>Ga0070748_1001411_pt1 | contig 11240 bp, 11 predicted proteins | sample VirMetDEL_Nov_12_FD_77015 | JGI IMG/M metagenome (GOLD analysis project Ga0070748, IMG submission 77015) | Aqueous microbial communities from the Delaware River and Bay under freshwater to marine salinity gradient to study organic matter... | ecosystem: Environmental > Aquatic > Marine > Coastal...
AATGTTGGGGTAGGTATCACAAGGAGACAATTTCAATTGGTTAATTGCCGTTGCGTAAACAAAAGGCTTAAAGGTAGACCCCACCTGCCTTCTGCCTTGCTATACATGATCATATTTGAAATGCTTGTTGTTGATTCCTCCCACCCAGGCTTTAATATGACCTGTTTGCGGCTCCATAGAAAGCAGCCCTGAGTGTAAAAAATATTTATAATACTTAATCGAATCTGATGGAGACATTAAAGTATCTCGATCTCCTTTCCAAGTAAAGACTCGCATTTTTCTTTTTCGCTTGAAAGAAGCCCGAATGTCCTTTTCCGAAACTCCTTCCCTTTTCATTTCTCTCCAACGATCCGAGTTTTTCATAGCACGCTCTAGAATCATTGTAACTTGTTCTGGTTCTAGATCATAAAATGGCGCTGTTTTATTGTACTTCTGCTCCTTAAAAAAGTAGTTCTGAAGATTTGAAATATGCTCTTTAACGGCCTCCTCAGCATATTTTTGCATCCGAGAATCAATGGTTACATAAATTTTTAAACCATCTCTATAAATATCATAGGTTTCACCATTTGGCTTTGGATGTGTTTTTACCCAACCTTTTAAATAATCGCGCAAATACTCTCTAAAATAAGTTGCGTAACCATCACTATGACTTTCTGGAGTATAATTAATTTCTAAAGGTAAAAGTTGCAATGAATCTTTCTGTTCTTCAGATAAAAAAGTGTTTTTTGACATTTGCTTGAGGACCACGTTTCTACGTTGAAAAACGATCTCTTCCCGTCTCAAGGGATTAAAATAAGAAGAGTTCTTTAGCATTCCTACAAGCATTGCTGATTCTTCAGTTTTTAACTCATTAGGTTCTTTTCCAAAGTAAATTCGAGCAGCCGATCGGATTCCAACGGCTTGATTTAAAAAATCATAATTATTCAAATACATCGCAATAATTTCTTCTTTGGTGTATTGGCGCTCTAGTTTAATAGAAACTACCCATTCCTTAATCTTTTGAAGAATTCTCTTAGGCGCACTACCAGAGGCTCTTTTCGTAAACAAATTTTTAGCCAATTGTTGTGTAATTGTACTTGCTCCTCCACCTTTTCCTAGTTTAGAGATAGCTCTTGCCAAGCTTCTAAAATCTATCCCTGAATGCTCGAAAAAACGTTCATCTTCAGTGGCAATTAAGGCTTTTACCAAATTGTCTGGAAGGTCTTTAAACTGAATGGGTTTTCTATTTTCAATAGCATAGGTGCCCAAGGTCTTGCCATCAGAAGAAATAATTTCTGATGCTAAGTTGTTTTCGGGGTTTTCTAATTCGGCAAAACTTGGCAAGGCCCCAAATACGCCCCAAGAGGCCAATAAAAACAAAAGTAAAACTCCTGCAAAACCTCCCGCAAAAAGCAGCCAAAACCACTTGATATATTTTTTAAAATTTGGTGTTGATGTTTCTGTCATTTTCAATTTTCTTTTTCAATTCTAAACCCAAGATCTACAATTCCATCCAAGGGATTTTGGTAATTGGTCACTACTTGTCTAACTAATAAAATATAGTCCCCACTTACAGGAAATACATGGTTTTTTTTATATAAAATTTTATGTTCTTTAAGCTCTGTAAACCCTTTTCCTAAAAGATTTCCTGAGGCATCTGCCATGCTAAACATCAAGCTGTCTACAATTTTCTTGCCATTTGGGTTTAACAGCTCTGTAATTAACACTAATTTATTAAATTTAAATTTATTGTTATTCCTAACAAGTACAAAAAGTGAGTTTTTTGTTAAGGTGTCATTAACAACAAAAGGGAATACAATAGGATCTAAACGACTCCATTGATTATTGGGAATAGTACTATAAGAATCATAAACTCTTTTTTCATCACAGGCTAAAAAACTCAATGAACACAGCAGTACTAAAAAAAAACTATTTCTAATCGGTCTTTTTTTCGTTTCCACCCTTATTCCTTGGTTTTTTAAAATTCCTTCTCGGTTTTGGTTTGCCCTCTTGAGCTTCCTTTCTTTGTCCCGAAGGCTTCACATTTTCTCTAGGCCCTTTGTTCGAAAATTCCTTTTTTCCACCTGCACTTGACCCAGAATTCTCAACAGGTACTCTTCCTCTATTCTTTTTGTTTCTATTGTTCTTATTTCTATTTCGTTTCTGTTTAGGAGCATCAAAACGGGTTAAACTATCTTGTCCAACTACATTTTCAAAGTCGATTTTAACCTCTGCTACCAAATCAGATTCATAGTCTTCTAATGGAGCCGACTCTTCATTGTTTTTGTTTAAAGCAATAATCTCATGAACCTGATCTAAAGTGAGTTTATACCACTTAAAATTATTGTCTTTATAGGTGTACCATAACAGTTTTTTAAATATATCCATTTTAACAAAAATGGCTAAGCCATTTTCTGTTTTAAGAACCAAATCTTGTTTTGGAAAATCTTTTAAAGCATCTAAATAGGTGTCTAATTCAAAGTTTAAACAACATTTTAACTTTCCGCATTGTCCTGCTAATTTCAATGGATTTAAAGACAGTTGCTGGTATCGTGCCGCTGCTGTATTTACCTTTCTAAAATCAGTTAACCAGGTAGAACAACACAACTCTCTACCACAAGAACCAACACCACCCAAACGAGCCGCTTCTTGACGGAGACCCACTTGTTTCATTTCTACACGAATCGAAAAAGCACTTGCCAAATCTCGAATAAGTTGCCTAAAATCTACCCGATCATCTGCTGTATAATAAAAAGTGGCTTTGTTTCCATCTCCTTGGTATTCTACATCGGACAATTTCATTTTTAAGCCTAAGCGACTTATAATTTCTCTTCCTCTCTTTTGGGTTTCAGGTTCTTTTTCTCTCACAGCTTGCCACTGATCAATATCTTTTTGACTGGCTTTTCTGTATATTTTAAGAATCTCTTCACTTTCCGGATCTATATTTTTCTTTTTTAACTGAACCTTAACCAATTCTCCGCCCAATGAAACAGTTCCAACATCGTGACCTGATGAACTCTCAACAGCCACAACATCACCCATTGATAAAGTTAAGTTTTCAGTATTCTTAAAAAAATGTTTGCGCCCGTTTTTAAAACGAACTTCAAAAATATGGAAAGGGGCTTCGCCATTTGGCAAAGTCATGTTTGACAACCAGTCAAAAACATTTAATTTGCTACCGCTGCCACAGGTTCCTGATCCACAATTTCCATTGCTTTTACAACCATTTGGGACACCGTCTTTTTTTGTTGAGCAACTTGTACAGCTCATAGACACTTTTTATTTTTATAGAGGTTTTTCGTTTGGATTTTTAAAAACAAGACCAAAACTAAAAAACTTCTTTCGGGTTCTTACTAATTTATAAAATCAACTATCTGCTGATTAATCTGTAAATATACGGTTTCTACCGGAAAGTAAAAGTTGTTTTTAGGCACAAAAAAAACCTCCAAAGAGGAGGTCTTTTTTTGAATTGATAAACCCTTTAGTTTTTATACCTTAAAACTTCTGATCGGCCTTTTTTAAAAATTTTATTGCTAGCGTGTTTGCCCTTTCTCAGTTCTTTTTGTTCTTCATAAGGCAAATGAATAATTTCTTGACAAGCGGTAGAACAGGTGTTTTCCATTTTTTCTGCACAGGCATCACATTGAATAAACAATAAGTGACAGCCTTCATTTGCACAATTGGTATGGGTGTCACAGGCTTGTCCGCATTGATGGCAATTGGCAATGACATCATCTGATATTTTTTCTGCTCGTCGATGATCAAAAACAAAATTCTTTCCAATAAACTTGTTCTCGATCCCTTCTTGGTTTACCTGTCTTGTGTATTCAATGATACCTCCTTCTAACTGATAAACATTTTTAAAGCCTTTATGCTTATAATAGGCAGAGGCTTTTTCACAGCGAATACCACCTGTGCAATACATGAGTAGGTTTTTATCTTCTTTGTGGTCTTTTAAATCTCTCTCGATAATGTCTAGAGAGTCTCTAAAGGTATCTACATCAGGGGTAACAGCCCCTTCAAAATGGCCAATTTCACTTTCGTAATGATTCCGCATGTCCACACAAATAGTGGCTGGATTGGCCAGCATTTCATTGAATTCTTTTGCGTTTAAATGAATCCCCTTGTTTGTAACATCAAAAGTTGCATCCTTTAAACCATCAGCGACAATTTTTTTCCGAACCTTCACTTTCAGTTTTAAAAAAGATTTGTTGTCTTGCTCAATGGCAACATTTAAACGGATTCCATTTAAAAAAGAAATGCTGTCTAATTGATCTTTTAACGCTAAGAAGTTCTCTGAAGGCACAGATAATTGTGCGTTAATTCCTTCATAAGAAACATAGATTCTTCCTAAAACATCTAGTTGATTCCATTCAAGAAATAATTTATCTCTAAATAATTGTGGATTTTCTATCTTGTGATATTGATAGAATGAAATAGTAATACGGTCCTTGCCCGCCTCATCTATTAATGCAGCGCGTTCTTCTGCGCTTAACTTATTGTACAGTTGCATGCTATACTTTTTTAGTTAAACAATAATTTTATTATAGTGCAAAAATACGTTTTTAAGGTAGTTTTCCAATTTATAAGAAACAAAATAGCTTACCTTTCAAAAATCCGAAGCAAAAGACCAGATTTAAAACTCCTTTTCTTATGTCGGTTTTAAAATGAACTAAAACAAAAAACCAAATGAAAACTATCTTATGTTTCCTCACTTTACTATTGTGCTTTAATGCAAGTGCGCAAGAACTTCCTAAAAAATCTCAAACCTTTGTACGAGTGTATGACTTGGATGGCAATAAAATTGAAAAAGGCACCATTTTTAAAATTACTGATTCAGAAATCATTTTGAAAAAAGGCAAAAAAACACATGCAATTCAAGCAAATAAGATTAGCTATTTAAAAACGAAGAGATCGACCGCCCATAATGTTTTAATTGGTGCCTCTGGTGGGCTCTTATTTGGATTATTTGGATTAACCCAGTCAAACGGCAGCTCTTTAGATAAAGCCGGTTTTGCCATACTAACACCGGTATTCATTGCGGTTGGAAGTGGTGTCGGCTACCTAACAACACTCTTTAAAAAGTCAAAACAATACACCTTTGGTGGAGATTTGATTAAATGGAAGGCCTTCAAAGAAGAAATGTACGCCCCAAAACAATAATCAAGTTTAATTTTAAACATTAATAATTTTATTGGCTGATTTTTAAACTTTGATACATTTATAAGAGAATTCGGTATTCAAATCGATTTTATTTTTAAGATATTTGCAGCACTATTTATAATTTTAATTTTAGCTGATGAGAATAGCAGTAGTTAGTGCCACAGGAATGGTTGGCTCGGTGATGATAAAAGTTTTAGCAGAACGTAATTTTCCAGTTACAGAATTGATTCCTGTTGCTTCCGAAAAGTCGGTAGGAAAAACAATTTCTTATAATGGAAAAGAATTTGCTGTCGTAAATTTGGCCACGGCTGTTTCTATGAAACCGGACATCGCTTTGTTTTCGGCTGGAGGAGACACTTCTTTAGAATGGGCACCTAAGTTTGCTGCTGTAGGGACAAAAGTAATAGACAATTCTTCTGCCTGGAGAATGGAAGCAGATAAAAAATTAGTCGTTCCAGAAATCAATGGAGATGTATTAAATGCTGATGATATGATCATTGCTAATCCGAATTGCTCTACCATACAATTGGTCATGGCATTAGCTCCTTTGCATGCAAAATATAAAATGAAACGCTTGGTGATTTCAACTTATCAATCTGTTTCTGGAACAGGTATAAAAGCGGTTCAACAATTAAATAATGAAGAAGCCGGAATTGAAGGTGAAATGGCATATCCACATAAAATTGGTAGAAATGCCTTACCGCATTGTGATGTTTTCTTAGAAAATGGCTATACCAAAGAAGAAATGAAATTGGTAAAAGAGCCTAAAAAAATATTACGTGATGATTCCTTTTCTGTGACAGCAACAGCGGTAAGAATTCCAACAGCTGGAGGTCATTCTGAAGCAGTAAATGTTCAATTTGAAAATGATTTTACCCTTGCAGACGTACGTGAAATTTTAAACAATACACCTGGAGTGATCGTTCAGGATGATTTGGCTACAAACACCTACCCAATGCCTATCACAGCACACGATAAAGATGAAGTTTTTGTAGGTAGAATTCGACGAGATGAATCTCAAGAAAACACGCTCAATTTATGGATTGTTTCAGACAATTTAAGAAAAGGTGCCGCCACAAACACCATTCAAATTGCAGAATATTTAATTGCTAATAATTTAGTCAATGCTTAATTACAAGACAAAATATCATAAAAAATCCCGAGCACAACTCGGGATTTTTTTATTTTTCAAGCTTTAAAACATCTTTTATAATTTGTTCAAGCTGTGCTTTAGGCAAGGCTCCATTTGCCATTTGTGGAGCTTCTCCCATGGGACAAAACAGCATAGAAGGAATGCTTCTAATAGCAAAGGCAGCAGCTAGTTCTTGTTCTGCTTCTGTATCCACCTTGTAAATAGTTAATGCCTCTCCATATTCTTCACTTAATTGCTCTAATATTGGAGCTATCATTTTACAGGGTCCACACCAATCTGCATAAAAGTCAATAATCGCCGGTACTTTTCCTTCAAAAGTCCATTCCTTGTTTTTTTCAAAATTAAATACCTTTTCTAGAAAGGTCTCTTTTGTTAAATTTTCTGTCATTCTATTTATTTTAATCTCGCAAAGTTAGTCGATATTTTCTGGGATTCCCAACAACAACAACAGTCATGAAAACACATCTTGTTGTTTTACAGGTGATTACGTATAAAAATATTGATTTAAATATTTGTTAAACTTTGAAAAACAATGATTTAAATATTTTTTTACCATTTTTTTTATAGTAACTTTGATTCAAAGAACAAATCAAACCTCTAAATATGAAAAATTCAATTAAAAAAATCGTTTTGTTTTCTACTGTTTCTGCTATGACATTGCTCGTTTCTTGTAAGGATGAGACCGTTGCTAAAGTCCCAGGAATAGATGTAGAAAATATGGATACTTCTACCACGCCAAAAGAAGACTTTTTTAGATATGTAAATGGTCAATGGCTAGATAAAACCGAAATTCCAGCTGATAAAACTAGTTGGGGAAGCTTTAATGAGCTTCGTCAAAAAACAAATGATGATGTGCTTTCAATTTTGAATGAAGCCATAGAACAAGGAGAATTTCCAAAAATTAAAGATGCTCAAGGAAATGAAATTGATTCTGACCAAGAAAAAGCAGTAAACTATTATGCTACCATTATGGATACTGTTGCAAGAAACAAGCAAGGTCTTGCTCCATTGAATCCTTATTTGGTTAAAATTGACGAATTGAAAACCCTTAAGGATCTTCAAGAATTACTAATCAATTTTGCACCTATCGGAGGTGCTGGGTTTTTTGGAGTAGGTATTTCCAATGATTTGAAAAATAGTAATGAATATACTACTTATGTTTCACCAGGTGGTTTGGGACTGTCTAGAGATTATTATGTAGATCAAGATGAAGACACGAAGAAAAAACGTCAATTATACATCGCTCATATTGCAAAAATGTTCCAAGTTTTTGGAGACGATGCAAAAACTGCTGCAACAAATGCTCAAAAAGTATTTGATTTAGAATACAGTTTAGCTGAGCCACAAATGACCAAAGAAGAACGAAGAGATACTCGAAAAAGATACAATCCAGCTACAATTGCTGAATTGACAAAAATGACCCCTGTTATTAACTGGTCTCAATACTTAAATGGCATTGGATTAAACAATGTAGATCGTGTAATTGTTTCGGATCCAAATTATATGAAGGCCATGAATACGGTTTTGAAAACCACTAAAATGACGGACATTAAATTGCTTTTACGTTGGAACATCATTAACAGAGCTTCCAGCAGATTAACCACTGATTTAGAAAAAATGAGCTGGGATTTTTACAGCAAAGAAATGCGTGGTGCAAAACAACAATTGCCTCAAAATGAAAGAGCCTTAAATTCAATTAATGGTGCGGTAGGGGAAGCTTTAGGTAAATTGTATGTCGATAAAAAATTCCCGCCAGAAGCTAAAGAAAAAGCTAAAGAAATGATTGCCAATGTAATGTTGGGCTTTGAAAAAAGAATCAATAGTTTGGAATGGATGAGTGAAGAAACAAAGAAAAAAGCTTTGGAAAAACTTCATAAGCTTAATGTGAAAATTGCCTATCCAGACAAATGGAAAGATTATTCAGCTTTACAAATAAAAAATATAGAAGAGGGTGGAAGCTATTTTGACAACACAATGAATGTGGCAAAATGGAGATTTCAAGAAAATATTGACAAGTTAGGTAAGCCAGTAGATAGAACAGAGTGGGGGATGAACCCACAAACTGTGAATGCATATTTCAATCCTGTGAATAATGAAATCGTATTTCCTGCGGCAATTTTACAGCCTCCTTTTTACAACTATTTAGCCGATGAAGCTGTAAATTATGGTGGAATGGGTGCTGTAATTGGTCATGAAATTTCACATAGTTTTGATGATTCAGGTTCTCGATTTGATGGAGATGGTAACCTAAGAAACTGGTGGACTCCAGAAGATTTAGAAAAATTTACCGCCTTAGGAAAACAATTAAGTGCTCAATATAGCAATGTAGTTGCCATTGATGATGTGAAATTAAATGGTGATTTTACCTTAGGAGAGAATATTGGCGATTTAGGAGGTCTTAAAGCGTCTTATGCGGGATTGCAGATTTTTTATGAGAAAAATGGAAGACCAGATAACATTGATGGCTTTACTCCGGAACAACGTTTCTTTATGTCATGGGGAACTGTTTGGAGAACCAAAACTAGAGATGCAGCTCTAAAAAATCTAATAAAAACGGATCCCCATTCTCCGGGACAATACAGAGCGTACATGCCATTACAAAACATTGACGAATTTTACAAGGCGTTTGATATTACTGAAAACGACAAAATGTATTTAGATCCAAAAGATCGCGTTAGAATTTGGTAAATTTTATTTTTTAAAGGGTAAAAAACAACTTTTTAAAAACATAAATATTTAATTTAGCCACGAACTTCAAAAAGAGTTCGTGGTTTTTTTATGTTAAAAGTAGAGGCAGTTTCATTTCAGTATACAGCAGCAATAAAAACCCTTCAAAACATTAATTTTTCTTTGAATGAGGGAGCGGTTTTATGTGTGATGGGTGAAAGTGGTTGTGGAAAATCTACTTTATTAAAGCTAATTTATGGGCTATTGGATGCAAACAAAGGAATCATTTCCTGGAAAAACCAACCCATCTTAGGGCCTGAACATCATCTTGTTCCAGGAATGTCGTTTATCAAGCATGTTGCCCAAGACTTTGGTTTAATGCCTTTTACCACAGTGTCTGAAAACATTGGTAAATTTTTATCTCGTTTTTACCCTGAAGAAAAAGAAGTTAGAACCAAGGAGTTGTTAGAGGTCATTGAAATGTCTGAATTCGCCCATGTTAAAGTAAAAAACTTAAGTGGTGGACAACAACAACGAGTGGCAATTGCCAGAGCCTTAGCCAAAGAACCTGAATTATTACTGCTCGATGAACCCTTTGGACAGATTGATAATTTTAAACGCAATTCTTTAAGAAGAAACCTATTTAGCTATTTAAAAGAAAAGAATATTACCTGTATTATTGCTACCCATGATGGCACTGACGCGCTTTCCTTTGCCGATAATTTAATTGTTCTAAGAGATCATCAAATTATAGAGAATGGTACACCAATGGGTATTTATTCAAAGCCAAAGAGCAAATACATAGCAGCCTTATTTGATGATGTAAACGAATTGACCTATAAAGGAGAAGACTTGTTACTGTATCCTCATGAGCTTTCCTTTATTGAAAAATCGGAGCTTAAAGGTATTGTTAAACGCTCCTTTTTTAAAGGTTTTTATTGGGTAATCGAAGTAGATTGTTCAAAACAAATACTCTTTGTAAAAAATGAGTCTGCTTTAGCTCAAGGACTAGAAGTCTTTCTAGAAATTAAAAAATAGCACTCCTTCTTATAAAACTGATACGATTTTAAAATTGTTTCCTCCAAAAGAAAACTGATCATTTTTCTGCTTTCCCAAAAGTAATTTACCGATGGGAGATACTGCTGAAACTGCATAAAATACAGTACCCTCAATTTCTAATTCTCCTGCTGATATACTCAAATAATAGTGCGCTCGATTCGTATAAACAACACTCCCGAGATGCGCTTTATCACTTGTCAAGGAGGGATCTATTTTCTGCAATACCGTTTTCATCTCTTGAAGTGCGTACAATTGATTTCCAGCCTTTTCAATTTCAATTTGCAACATGGCTCTCCCTGTTTCGTGCTTATCCCCAGCAGAGCTTTTTGTTTCAGACAATAAACTTTCTTGCAGCGATTGAAAAGCCTTACTACTTGCTTCTATTTTTGCCGTCATTTTCTGAAGACATTGTTGATATAATTCTAATTTAATAGACACCTATTAGAAGAGTTTTAGGGTTTTTCAGCAACATACCGAACCTTAATTTTAACCTTTTTAGACAAAATTAAATATGCGACTCCAACATCAAAATCCATTCTGTCAAGCTCAAATTCAGCATTGATTTCTAGCTTATTTTTGGTTTGAGAAATTGCAATTGGTATCGTAATTGGTTTAATTGTTTTTTTTATACGTAACAGACCTTCCATCTCGTAGTAGCCATTTTTTCCTTTAGTTATCTTTGAAGAAGTAAATCGAATCGTTTTATGAGCTGGTTCATCAAAAAACTCGTTCGTATATAAATGCTTATCTCTTGCCTCTACACCTGTTTTAACAGAAATAACCTGAAGTGTTCCTTTAATAAAACTAGATTGCAAGTTGTTTATGTCTAGGTTACTCTTAAAATCAATTTTGTTAAACTGGCCATCAACATAAAGCCCCATTTTCTTTATTTTAAAGGTAACTTCCGTTTTAGAATCATCTTGAATCCAGTCTTGAGCACTCCCTAAAAAAGGTAAAGCTAAAAGGATCAAAAAAAGAAATAGCGTTCTCATGTGAGTAAAGATAGCTTTTTAAATAATTATTTTAATCCTATAATACAAAGGCAAAAGCTCCATAGTTGCCGTGATGGGCAATTGTACAAGACCGGGTAACTAACTTTTCTTGAAAGAAAAATTGAGGGACACCAATCAAATCTTTCTTTTTTACTAGATCTGCAACTTTGATTCCAGTTCTTTTTTGAATGCTCTTTTTAATCTCATTCTCTATTTGATGTGGAGCA
>Ga0070748_1001412_pt1 | contig 11237 bp, 8 predicted proteins | sample VirMetDEL_Nov_12_FD_77015 | JGI IMG/M metagenome (GOLD analysis project Ga0070748, IMG submission 77015) | Aqueous microbial communities from the Delaware River and Bay under freshwater to marine salinity gradient to study organic matter... | ecosystem: Environmental > Aquatic > Marine > Coastal ...
ATAAAAGTTACGATACAAGGTATAACGAGTCACTTCGTCATCAAATCTTACACTGTTATAACCAGCGACACAGGTATTAGCTTGACTAAATTGCTGGTGGATTTTTTGAATAAAATTAGCTTCAGTTATACCGTCCCTCAAAGTTAACTGTGGGGTGATCCCGGTAACCAAACAGGCTTGTGGATGAGGAATATAGTCATTGGGGATCTGACTATAAATCATTAAGGGCTTATCTATAATATTGAGCTCTAAGTCCGTTCTTATTCCAGCAAATTGGCAGGGGTAATCCTTTTGTGGATTGATGCCCCAGGTTTCATAATCGTGCCAGTAGATTGTTTGTTGCACTTGATGCCTTATACAGTAAATGACTGAAAATTTATATTGATGCAATTCTAGGTTAAAAATTAGCGAGCAAAATATGCTTAGTCATTATCTTGTTTTCAGTAGTAAAGTGGACTAAACCATTAGGTAACAATAAAAAATACAAGGATGGATAGTACTAAGGCTATTTGCATATGCCAACGTATATAAACAAATGTTTCAATTATTTAAGGCTTATAGCCCGCCATTATTGTCCAATCCGTTGAATCGACTTATTAGTCGTAAAGTTGTCAAGGAGTATGCATGGAATCTTTAAATGTAAGTGATCATATGAATCAGCGCCCCGTAACCTTTAATGCTGATATGACAGTTGCTGAAGCAGTAGAAAGACTATTGCAGAGCCGTCAGACCGGAGGTCCAGTCGTTGATAGTCACAACAAAATCATAGGGTTTTTATCTGAACAAGACTGCTTGGTGCGCATGATAGAGTCTAGTTATTATCGTGAACAGGTGGCACATGTGAAAGATGTGATGCGTACCGAAGTTATCTCGGTAAAACCCTATTTATCGGTTATTGAATTAGCTCAGCGCATGTTAACTGAACGACCAAAAGTATATCCCATCGTGGATGACGACGGTTATTTGTTAGGTACTATAAATCGCTCAGCCTTGTTAAATGCCATTGATTTACAATTACGTGACGGTTACCGAAAAGGTGCCTGATATCCATTTCAATTGGCATAAGCACTAGCAATTTAAGGGCGCTTCTTTTAGGATCCGCAACGATTTTAACTAAGAGAAGCTCCTTTGTCTGACCGCCGCACTGCCTCTGCACTAAGTTCCAATAAAACGATTTTAGCACTGATAAATCAGTGCCTATCTAAAGATCGGTTTCGCTTTCGCCAACGCTTACACAATATTGAACGACGTGAGGCGGACCAGCAGGCCGATTTGTTGCAGGCTTTAATGTTACAAATAGAACAATCGCGTTTAGTTGTTGAACAAAAAACTAACAATTTACCCACGATTGAATATCCAGACTTGCCGGTTAGTGATAAAAAACAAGACATCGCTGAGGCTATATCCCAGCATCAAGTAGTGATTATCGCGGGCGAAACCGGCTCAGGTAAAACCACCCAAATCCCCAAAATATGTCTTGAGTTAGGTCGTGGCATTAAAGGCTTGATTGGGCATACTCAACCCAGACGTTTAGCCGCACGCACCGTGGCACAACGCATCGCGGAAGAGCTTAAAAGTCCCTTGGGTGAGCATGTAGGCTTTAAAATTCGTTTCTCGGATAATGTGTCTGAACGCAGTTATATTAAATTGATGACTGACGGTATTTTGCTGGCAGAAATCCAGCAGGATAGATTTTTAAATCAATACGACACTATCATCATCGATGAAGCTCACGAACGTAGTTTAAACATCGATTTTATTCTTGGTTATTTTAAACAGTTATTGCCTAAACGCCCCGACCTAAAACTGATCATTACCTCGGCCACTATCGATCCTTTGCGTTTCTCCAAGCATTTTGATGATGCACCTGTTATCCAAGTAAGCGGCCGCACCTTTCCGGTAGAAATGCGTTATCGACCACTTGATACTCAGGATAACGACCAAACTCAGGGCATTATCGCAGCCGTTAATGAATTACACGGCGAAAAATCCGGTGATATTTTGGTGTTTTTAAGTGGAGAACGTGAAATTCGTGATACCGCCGATGCCTTAAATAAAGAACAATTTAGGCATACCGAAGTAGTGCCTCTTTATGCTCGTCTTAGTGTGGCAGAACAAAACAAAGTATTTCAGGCTCATACTGGCCGGCGTATTGTGTTGGCGACTAACGTGGCGGAAACATCCTTAACCGTGCCCGGTATCAAGTATGTAATCGATCCTGGTTTTGCCCGTATAAGCCGTTATAGCGTGCGTAGCAAGGTGCAGCGTTTACCCATAGAGCCCATTTCTCAAGCCTCAGCTAATCAGCGGGCAGGGCGCTGTGGTCGGGTGTCTGATGGTATCTGTATTCGTTTATATGCTGAAGATGATTATTTAACCCGCGAGCAATTTACCGATCCGGAAATTCTACGGACTAATTTAGCTTCGGTTATTTTGCAAATGATGGCCTTGGGTTTAGGTAAAATTGATGATTTTCCTTTTGTGGAAGCGCCTGAGTCACGCAATATCAATGATGGCTTTCGTTTATTAGAAGAGTTGGGAGCGGTTGCCGCTAATGAACAACGTCTACAACTGACCACCATGGGTAAACAATTGGCGAGATTGCCAGTTGATCCTCGTTATGCCCGTATGGTGGTGGAAGCGGCACGCCTCAATTGTGTGGCCGAAGTGCTTATTATTGCTGCTGGACTGAGTATTCAAGATCCCCGTGAACGTCCATCGGATAAACGCCAAGCTGCCGATGAGATGCACAGCGACTATCGCAGCAAAGAATCTGACTTTTTAGGCTTTTTATTGTTATGGCAAGACTTTAAACAACAACAAAAAGACTTAAGCGCCAACCAATTGCGTACTTGGTGCAAAAAGCATTTTATTAACTTTATGCGCATGCGTGAATGGCAAGATATCGTTAGTCAATTGAAAAAGTCGGTGGCAGAACTGGGTTTTGGTATTAGTCATACGGCCGCCGATTATCAAGCTATTCATCAGGCCTTGGCGTCGGGTTTGTTATCTCACCTTGGTTTTAAAGACAAGGACAGAGAATACCTTGGTGCGCGTAATAGTCGTTTTATGATTTTCCCCGGTTCTGGATTATCCAAGTCACAGCCCAAGTGGACCATGGTGGCCGAATTAGTTGAAACCTCTAACTTGTTTGGCCGCGTGGCCGCCAAAATAGAACCTGAGTGGATTGAAGACTTAGCCAAGCATTTAATTAAAACCGAATACTCCGAGCCTCATTGGTCAAAAAAACAAGGTGTGGTGCAGGCTTTTGAAAAAGTGACTTTGTATGGTTTAACGCTTGTATCGCAACGTCGCCGTACCTACAGCACTATAGATCCTGTGATCAGTCGTGAAATTTTTATTCGTGAGGCTTTGGTTAATCTTGAAACCAAACTGACTTTTGCGTTTTTAAAACACAATCAACAAGTGATTGAGGATATTGAGGCTTTAGAAGAAAAAAGTCGCCGCCGTGATCTCTTAGTGGATGAAGATACCTTAATCGCGTTTTATGCCCAAAGATTACCTGAACATATTTGTAGCGAAGCGGGTTTCAAAAAATGGTGGCAAAAACAGACCAAGCAAAACCCTCAGTTTTTGGATTTTGATCCCCAAGCTTTAATCAAGAAAGATTCGTCCCACATTGATGATCACTCCTTTCCGGAAACCTTTAAGCAAGGTAATTTGCGTTTAGCCTTAAGTTATCATTTTGATCCGGTACATGAAGAGGATGGAGTGAGTTTGATTATTCCTCTGGCACTGCTCAATCAAGTCCATGAACAAGGTTTTGACTGGTTGATACCCGGTCTGCGCCACGAATTGATTGTGGCCTTGATCAAAGGTTTGCCCAAACGTTTACGCCGTAATTTTGTGCCTGCACCTAACTATGCAGATGCCTGTATGTCAGAGCTCAGTCCAGTGGACAAAAAAGGGCAGTTTGTACCCTTTATTGCGGCTTTAACCTTAAAGCTAAAACGTATGACAGGGGTAGAGGTTGCCGAGGAAGAGTGGCAAGTTGAGAGTTTACCCAAACATCTGCGCTTTAATTTTAAAGTGTTAGATGAAAAGGGCAAACTCATTAAACAAGGGCGTAATCTGGCACTGTTACAACACGAGTTACAGGGCAAAGTAAGTCACAATTTGCAAAAAGTGGCGACCCCAAATTTAGAGCAAAAAGGCTTAACTCAGTGGACCTTTGATGACTTACCTAAAGAATACGTCAATAAAAGCGCGGGTTACGAAATTAAAGCCTTTCCGGGTTTAGTTAATGAGGGTAAAACTGTTGGCATCAAACTCTACGAGCAAGCTTACTTAGCACAAGCGGCTCACAAATTGGGTTTAAGACAACTTATTGTGTTGGCCATCCCATCACCGATTAAGTATCTACAAGAAAAACTGCCTAATAAAGCCAAATTGGGTTTGTATTTTAATCCTTTTGGCCAAATTCAAGCCTTGATCAACGATTGTATCAACGCCGGAGTTGACCATTTAATAACACAATACGGAGTGAAGTTTTCCACGGATATTCGCAATAAAACAGACTTTCAGGCCTGCTGCGAATATGTCAGGCAAGATATCAATGAGTTGGTTTTACAGATTGCACAAAAAATAGAACAAGGTTTAACCACGGCCCATGGCATCAATAAAAAAATGAAGGGCAACGTGCCGCTGGCTATGATCAATGCACATCGAGATATTAAACAACACCTTGATTCTTTGGTATTTCCTGACTTTGTGGCCAGTATTGGGGTAGAAAAACTGAATGACTGGCAACGTTATATTGAAGGCATTAAACGACGTTTAGATAAACTCGCCATCGATCCCATAAAAGATAAACTGCACCAATTAAATATTGAAAAGGTGCAGGGGGAATATGAGAAAAAATGTCAGCAAATTCCGCCAGGACGTGAAATTCCCGCTGAATTGAGGGAAATCAGGTGGTTAATAGAAGAGTTACGTATATCCTTTTTTGCGCAACAACTAGGTACAAACCTACCAATTTCGGCTAAACGGATCAGCAATCAGTTAGCCAGTATTTAAAATGCTAGTTTAAGCGTTGACTTTATATTGCTGGCACCCTATAAACAGTGTGAGTTTAATTTAAACAGGACGAGGTAAGTGATGTTAGGTTATGACGATAAGCGAAATTTTTTTCGGATGATGATCAACTCAGCATGCGAAATTGTAGTCAATGACGATGAGTCTAGTCGTACTTTGCAAACAGTGTGTAAAGACATTAGTGCTACCGGCATGTCACTTGAACTAGATGAAAGTTCATTAGAAGTGGGCACTCTAGTCAATATTTACATTGCTTCGACTAACAGCCAAATCCCTTCTTTGTCAGCCAGCGCTAAAGTAGTTCGTTGCGAATCTAGCGGTGAAAATTCATGTGTAGTAGGGGTTGAGATCATCGAAATGACCTGATCTCATACTCCCTGTAGTGAGGTTTTATTGTTTTAACTAAGTTAAAACCTCACAGTACTCTGCACACTAAGCCTTTTAAATAAAATCCTTCAGGATAAGCTGAAACCACTGGATGATCAGCAGCTTGGCCTAAACGTTCGATAAACTGTACTTCTCTCCCAGCATCTAACGCCGCATCCGCCACTACTTTTTGAAATAGTTCTGCTGACAGCAAACCTGAACAACTAAAGGTACATAAAATTCCACCGGGCTCCATGATCTGCATGGCCAACATATTAATGTCTTTATATCCACGACAGCCTCTAACTAAAGAGTTTTTTGATTCAATAAACTTAGGGGGATCAAGAATGATTTGCTCGAACTTACGTCCTTCTTGTTTGTAATCACGTAAAGCCTGAAATACATCAGCATTAATAAAATCCGATTTACTGACATCAAGACCATTGATTTCCACATTACGTTTAGCGGTTTCAAGGGCTAAATCGGATACATCCAAGTTGGTAACATGTTTAGCACCTGCAGCTAAGGCGTAACTGCCAAAGGTACCGGTATAACAAAAACAGTTAAGTACGTTTTTACCTTTAGCGTATTTGGCGGCAATGGCGCGGTTATCTCGTTGATCAAGATAAAATCCGGTTTTGTGGCCTTGTTTTACGTTAACGATAATTTTGACGCCGTTTTCTTCAATCACCACTTCATCAGGCACCTCGCCATGTAATACTTGCATGAGTTCTGGTAGACCTTCTTTTTTACGTACCGATACGTCGCTACGCTCATAGATTACCGCTTCGGGGAATTCTTTCAGTAAGGCCCAAACTATTTTGTCCCGATGTTTTTCAGCACCGGCCGACAGCAATTGGCAAACAAATACATTGTCATAACGGTCGATGGTAATGCCGGGTAGGCCATCTGATTCAGCGGCAATTAAACGATAAGCCGTTAAACCATGGCGTTCAATAATGTCTACTCGTCCTTGCTGTGCACGGGCAATACGGCGCTGAAAAAAGCCATTATCGATACTTTCATTTTGCTCAAATGTCCAAATTCTGATCTGGATCTGTGACTCAGGTGACCAGGCTCCACGACCTAACCAGTTTCCTTCAGAACTGAATACATCAACCGTATCGCCGGAATTTAAACGCCCCACTTGTTTATCGATGGCACGGCTGAAAATCCACGGATGGCGGCGAATTAAAGATTTTTCACGTTCGGGCTGCAAAATAACACTAGAAGACATAAAGTAAGGCACTCTTAAATTTTAGTAAATTGTACCTAAGGTTTGCTGCAAGCTATACACAATAAGGAAATTAAATGCGATTTGTTGATTTTACCCCAGGCTGTACCGCTCAGCAGTTAACGATTGGCGAGACTGAACAACCTCAACTGTGTGACGGACAGGTCTTGGTTAGAGTGGCGGCATTTGGCATTAATCGCGCTGATTTATTGCAACGAGCGGGCAAATATCCGGCGCCTGCTGGTGAAAGTCCTATATTAGGACTTGAAGTTGCTGGAGAAATTGTTGAGATCCCCGCAGGCTTAATTACTCGCTTTCAACTGGGCGATAAAGTGTTTGGTTTAGTAGCAGGAGGAGGCTATGCAGAACATGTTGCAGTTGAGGCTAGTCATCTACTACCTTTGCCTGAGTCGTTGGACTATAGGCAGGGCGCAGCATTGGCTGAATGTTTTTTAACGGCTTATCAAGCCATGTTTGTTGAATATCAATTAAGTGCGGAACACTCGGTTTTGATCCATGCCGGAGCCAGTGGAGTAGGGCTGGCGGCAATCCAATTAGCCAAACAATCAGGCTGCCAAGTTGCAGTAACTGCCTCTAGTGCAAATAAACTCGCAGCGTGCCAACAATATGGTGCTGATACCTTGATCAATTATAACCAACAGGATTTTGTTGAGATCTTAAAATCCACAGGTGTCGATTTCATCATCGATTTTGTGGGAGGGGCTTATGTTAACCGTAACCTAACAGTGTTAAAACGTGACGGCTGTATCATTCAGTTAGCCATGTTGGGCGGTCGTTATGTGGAAAATTTCGATATGGCATTGATGTTGGGTAAAAGAGCGACCCTTAAAGCCTCAACCCTGCGTAATCGTTCAAATAGTTACAAAACAGCGCTAGTTAAATCCTTTGAACAAGACTTTTGGCCAAGTTTATATAATCAACAGTTAAAGGCAGTTATTGATCAAGCTGTGCCAGTGCAAGAAGTGGCTCAGGCTCATGAGCAAATGGAAAATAATCGAAATATTGGTAAATTAGTCTGTTATTGGTCATGAAACCTGCTGTTTAAATGATTTAAACAGCAGGATTAGCGCACTTTAACGTTGACTAGAGCTTTTGAATTAAGCCTTATGCTTCTTGTTTAAGCGCAAAGTCTTGTAAAAAATCGGCTAACACCGCCAACGTTTGTTCAATATCATCAGTTCTGATTGCCTCTGCCGGATGATGGCTAATGCCTTTATCACAGCGCATAAATAACATGCCTACTGGACAAATATTGGCCATGGCCATGGTGTCATGACCAGCACCTGAGCTTAGGGTAAAGTCGCTAATGCCTTGCTTAATTATGGCTTGTCTAAGTTGCTGTTTTAAGTTGGTATCACAAGCAACCGCACTGGCTATATGGGTTTGGGTGATATGTAAGGTGAGTTTTCTTGCTTGTGCTATGGCATTAATGCTTTGTTCAATGGCGCTAAAGGCTTGATCACGTTGATCATCGTTTTCACTACGAATATCGATGGAAAATTCTGTTTTACCTGAGATGACGTTAGTGGCACCTGATAAACAAGTGAGTTTGCCTACTGTTGCAACCACATGATGGACCTTGGCTAAGGTTTCGATGGCAATGATCATTTCGGCTGCACCCGCTAAAGCATCTTGGCGCATGTGCATGGGCACTGTACCTGCGTGGCCAGCAAAACCAGTTAATGTGCATTTAAACCGCCGTGCACCCGCGATAGCACTCACCACACCAACGGCTAGATTGTTGGCTTCCAGTACGGGTCCTTGTTCTATATGGATTTCTATAAAAGCATCAATTTGCTGTGCGCGTTTACAATGACCAATGCGATTAATGTCTAAGCCAAAATTACGCATGGCGTGAGGTAAACCAATACCTTCCAAATCAACTAACATTGACCAGTTTTCTTGCCACGTTCCCGCCACCGCTCGACTACCCAATAAGGTCGCGCCAAAACGGGTGCCTTCTTCGTCTCCAAACCCTACTATCTGCAAATTAAAGGGCAGACTCTGGCCCGTATCATGAAAGTACTGCACTAAGGAAATGGGTAACAATACGCCAAGGATCCCATCGTATTTACCGCCATTAGGCACAGTATCTAAATGACTACCTATTACCAAAGTAGGAGAATCTGGCTTATGGCAATGTAGCGCTCCCCATTGATTACCCGCTTCATCTTGCCAACTGCGCATGCCAGCCGCTTGCATCCATTGCATGACCTGCTGATTGGCTTGCTGATGCTCCTTTGTCAGATACCGTCTGTCCATGCATAAAGGATCTTGGCTAAACTGCGCCAGTTGCTGGCAACGTTGATAGGTTAAGGTGGCATAGGGCGCATAAGGTTTCATTTGCTGTTTGCCGAGTAAACTGCCAAGGCATTATCTATAGCTTGGCCCGCAGATAATTGATGGCCACTTCGACGTAATAAGCTTTCCATGGATTGCAAAGTATGTAATACCGCATCTTTACGCGCGTTATAACCCATGGTGCCAATACGCCAGATTTTACCGTGTAAAGGGCCAAAACTGGTGCCAATTTCAATATTAAAATCTGTGAGCAGTTGAGATCTAAGGGCATCACCATTTACACAATCAGGAATATAAACGCCCACTACGTTGTGCATTTTATGTTGTGTGTCGCCAAAGACTTGTAGGTTTAAACCTTGCACCCCGGCTAACATTGCACTGCCGTGTAATTGATGACGGTCAATGGACTGGTCAATACCTTCTTCCAATAAATTAATGGCGCATTCACGGGCACAATACAGCATGGACGTGGCTTCGGTATGATGGTTTAGTCTTTCTGGCCCCCAATAATCGAGGATCATAGACAAGTCAAAATAGTTGGAGGAAATACGTTTACCAAGCCCAGGTGTATGTTGTTCGGTTCTAATCCCCGCTTCGATGTGGCGACGTTTATTCACCACCTCAACAAAACGTTCACTGAGGGTAATAGGTGCAGAGCCACTGGGGCCTCCTAAACACTTTTGTAAACCCACAGATACCGCATCCAGTTGCCAATGTTCGGTTTCAAAAGGGTTACCGCCAATAGATGCGGTGGCGTCAGAGTAAAACAATACATCGTGGCGGCGGCAAATTTCACCAAGATGTTCAAGGGGTTGCAACATAGTGGTAGAAGTATCACCTTGCACTATGGCCAGTAACTTAGGTTTAACTCGTTTAATCGCTTCTTCTATTTGTTCAGGGCTAAACACCTGTCCCCATTCAACTTCGATGCAATGGACTTCTGCCCCTGCACGTTCAGCAATTTCTTTTAGTAAGTGACCAAAGCGGCCAAAAATAGGCACTAGTACCCTATCACCCGGTTCAATACAGGATACTAAAACCGCTTCGATGCCTGCCCGTGATGTGCCATCAATCAGCAAGGTTGCCTTATTTTGGGTTCTGAATACCTGCCGATAAAGGCTCATAACTTCATTCATATAACCCGTCATGACGGGATCATATTGACCTATAAGTTGAGTGGACATGGCACTCAACACCCGAGGGTAACAATTGATGGGACCTGGGCCCATTAGTAAACGGGGCGGGGGATTAAGGCGGTTCATGATTTATCCTAGATAAAAGACTGAATTAACATGCGTAGACCCGTAATGAGCAGGACTACAGCGAAGATTTTTTTGAGTAAGTTAGCGTCGATAATTGAAGCTAATTTGGCGCCAAGAGGAGCAAATAACACGGTGAGTGGAACTATGCATCCAAACCCCAGCAGGTTGACTAAACCAAAGGTGCCGTAAGGTGCATCGGCGGGTGTTTGACCTAAGATCAACATGGTTAACGCGGCAGGAAAGGATATGATCAAACCAATGGCGGCGGCAGTACCTACGGCTCTGTGGGCAGGGTAGTTACAGGCAGTTAATATGGGCACTGACAAGGTGCCACCACCTATGCCTACCATGGAGCTGAAAAAACCAATACAACCAGCCATGATACTTTGACCTGCACGTCCAGGTAGACTATCAACTATGGCCGATTTACCTGTTCTGAATAACATGTTTAAGGCCGATAAAGTGGCAACTATGCCAAATAGCGAACTTAACCAGGCTCCTCCAATAAAGGTCACCACACTACTGCCAATTAATACGCCGAGTAAGATAAACAGGCCCCAAGCTTTAAGCAGCTCAAAATCTACATTGCCTTTGGCTTTGTGTGAACGAATAGAACTTATCGAAGTGGGTATAATGGTTGCCAAAGAAGTCGCGGTGGCAATTAACATGGCACTTTGTGGTGATACTCCAAAACGTTGAAATAAAAAATACAATACGGGCACGATCACAATGCCGCCCCCAACACCTAATAATCCCGCTAAGATCCCGGCAAAAACACCGGTCGTCATTAAGGCAAAAATCGTGGGTAAATTGTCCAGCAGTATTTGCATGTTATTTCCAATTAATGAGTCGGTTTAACGGTAGCGTAAAAAGCACGGCCGTCACTGCGTGGGTCGCTTGCCGCGATAAGGCTTTTATCGGTATTTTGCACAATAGCGCCAGCGTGGCCCATTAATTCGTTACATGACTCCACCACAGCTATATCGTGGCCTTTAACG
>Ga0070748_1001413_pt1 | contig 11235 bp, 9 predicted proteins | sample VirMetDEL_Nov_12_FD_77015 | JGI IMG/M metagenome (GOLD analysis project Ga0070748, IMG submission 77015) | Aqueous microbial communities from the Delaware River and Bay under freshwater to marine salinity gradient to study organic matter... | ecosystem: Environmental > Aquatic > Marine > Coastal ...
TAGGGGTTAAGTCCACGCTGGAGGAGACCCGCACCGAACGCTTCATCGGTATCTCTAGCCGAGGGACAATGCCAGTTCCCCTGCGCTATTACGCTGCCCACACAGGCCGCTGGGGTGGTGATGACAAGATTAATATGCAGAATTTAGGTAGAAACTCCCCCCTGAAACGCGCCATTTTATCGCCGCCGGGCTACTTAATAATCGATTCTGACTCTTCACAGATCGAAGCGCGAACGCTGGCGTGGTTGGCTGGACAGGATGACTTGGTAGCTGCCTTCGATAGGGGCGAGGATGTGTACAAGATTATGGCCTCAGCTATATATAACAAGCCAGTCTCAGACATCTACAAGGATGAACGGTTTGTTGGTAAGACAACTATTTTAGGTTGCGGCTACGGTATGGGTGCGGCTAAGTTCCAAGCCCAGCTTAAGACGTTCGGTGTTGTTATGGACTTAGAAGAGTGCAAGCGCATTATTGGTGTGTACCGCCTCACCTATCCGTACATTACGGCGTTCTGGAAAGCTGCTGGTAAGGCATTGCAGAACATAGAGTACGACCAGATTGCAGAGCTTGGACGTGACGGTGTCCTGAAGGTCGAGGGCAAGAAAGGTATCAAACTACCTAACGGACTGTACGTTAAGTACCCGAACATTCGACGCTTGATAAAGGATGACGGCTCAGCTGAAACCGTGTACGATACAAAGAGGGGTAAAGCAACTATACCTAATAGGATATACGGCGGTAAAGTAACAGAGAACGTGTGTCAGGCACTAGCAAGGATAATCATAGGCGATCAAATGCTTAAGATTGCTAGTAAGTACAAGGTAGTAATGACAGTTCATGATGCTATTGCTTGCATAGTTCCAGACGCTGAAGTTGAGCGTGGCGTTGAGTTCGTTGAGCTGTGCATGAAGCTAAGACCAGAGTGGGCACTTGACCTACCTTTAGCATGTGAATCCGGATACGGTAGAAGTTATGGAGATTGTTAAGTGACAGTGCCAGCATGGTCTTACAGCAGTATCAAAACCTTCGATCAGTGCCCGAAGAAGTACTACCACTTGAAGATTGCAAAGGATATTAAAGATGGCGACACGACGGCAACGCTATACGGAAAAGAACTTCACAAGGCTGCTGAGGACTTTTTCGCTACAGGACTCGCGATTCCCCCTCGATTTAAATTTATCGAACCGATCTTACAATCCCTTAGTAATATCCCCGGCGAAGCGCACTGCGAGCTCAAGCTGGGAATTGCAAAACGTGATGGTAAGTTCGTCCCCTGTGACTTCTTTGCTAAAGACGTCTGGTGGCGTGGCATCGCCGACTTAGTCATAGTTAATAAGGAAACGGGCGTTGCGCATCTAGTTGACTACAAGACTAGTAAGAACGCTAAGTATGCCGATACGAAACAGCTAGACCTACTAGCAGGTGCAGTGTTCACGCACTTCCCTGAGGTAAAAGAAATTAAGTCTGCTTTAGTATTCGTAGTTAGTAACGAGTTCGTTAAGAAGAAGCATGAAGGAATTATGCGCACTGCGTACTTGTCGGTCATGCACTCGGAGTTGATCCGACTTGAAGCAGCTATGGATACTAACGTATGGAATGCAAACTCAGGGCCGCTATGTAAGTTCTGCCCTGTAACTAGTTGTGCTCACAATAGAAAGGCTTAATATGGACAACACAGAAGTTGACACAGCAATACTGCTTGAGAATAGCGTACGTGATCGCGTACTGCTTATAGTCAGACAAGAGGTAGAACGTGCTGTAGTTAACCATATTGGTAAAGTCATCAACGACGAGAAAGCTAAAATGTTGATGGAGATATCGATTAAAGTTGGGCAGATGCTGAAAGGCATAGAGGACGAAGGGCGCAAACCTTTATGGGATTCGAAGCCCGAAGATTTTGGAATGTCGCTTACTAACTTTGATTCACAAGGTACATTTAGAAACAAGGAAGACCAAGATGCCATACGTAAATAAACCTAGGCCGTACAAGAAAGAGTACGAACAACAACAAGAGCGCGGCGAACTGCCTGACCGCATGGAGCGGCAGCGTGCTCGTAACGAGATGGACAAGAAGGGTATCGACCGTAAGGGTAAGGACATTGACCATGTGATTCCGCTTAGTAAGGGCGGCACTAATGCACCTAGCAACCTGAAGCTTAAGAAGCCTAGCGAGAACCGTTCGTTCAGTCGTAACGCAGACCATACAGTAAAGAAGAACAAGCCTAAGGCTAAGTGATGCAAATTGTAGACAACAAGATTTTAGTAGTGCGCACTCGTAGGCCGCAGCTGGTCACCGAGGCTATCAAGCGCAGTAAGATCGTACAGGTATTAGTAGATGGCTTGCATGATGTAGCTGTGTTCTGGGGCATCAAAGAAGCGCAGGAGCTAGCTAAGCTGCGTATCAAAGGCGTACCGTCTACGATCAACCGCGACTATGACTGGCCGGGCAGATACAAACCGTTTGCTCACCAGAAAGAAACCGCAGCGTTCTTAACCCTACGCAAGAAAGCATTCTGCTTTAACGAGCAAGGTACAGGCAAGACCGCCGCAGTTATATGGGCAGCTGACTACCTGATGAAGCTGGGTCTTATCCGTAGGGTATTGATCGTATGTCCGTTGTCGATCATGAAGTCTGCATGGCAACAAGACTTGTTTAAGTTTGCAGTGCATCGCACCTGTGACATAGCTTATGGCAAACGTGATACCCGTAAGGAGATTATCAACGGGCCCGCTGAGTTCGTTATTATCAACTTTGATGGTATGGAGATTGTTAAGGACGAGATCATAGCTAATGGCGAGTTCGACTTGATCGTCATTGACGAAGGCTCTGCATATAAGAACATACAGACCAACCGATGGAAGGCAATGAAGTCTATTGTTACCCCCGACACATGGCTGTGGATGCTAACAGGAACACCAGCGGCTCAGTCACCAGTAGATGCTTATGGTCTGGCTAAGTTAGTTAACCCTGATGGTGTGCCTAAGTTCTTTGGTCAGTTCCGTGACAAGGTTATGGAGAAGGTCGGGCAGTTCCGTTGGATACCTAGAGCTAGAGCCGAAGTCACAGTACACAATGCGTTGCAGCCAGCTATACGGTTTGAGAAAGCGCAATGCTTAGACCTGCCGCCTGTTACGCACGTTGAGCGTGAAGCCCCGTTGACTGCACAGCAAAACAAGTACTACAACATGCTTAAGCAGATGATGATTATGGAAGCTGGCGGCGAAGAAGTTACGTCTGTCAATGCTGCTGTACAACTTAACAAGCTACTGCAAATCTCTGGTGGTGCAGTGTACTCAGACACCAAAGAAGTAATCGAGTTCGATGTAAGCAACAGACTTAACGTGGTACAAGAAGTGATCGAAGAGTCTACGCATAAGGTGCTAGTGTTTGTGCCGTTTACGCATACGATTCAATTGATTAGTGAACACGTAAAGAAGTCTGGTATTACTACAGATATTATTAGCGGTCAGGTTCCGGTTAACCGCCGAAACGATATTATCAAACGGTTCCAAGAGCAACAGGAGCCGAAAGTATTACTGATACAACCACAAGCTGCATCACATGGCTTGACACTGACCGCCGCAGACACAATCATTTGGTACGCACCTGTTACTAGCGTAGAGACTTACCTACAAGCCAATGCTCGTATAGATAGGCCGGGTCAGAAGAACGCTATGACTATTGTGCATATCAAAGGCAGTGAAGTTGAAGCACGTATGTATCGTATGCTGCGCGGTAACATTACCAACCACAACCGCATCATCGAGTTATACAAACAAGAGATTTCAGGAAAGTAGTTGACATTGTTAATAGTTGGCGTATATTAAGGTTTCGGGGAAAGCGGATGCTAAGTGTGTCAGCCTTTACTGAAGTTGACGACTTCAGCTTAGTGCAGCGAGTACCCACCTAGTTTGGATAGCCCAGCCGGAGGTGGCGCTAATAACACCGGCAGCAGGGGGCGGGGAGTCCTTTTCGGTATCGCTATGTCCCCGTTGACCCTGCATTTTTTATTGGAGGAGCTAACATGGATGATCTATCGGTAAACAAACTTACCAAGATTTATTTAAAGATACGAGATGCACGAGCAGAACTAAGTAAGAAGTTTAAGGCAGAAGATTTATTGCTTATAGATCAGTTAGATGTAATCGAAAAGCAATTGCTCGAAGCCTGTAACGGAAATGATGCAAAGAGTATTAATACAGATGCCGGTTTAGTTATGCGTGGTGTGTCTACACAGTACATGACCAGCGACTGGGACTCTATGTATAAGTTTATAAAAGACAACGATGCCTTGGGTCTGTTAAAGCAGTCACTGCATCAGGCAAACATGAAACAGTTTTTAGATGAGTATCCGGATAAGTTCCCGCCCGGAATGCTAGTAGACAGTAAGTATAAAATAACCGTTAGGAGAAGCAAATGAGTGAAGTATCTATTTTTAAAAGCCGTGAAGTAGCAGTTGCAGGTAAGAAGTCCCCAAGTGCCCTGACCCAGTCGCTTATGAAGGCTGGCGGTGGTGGTGCTCGCATTCCACGTATCTCACCACGTAATGGTATGTTCAAGCGTATCGTCGGCGGCGATGATGTAGGCAAGTTGAAGTCACCACTGCGTGTGGTTGTAGTTAACGTAGCTCAAGCAACCGCACAACGCACGTTCTATATCAACTCGTACGACCCTAACGCCGAAGCTACTGCACCTGACTGCTGGACGAACGACGGTCAGAAGCCAGACCTGTCTATCAAAAACCCACAGGGTAAGAACTGTGAGACTTGCCCACAGAACATTAAAGGTTCTGGTCAAGGTGACTCTAAGGCATGCCGCTTCAAACGTCGCATTGCTGTTATCCTGCCGGAAGACTTGGAAAGCAACAACAGTGGTCAGGTGTATCAGTTCGAAGGTGCATCTAAGTCTATCTTCGGTAAGGGCGCGAATCACTTGTTCCCACTGAATGCTTACATCGATTACGTTATTGCTAACGGTGAAGACATCGATGGTGTGATTACTGAGATCAGCTTCAACGAAGACAACAACAACCAAAGCGTATTGTTTAAAGCAGTGGACTTTGTGTCTGGTTACGATGGTCTGGCTGAGGTTGTAGCTACAGCGGTTGAGTCTGTTGAAGCACAGAAAGCAGTCATGCTTACACCGGGCGCAGTTGACAAGGGTGAGTCTACGGAAGAGTTCGTACCTAGAGCTAAGCCAGCACCTAAGGCAGTTGCGGTTGAAGAAGACGAAGAGCCTGTAGTTGCTGAGCCAGTTAAGCGTGCTAGCAAGAAGCCTGAGCCTGTTGAAGCCCCTAAGAAGAACCTTGCTGATGTTATCAGTGAGTGGGGCGACGACTAGGAGTTATTATGAGCTACGGATATAGTCAGCTTTTGATTGAAGCGAACAGAAGTGCTAGTGCACACCAGCTTGGTGTTGCATTGGGTAGGGCATGTATCAAAGCTAAGACCTCAGTGCACGACATAGCGGCACAGCTGGGGGTTAGCAGAACCACGATATACAATTGGTTCGTTGGTACAAGCACTCCACACCCACGGCATCATGCAGCTATTAACAAACTGCTAAATCGTTCTAAGTAACACCGCTACCATGCGGCCTAGGGGGGAGAAATCCCCCCTTTTTCACCTCTAAAAATTATGGCTAACTTTGATCTGCTCGACACCGTATTGCCAACCGAAGGATGGTTCGCAGTTGTGGGTATCAAGAACAAAAAGCCGAAGCAGAAACTTGTACAGACTAGGGAAGAGTTTGACAATGCAGTTCAGCAACTTCTAGCAGAAGAGCGTGACGTATATTTCGGATGCGCTAAATACGAAACTGGGGATAACCGGACACAAGAGAATGCTAAGTACTTCAAAGCGTTCTGGATGGATATTGATTGTGGCCTGACCAAGGCTACACCTGACCCTGTTACAGGCAAGATAGCTGGATACATTGACCAAGCAACCGGACTGCAAGAGCTGCAACGGTTTTGTAAGACAGTAGGATTACCGAAGCCTACCATCGTTAACTCAGGACGTGGGCTTCATGTGTATTGGCATCTTACCGAAGTCATCTCGCGTGACCAGTGGGAGCCTGTATCTAAAAGGATCAAGTCTTTATGCGACATCCACAATCTATTAGCTGACCCAGCTTGTTTCGAAGCTGCTCGGATACTGCGTGTACCGGGAACATTAAACTTTAAGGACGACCCTGCTACCCCCGTTACGGTTATCACCGTAGGTAATGCAGTTGAATTGTCGGAGCTGCGCTCTACTATGGGCGTGGTCGAAGAACAGAAGAGCATATTTAAACCCCGCCCATCTAGGCAGCGTAGTGCTTTGACCTTAGCCCTAATGGGTAACCGCGTCTCTAAGTTCAAGACGATCATGATGAAGTCGGCTGAAGGCAAGGGCTGTGCTCAGTTAGTCCATTGCTATCAGAATCAAGGAACCATTAGTTACGATCTATGGCGTTCAGCTTTATCTATAGCTGCGTTCTGTGAAGAGGGCGTCAATGCTGCACACAAGATGTCGGCGCAATACCCTGACTATGACGAAGAAGAAGTCGATCTTAAAGTGCATGATTTGCAGCGTAACGGTGGGCCTCACTTCTGCGATACCTTTGAGAAGCACAACCCTACTGGCTGCGATGGCTGCATTCATAAGGGCAAGATCACTACACCTATAGTACTAGGCAAAGAGATCGCTGAGGCGGAAGTTACCGAAGAAGGTTATGTGATCGAGCCAGTCGTTGCCGCTGATGCTGACGAAGACGAGATGCTAGGGCCGATTGTTATCCCTGTGTACCCGTGGCCGTTTTTCCGTGGCAAGACAGGTGGCATCTACCGCGAAGCAATGAAAGACGACGAAGAAGATGTGCTGGTCTACGAGCATGACTTGCATGTGATTAAGACTATGAAAGACCCTGCGGCAGATAACGCTATGTCTGCCCTGCTGCGACTGTACTTACCCCGTGAAGGTATGGACGAGTTTTCTGTTCCACTGGAAAGCGTTGCAGTTAAAGAAGAGCTGCGTAAGGCATTGTCCCGCCGTGGTGTTATGGGATACCCGAAGCAGATGGAGTGGCTAGCCACGTTTGTGCAGGCCAGCGTTAAGGAGATACAGGTAAACAAGAAGGCAGAGATCATGAGAGCACAGTTTGGATGGGCAGACAAAGACAGCAAGTTTATTGTTGGCGACCGTGAGATTACGGCAGATGGTGTGTTCTATAGCCCACCGTCGACACATACCAAGGCTATCGCTCAATGGATGTCGCCTAAGGGTACGTTGGAAAAGTGGCAAGAATGCTTCAACATGTATAACCGTCCGGGTCTGGAGCCGAATGCATTTGCTGCGTTTACTGCGTTTGGTTCACCGTTGCTTAAGTTTATGGGACTTAACGGCGCCATCATTAACGTCATTTTCAGGAAGTCAGGTTCAGGTAAGTCAACGACGTTGTATATGTGCAACAGTGTCTGGGGTCATCCTGAGAAGCTAGTAGCTATACCTAAGGACACCATCAACGCCCGTATGCATAGGCTTGGCGTTATGAACAACTTACCGTTCACGATGGATGAGATCACTAACATGACTGCTGAAGACTTCTCAGACCTGTCGTATGCAATGTCACAAGGCCGTGGCAAAGACAGAGCTAAGTCCCAGACCAACGAGCTGCGCATTAACTTGACCTCATGGCAGAACTTGTCATTGGCTAGCTCGAATGCATCGTTTGAAGAGAAGCTAACCAGCTTAAAGAATACGCCTGACGGTGAGCTGATGCGGTTCTTAGAATACGAGATCGGCTATACCAACGTCATATCGACCGAGGAAGGCAAGCATATGTTTGACCATCAGCTACGTGAAAACTATGGACATGCTGGCGACATCTATGCTCAGTGGCTCGTAGCTAACAAGGAAGAAGCAGTGCGTTTGGTATTGTCAGTGCAGGCTAAGATCGACAAAGAGTTACGGCTTACTCAGCGTGAACGGTTTTGGTCGGCACAAGCTGCGTGTAATCTAGCCGGTGCATTGATTGCGCAGAACATAGGCTTAATCAGCTTTGACATGCCACGAGTCTACAAGTGGGTATGCACTATGATTCGTGAACTGCGTGAGAACAATGACGCTCCAGTTGATAGCGCATCTAACATTGTGGGTGACTACATCAACAGGCACATCCGTCAGGCACTCGTGGTTAACGGCGAAGCAGATGCCCGTACCTCGTTGTCTGCTGCACCTGTGCAAGAACCGTATGGCGAGTTGCTTATTCGGTATGAGCCCGACACTAAGGCTATGTTTATTGTGTCTCGTGCATTCCGTGATGACTGCGTTAAGGCTCAGATTAATTACAAAGACTTACTTAAGCAGCTCGCAGCTAAGGGGATATACAAAGGCGCGGTAACACGGCGCATGACTACAGGCACTAAGATCAAGGGCACGCCTGTCCATGCTTTGCACTTTGACTGTAATGCGCCAGACTTCATCGCCCTAGACGACTACCTTGGTGCGGGGAAACAAGATGCGGATAGCGGGACTAGCGTATCAAATTAATTGGAAGGCATTCAAGCGCGGTACGTCGTTCTTTATACCGTGTCTTGATACTGCTGAAGCTACAGAAGAAGTTATGAGTATTACAACAAGACTAAGATACGACGTTGTAGTACGCGATGTTATAGAGGAAGGAGTTCGCGGCGTACGCACATGGAGAGTTTAATATATACTTATCTCCGTAGTGTGTTGTTAGCTCCTTCACTCTGCTATCTTCTTTGCTGTGATTTGCCCCCATCTCCGGGGGCTTTTTTTATCTCGACTCTTTGTCTAACTTCTCAAGCCCTACGTCGCGTAGCGGATCAAACTCTTGGAATTTCTTCTCGATAGTCAGACCACGTTCTGCTTTGGCCAGTGCTTTCTCTTGGCTTCTGATGTACTCACCGATAGACCTGCCAGTAATAACCATCTCTTTAGCTGGGTACATAGCATTGAACTTATCAATCTGATCGTCTACCTTATCAAGCAGGGCATCATCGCCACGCTTCTCAGCTTTGTAGTAACGCTTAAGCAAGTCTTGTTTAACGTTCTCTACCTTAGCCATCTCGCGTTTGATTATGAAGTTTGCATTCATAGTTTCTGCCAGACCCGCAGACTTATAGCCCAACCCCTGCATGAACAACTGCATAGCTGTGAACTCATCTGCATACTTAACTGTGTCTAGCAGACCTGTAAGCACACCTTCTTGGCTGTACCTATAAGCAACTGCTGGGTTACGTGTAAGTGCTGTTGGGTTTAGCTTTTCCCAACCCTTAAGTGTGTCGCCTTCGTTAATGTCTTTAAGACCACTAACTACATTTGCTGGCACTGAAAGAATCGGGAACCCTATGGACTCAACAAAACTCATAAACGCATTGTCAGACCCTGATGCTCCCGGTGTGTCTTTAAACCACAGGTTACTTTGCGACAACCCGCTAGTAAAATCAAATCCAGTCGTAGCAGTTAACAAACCCGATGCAAGTACATCGCTGAGTTTAACGCCAGCAACTTCTACGTCACCGTAGTTATCAGGTAAGTACACGGTGTTAAACCAACGCTGGAAGTTCAGGTCTTTAAGCAAACCATCTTCGTCATCAGGCTCATCGCCGTTAATCATATTCCACAAGCCTTGAAGCATGCCGTACAAACCAACAACAGTGCTTACACCAAACGCTTGGTAGATACCAGCGCCAACTAAACCCGTCATACCCATAGAGCCGAACAAAGCATAGGCAGCACCACGACGTGACTCGCCTTTCAGTGGCTTAATCATCTGTGCAGCGTTGCGTAAGTGGTAGATAGCCGTGAAGTATGAGAAGCGTTTCAGCGTTGCAAGCACTCGTACAGTCGGTCTACGCATTACACGTGGCATGTTCTCAGGGTCGTAGTTAAACAGAGCCTCGTCAGTTACTTCAACCGCCTTATCAATAGCGGCTTCGAAAGCTAAACCTTGACGCAAGCCTAGTCTAACTGCACTCAGGAATGTAACTTCCCGCACGATACGCTCAGTGCCTTGGAACGGCATACCAGTAAAGCGAATAAACGATTCGTATGCGTTACCAAGTTTAGATGCAGACGCGCCTTTCTTAGCAATAAACACTTCGAAGGTTTGGTTTTGTTTAACTATGTCCAGCTCTTCCATGCGTTGAATTGCTTTTTGCATTTGCGGATCGTTACGCACCAGTGCAGATGAACCCAAGGAAGGCCACGTATACTCAATGTCTCCGTTAGGTTTCACTTTAGTGACGCCCACTTGTTTAAACGCAGTGCCTGCAAACCTACCCATCTCTGCTAGCGTAGAGTCTAGGCCATAGTACTTTGCCATTGTGGGTACGGAGTTTGTCGCAAAGCTGAACGTGTTGTTAACTGCGGTTTTAATAGACGTAGTGGTGTAGGCAAAGATGTATCTGTTCGCAAACCTAACGGCATTAGCAAAGAACGAATCATCTGATGGTGGGTTCACCACATCTTTAGCCCTAAGCTCCATCTCACGAATAAACATACCAAGGCGGTCTTTGTTAGGCATGCCTTTGATGGATGCTTTAGCTGCACTGATCTTGCTTTCTATCTTAGGGCCGTACTTAGCACGTGCCATCTGACCAGCAATGCGAGAACCAGACACAATAAAGTTTTGCAGTGCGTCGCGCCCGTAACCTTTAGTATTTTTACGATGGATAAACTGCTTACGGAATGTGCCTTCAGGTAACGCCATGAGATGCATTTGGAACACATCAGCTTTGAGGCTATCTTTACCGTCACCACTCATGTCTGACTCTTTCATATTATCTATGGAGTCAAACAGTTTCTTAAGCATAGGCGATGCAGCAGAAGCTTTCTCTTGCAATTCTTTTATGTCGTTACCAATGTCTGCTTGCCCTGACTTCATTAACGCTTCGATTGTGCGGCTATCACCCTTAGCGGTGTTCTCACGAAGACGCTCACGAATAAATCTTGTACGCGCACCGGGCGACGTAAATGTTTGCAGCTCAAAGTTGTCGCCTTTACCAAAGCTTACCCAGTACTGCCCCTCACGCATCAGCGGGAAGTAAGGGCTGATAGACATACCAGCTTTGTAGGTGTCTTTAATAGACTGCGCTACTCTACCTTTAGGTGTTGTAGGGTCGTTGATGTCGCCTTTTAAGCCAGACTGTTCTATACGCTGGAGCGCCAACGCATTAAGCAACTTAAATGCATTTGAATAGAAGTCACGTGCTTTGACATAAA
>Ga0070748_1001416_pt1 | contig 11207 bp, 17 predicted proteins | sample VirMetDEL_Nov_12_FD_77015 | JGI IMG/M metagenome (GOLD analysis project Ga0070748, IMG submission 77015) | Aqueous microbial communities from the Delaware River and Bay under freshwater to marine salinity gradient to study organic matter... | ecosystem: Environmental > Aquatic > Marine > Coastal...
AAAACTGACTACGAAAGCACAGACTACAAAGCAGGGTTTGAGGATGGCGAATTCGCTGCCGAGACTGCAATAGCACTGAAGCAAGCCTCTGAGCGTAACTTCTGCCCACGTTGCGGCAAACGGCTGATGAACGCTCTTGGCCCTGTAAGTCTCCACACTTGCACACCACCGAATGTACGAACTTTTGACGACTACGGGAACAAAATTGTATGACTTGCCCACCATGTAATCAAAAGTGTGACCAAGGACGGACTTGTACACATACGTTAAACACTGACAAAACAGTCGCAGTAAGTACCGATGTTTACTGGCTACCCATTGGGGTGAATACACCGCGCAATGTCAAACTGCAATTGTTAAGTGCTGGCGGTGTCGCCACTTACAGCATCTACCAAGGTGAACAATTCTGGACGCACTGGCAGTCACTACCGAAAAAGAAATGAAAACACAAACTTATTCAATGTGGGACGCTATGCTTGCCAGTCCGACTGAGCCAATGAACGAGAAACAAAGACGCCACCAGTTAACTAGGATGTGGAGTGGGTTGGCTGCTTTGGAAACGTCAGCAGAGCCAACCCGCGATGATTGGGCCGTGTGCAGTGATGCGGTCAATTTAATGGAGACTCTGATAGAGCAAAACCATATCGTTGACACTAACAATATGGTGTTTGACGCCATGAAAGCCTTGGCAGAGGCTGGACAGCGTAGCTTTGCTGGTAAGCCTATTCGTTTAGATGGCGCTGGCATTCAGGCAGTGCGGGCTATCTTGGAAGATTATGCGATGGTGTTGGAGTCACTGCCTGCTAGAACGATGATTCACTGCCACCGTTTGACTGAAAAGCGACTTCACGGCATCCTGAAGGGCCGTAAACAAGCCCATGATATTCAATTAACCAAGGAAACTAAATGAGTGCAAATGAGATACAAGTTGGTGGCGATCATTACAAAAGTAAAAAAGTCCAACCATGGGACGCAATGGAGTCATGGATGAGTCCAGAACAATTCGAGGGGTTTCTACGGGGAAATGTAATTAAATACATTGCCCGATACAAAGATAAGGATGGTTTAAAAGATGTGCAAAAGGCACGACACTATCTTGAGAAACTGCTTGAATGTCTTGAAACTCGATCAGGTCTTCGCAACGAGTAGTTCAGTCTTCATAGCCGATCCGTTTGTCGTGCCGTACCAGTAACTGAGAACGAGCATGGCAACGGCATCCATCAACCCCAGTACACGCCCAACGACTAACGGGTCTGTACCATCGGGATAACCCTTAAATAGCACCATGCACTCTGTGCCAAGAGTAATTGATAGCAGTAGTAGGCTTAACCAGAACAGAGGCTTCTGAGTGCCACCAGACACGTTGGCTGTACGTGCTGAGTCACGATCTTTGAAGCTGAGTTCAGCGTACTTGAACCCACGCTCTTTTTCATTGTTCTGGTACTCTAGTTCGAGTTCTTTCAGCTTACCTAGCTGATCAGGGGTCATCTGGCCTGCTTGGATAATCTCGCTGATCTTGTCCTTGGTGGCCCCTGACAAACCCAACAATTCCCCAACAGATGCCACAGCAACTGCACCCAAAGGGCCAAACAGGGCTGCGGCAACCGTTGGGGCAACTGTTCTGAGGGTAGCCAGCCAATCCATTATTGCCAAATCCCTGTGCGCATTTGTTTGGCAAGGCGTTCACACCGTTCTGGTGTTTGGCTGTGCCATTTGCTTAGAATCATGTTCTCAGCCGCTTTGTCGTAGTTGCCACCCTGCACTAAAGCCAGTGTGTTCTTGAAAGCCAGTAGGCCATCTATGCCCAATTGAAACGCCATGTTGATGAGGACGTTGAGCCTGATCTGGTCTAAGTCTTTGACCCAAGGCAGAGCATTAAAGACATCGGCTGTCTTGCGCTGAATGTCGTTGTTCAGCAAGTACGCCGATTCTTCTGGGGTGATTCCACCATTGCGGCGCTTGTCGATGAGCCTTCCAACCCCAATGGTCATGTAACCAAGGCTATCAGGGTAAGCCGATAAGATTTCACCCTCATCACGCCTGAGTTGTTCGTTAAGGCTTGTAACCATGATTCGTAGCCCATCCAAGAATGATATACCCCAAACCAACAACACCAGCCCAAATTAGACTGAGCAAGGTCTTCTCGATTACTGTTTTGCGAAACTCAATGCGCTGAGCCTCAACTTGAATCGCCAAACGAACCCACCGCTGTTCTTCTTCCGATAACCCCGTATCCGTACTTCTGATTCGGATAGCGGCGGCAATTTCAGCAGCAAACTCGGTGCGTTCTTCTGGTGTCATGATGTAGGTCAATTAATGATTTTTGATATTTTAGACTATTACTTACGGCGCTAGTGCGTTGGTTGATGGATTAGTTGGACGAAGGTTGTTTGTCCGATAGTCTTTGGGTATGGCGTGTGCAGCTTGATAAGCTGGTGTCGCCATTCGTTTAGCAGCCAGTCCACCCACTATTGCACCAGCACCTGTACCAGCAGCCAAGCCAGCGGCAGCAGTGACTGGCCCACCAAGAGCACCAATTGCGGCGCCCGTAGCACCCGCAAATCCAGCCCGTGACAATCTTGGTAAAACACCCGCTGTCTCAGGTGTTAATGTGAAATATTCAGGAAATATCGAAGCTGCTTTTGCAATATCTGCACCGACACCAGTCATATTACCCTTACGTTCTTCATACATTTTTGCATACGCTTGAGGATCAATTTTCTGTTGACCATAGTCAAGAGCACGCTCATGGTCATAAATCTGAGCCATTTTTGTACGGGCTGCTTGTAGATCACCCAATATCTTAGGATCACTGACATTCGAGTCAATCATTTGCTCATAAGCCTTAGCAATGGCTGTACGAGTATCAGCTTCTGCAATTTCTGCTGGAGTTGGGATATTCAATCCCTTATCGCGGCGTTTATAAATACTATTGGCCTCAGATCGAAGTTGTCGAATATCGGTAAGAATTTCTTCTCCTGTCCGTCCTTGTTTAACTTCATCAATCACATTGTTAATCAGGGCATTACTTGCCTCAACCTTACCCTTGGCAACAGCAGAAGCTGGTTTTCTCAATGCCTCAATTGACTGAATTACATTGGTATCTGGAACCAGTACAGGCATCTGACGTACCACATCATAAGGCTTACTAGCATTATCCAATGCTGTTTCAATTGCAGCCTTATCAAGGGGTTTATCCATAGGGACACCCAAGTCTTCTCTTACCTTATCTGTTACAGCAACCGCATTCTTTTTAGCTAGTTCTGTTTTAATGGCAGGGCCGACAGCTACACCCTTGGCACGATTAGCAAGAGTTGGGTTTGACACAGCAGGATCAACAGCAGCACCAATACGTTGGGCTGCTTGAGTCGCTTCGATGGTGGGGGCGTTAGCATAGCTTTGAGCAACACGACCTTCTTGGATTCGAGCAGCACGGGCTTCCAATGGTGCAGCAATAGCACCTTTGACCAATGATCCCTCACTACGAGCAACATCCCCAATTGCACGAGTAGCAGGAGCCAGTGCATTCACTGGGCCACCTAGATGCAGTCCAGCCATTGGAATAACTGCTTCCCCAATGGCTTGCACATTTCGTTGTGCTTCTGGTGTGCGGGGTTGGTAGAACTGTTCAGATACCTGTTGTCCAAACTTGGCAGCAGCAGCCTTACCCTCGGGTGTAAACGCTTGCCCCTGAGTCAATTCATGCCCGAGTTGAGCAATAGGTGAAACCAGTCCACCGATTGCACCACCAGCCAATGCAGGCAAAGTTTCCAAATTACCCATTGCACGCTCAAACATGGATCGCGGCTGTGTGGTCGTTGGTGTCAAATTAGCACCAGCTTCTGTTGGGATTCCAGCAGCACCTTGACGGCCTACCGGAATTCCACCTGTTGCACCACGCCCACCATCGAGTGAGATGACTGATTTACCAAAGTCCTTTTGTGCACGTTCCTGCACCATATCGGGTGTTAAGGTGTCGGGGGCATTTTGGTACACATGGGATGTACCATCTTCAAAGGAAACAGTAATATTGCGTGCCATTACCAGTTACTCACAGTTGCACCACCTTTAGTGGCAGCAGGGGTTGGTGTATTCACTGTTCGCATACTAGCTTTAGTCTCAGGGCCAGATGCAAGTGACGCACCCATTTCCTGCTGCATAACCTTAAAGGCTTCATTGAGTTGCCCTTTTGACATGGCAGTGTTAAGAATATCTCTAGCATGATTCTTATCTGATACTGTAGCAACTCCTTTAGGGTTAATTGCTCGTGCGTATGTATTCACAATGGCATTAAGTGAAGTAGCCAATCCAACAATAGCCGGGTCACCTGTATTTTTTGCAATAAAGTTACCAGCAGTGTTAAGCACTGGGTAATTTGTTGGATTCACCTTTTCAACATAAGGTTGTGCCACATTAATCATTTTATTGGTTTCATTAGCCGCCACTTGGACATTGGCAATTTGAGTACCAACTGCACGCTGACCTGAAGTTGTACCAGCTAACTCTGCTTTATTTAGTTTCACATCACTTGCTGCTTGCTCTGCTGTTTTACCATCCCCCATTGCCAATTCACCTGCACGAGTAAGAATTTTGGAACGGGCAGCAGCAGCCATTGGTCCCATACCCAATGGTGGTAAGGTTCCTGTCTGACGATATGTTTCTGCAATAAAGTCAACTGTGGCTGGAGTAAGATTTCCTGTAGCCATTTCAGCATTCAGTCGTTGGGTGGCAACACCAAGTTGACCTGCTGCAATTCGATTGCGTTCTGTACCAACCTGATTACTTAACAATTCACCCGGTGTTGCAGTTTTGGGAATTGCAGCAACACCTGCTGAAGGTTGACCTGTCAGACTGCTTACTGGCTGCATACCAGCACCAGTATCAACCCAATGAGGTTTATTCATCTCTGCAAATTTTTCAACACTCAGTTTTGATTCATTGAGCATTCGCTCAAATCCACCGGGCTGACTTAGAGCCTTATCAATTTGTGATCTGGCTGACTCAGCAGTTATTCCCCGACTAGATAACACTGGACCAAGCACTGGATCAGCATGATTGGCCTCATGCCATGCCAAGTATTGCTCTGGTGTTGTCACATTGTCCAAGAATTGACGTGATTGCTTTAGTTTAGAATCCACCAATGCCGAGGTGTCAGTCTGCTGCTTTAACTTAGCAGCACCAGCTTCTTGTTGCAATTTTGCAAAAGCGAATCCTTTTTCCGGACTAATTCGCGTGACGTCTGAAATATAACTAGGTGAACTTGGATCAAGTTTACGCATGGCATTAGTTTCTTCCATGCCACGTTGATACTCCTGCATCTTCATCTGGTTCAACTGATTAGCTTGTTGACCCTGTTGCATGGCTTGCATTTTTGCAAACTGCTCCATTGGATTAATGGGTGCTGCAAATTGAGCACCTTGAGCGATTAGAGCATTAAGATCAGCCATGATTAAAACCCTGTTCCCGACATTGGTGTGTAACCTGTACCCATTGGTGAACTAAGATAGTTAGTTGAGGTTGGTGTCTGGAAACCAGTCATGTTTACACCCCCACCTTGATTCCCAAGCATATTCATCATAGAACTAAAGTTCTGTTGATTTCCATACGCACTTGCCCCTGCATTAAGAGCATTACTCATTGTATTACCCACACCTAATTGACCAGCAGCCATTGATTGACCAGCTTGATTTATTGCATTTCCAGCATTAGTTGCGTAGTTACCAGCTTGTGCAGCTTGCTGATTGGTTGCAGCTTGACCCGATGCCATCAAGTTACCAAGTGGTTGCAGTTGGTTTGTTCGATTGGTTTGATAACGGTTAAAAGCATTTTGGTATTCCTGAGAACCCATATCTTGACCGTACTGAGTAGCAGCTTTGAGTGCACCACCTGAAATCAAACCACCACGAGCAGCAGCACTTCGATCAAGTCCTTTCAACCCCTCGGACAGACGGAAAGCATAGCCGGGGTCTTGCTGAAAATCAGACATCCCGAAGTCTTTTGAGTACTTACCGTAACCAGCAGCACCAGTGTTTCCACCAAGACCCATCAGCTCCATCAATCGGTTTTGACCAGTCAAACCAGCTTCACGCCAAGGCGCATTCAATGCTGTTTGTTCTTGATATGTTTGGCGTTGCAAATCGGCAGAACGATTGGCGGCATCAGCTTGAGTTTGAGCAGCACCAGATGCTCCTCTGGAAGCCATTGCACCACCAAGTAATGCTGCACCACCTCCAATTAACGCTGCTGTAATAAAACTCATGGTGATACCTCAATGGATTGATTTTTAATCTTATTTCCCACAGTAAACATGGATTGTGGGTCATCCTCGACTAGCTCTGATTCTACATCCTCAACAGTATCCGCATCCACTCGATGAAAGGTCATACAGAGTGCATCTGTTTCAGCATATACGGCACGTTTTGTGCCGGGTTTACTACAGATTAATCGTGGGCCTGTAATATGTTGAACACCCTCATCTGTGGTAATGGCAACTGTACCTGATACCACCATATAAAAGTGTTCTTTTTTATGAACCTTGCCAATAATCAGGCATCCTGCTGGCCTCCACACTTGACGGCAATACATACCACCATGAAAAACGTGTTGAGTAGGGGGTTCATATTGTTCATGCCTTGATACCTCGGCCTGAAGTGCCTCAACCCGTGAACGCATATCCACAGGAATAGCAACATTAAACTCAGGCCCGTAAGTGACTTGCATTAGCTGACCTCACGCCCACTGGCACGGATATTGATCGAGGTGGCAGTACCAGCAATCGTGCTGATAAACCCACTTGCCATAAGCACCTGACCCACCAGTTCAGGGAAGGTGTACACCTCTGCTGGCTGGAGTGTCTTGGTCTTGGTAATCAAGTTCTGGTTGCCAGCAGTATCAGCAGCAGTTACCAAGTTCACTGAGATCGTGGCAGCACTGGCGTTGTAATTAGTCGCTGTGAACTTGTCAATGATGGTGGTGACACCAGTAGCTGTGTACTGGGTAACTTGGGTGGCCTCTGCAATCTTGGCAGGGATGAGGACGCGAACTGTAACGGTCATGGGTTACTCCAAAAGAAGAATGTTATTAGGTGCTTGAGCCATGATGACCCAGTTGGTTCCGTCAGACACCATTGTCGCCCAGTTACCGATCACTGGCAACAAAATAGCAGTACCAGCAGTCGCACTATCAATAGGAGCTATATTACTTGATGCCGAGTTAACCGACTGAGTTTGCAGGTTCTTGACAGTCACCGATCTACCGGGCCATGCTGAAGCAGCAGGAAATGTCAGTACCATTGCTGAACCTGACTTATTATTAATAATCCAAGTATCAGTATTGGTGATCGTGTAATCAGCCGTCTTTGTCAACACAGTCGACAAAGGCACATAGTCCATATTGGCTACTGCTGCTGATATGGTGACACCATTGCTTTTCAAAATGCCCACCACACTGGTCAACGAGTCGGTTGCTGACCCGAGCGGTGGTGTAAGCTGAAGCGCCTGAAGATGCTTCCACACTTCAGCCAGTTCAGATTGAACCTCACTCACATTCGTGCTGGATGCCAGTGCCTCAAGCTGCTTTTGTATCTCAGCAATCTGAGACTCTTGGGCAGACCCAGCAGCATAGGCGGCAAAGCCTGAAGGGGTAGGGTCAAGTGGACCAATGTCAATCTCTTGAGTTGGTGGACCCACTTGCAAGTCTTCGAGAGACGTTGGGTTAGAACCACTGCCTGTCAGTACAAACAGATTCAGCAGGAACCGATACCATTCACGCGAGATAGTCCCTGTGCGCTCGTCTATCAGAGATACACGGGGCGCTGGAATGCTGGTGATGTTGAGAGTATTCGCCATTATGCGTTGGTTGGACTGACAAGCAATTCAGCACCCAATAAGGCAATTTTTACAGGGTCAGTACCTGATACCTCATACACCCGATCACGCAGTTTCATGGTCATACCAAGTCTGCGCCACATGGTACGAAAGCCATATTGACCAATCTTACCCATTGATTTCCAGTGCTCATTACTCCAAGTGTGTCCACCATCGTCTGACCAGCGAAGCATGACGGATGGATCAGAACCCTGACCATCATTTAAACCGACACCAGCCTCAGCTTCAAGTTGTAAGCTATGTTGAGCAGTACGCTTTAGGTTGTTCTGACCTGAAGGTAATGCACGCCATGAACGCAGCCACTTCTGTGGTTTGCTGTTGTCAGCGTACACATCCAAGTCATACGAGTAGATGTTGCCATTGGCAAAGTCACCCACGATGGTCGTGTAGCCAAAGTTGCACTGACAGTTGGAACGGTGGCGAGTGAATGCACCATTCTCAAAACCAGCACGTTCATGCCAGACCTGAGTGGACACATCGTAGACCCATGTTGCATTCGCACTTGGGAAAATCAGCACATAAAAGGCGTGACCCTCTTGCTGATAGGTATACCCAATAGCATCTGAGATGTCGGTATATTGCTGAATTGCGTACTCGATGGCATGGGTGGAAACCCTAACACCCGTGTACCCGTTGTTCTTGTACACGATGCCGTAGCCACGGGGGTCAGCACCCACCCAGAACAGGGCATTGTCCAACTTGGCTACCGAGTAGGGTGCAGCACAGCCAATCTCGTTGTACGCACCTTGAATGCGTGCAAATGGGAAACTAGCCAGTCCAGCGTCATACCAGACCTCAATGGTGTCTGTACCGAATACCCAGAGTTCACGATGGTCAACTGCAATGGCGACTACACCATCAGGTGAACCCTCTGCACTGGCAAAATCCAATGGGTCAACAGACAGACCATCCAGCAGGCTTGTGACCCAAAGACGCTGGCTGTTAGGCTCATTGAAAGTGAAGTAGCCATCCAAGTATTGAACAGTCACAGCACCCGGAAAGTCAGGGTCAGTGATCTGTTGGAATACGTTGGTGACTTCGTTGTAGATGTAGCTTGGGCCATTGCAAGCAAAGAACAACTGAGTGCCATTGTCTGCAATCGACACGGGGCCAGTACCAGACACATTGCCGATCTTGACTGGTGTTCCTGTCAGGCTGGTGAGTTTAAACACCTCAGTACCTGACACCACATAAAAGTCGTTGCCGTTGGTCTGGTGTGACCACAGAGCACGGATGGGGCCAACACCTACCGATTGAAGGAAGTTGAGGCCGGGTGCTCTATTGAAGAAGCCAGCTTCTTTACCACCTTCGGGAATGGCTTCGGGGAATAAATTGACGCAGCGATTGTCAGCAGCGTTAACGCTACGGGCTACATAACTACTGCCTAAAAAGGGTGTCTTGATAATATACTCCCGTTTTTAGTAGTTAATAATTTCCAGCGTACACATTGAACCGCTGACGAGTGGCAACCAGTGCGTAGGGCAGCGACATCACATCGTCTGGATTGTTAATGCGCTTCAGGGTACGCTTGGATGCCATTGCAATCCGTTGCACCTGTGGGCTTGGCTCAACACCAAACTCAGCAGCAATCTCGCAGGCCAAGTTGTACTTAAACGCACGCAGATAACCCGGTGGGAATGACAACTGAGTTGCCAGCGTAGCGGGTTGTGTGAGTTCCGTCACCGATACGATGTGCCATTCCAGTTCCCGAGTGGGCTTGGGATAGACGGTCATCGTGGCGTTGGGGTACTCCATGTTCACCCAACAAACCTGTGGGTATGTTGACGTTACTGTCTTAACAGCAATGCCGTTGTACTGCTGCTGATTGATGAACTTTATACCGAAAGACACGTTTGTGCTTGGATCGCGGTAGTACGTTGAGTCATCAAACAGAACAGGACGATTGCCGACAAACGTACCTGTTGGGCCAATGCTCTGGGTCAAGATACCAGCAGGCCAGATGTACGTTTGATCTTGGGTAGCAAAGACTGAAAGACGCTCAGTTGACCACGAATCGATCATTTGATTCAGGGCGGTAAGCGCATCCTGAGAAGTCTCGGCAGAGGGAATTTCCCCTTCAGCCAACATACCGATGAGGCGTAACGCGCCGTTTATCTGGTCGCCCGCTGAAACTGCCATGATTAAACTCCTTCGGTCACGACCTTGCGTGTGTACTTGCGCTTAACTTCCAATGCGTTTACGGGAGCCACCTCGACTGGTTCAGCAGTAGGCGTGTCCAGAGTATAACGCACCCATCCATTCTTTTCATCATTCTCTGCTTCAAGTTCCATGTTTGCAACTTTAGTGCCGTAGATGAAGTGTTTTAAATAGATAGTCATAATGAAAAAGAGGGCCGAAGCCCTCTATATTAACCGATGAGCCAGTTCACGCCATTGCAGAACACTGGAACAATATAAGCACCACCAGCCGCTACAGTAGCACCAATGCCAGCGGTGTAAGCAGCATTAGAATCACTAACAGCAGCACGAGTGCCAGCCAGAGCAACAGACGCTGTTGGCAAAGTGCCAACCGTGTACAGTTTGAACTGGGCGTTATCGAACGAAGGGTCAGCGTATGCAACGCCAACTGCTTTTGTATTTGCCATGAGTTGTCCTTAGTTAAACGGGGCCGAAGCCCCATTGAGATTTAGGCCAAACGGTAAGCAGACCAAGCGCCATCGCCTGTTTTGACTGCACGCCATGTGGATGACACCAAGGCCAACACAGTAACAACACCAACCAAAGTCCAACCTGTACCAGCAACAACGGTAGCGGTGTTTGTGCCGCCAATGTTGAGGATGCTGAAGTCAAACGAGCTGTTCACTTTGGCGCTGGAAACCAGAGCTTCAGTCAAGGCAACTGTAGGCAGGGTGATGTTGGCAACTGCGCCAGAGTAAGTCACGATACCGTTTGTGAGTTCAGCAGCGGTCAGGACAGCAGCAGCAGTCTTGGCGACTGGAGTAGCTTGCACAGACATATTGACTTCAGCCAAATTACCGTCACCGACTTGATAACCACCAGAACCATTAGGGATAGCCATGATAAATTCCTTTTAAATATATTTCCAAGAACGAAACTTACGCATATCAGTCACGGACTGTGGTGATATGCCATACTTTAATGCGAGAACCTTACCCGATTCGGAACTAGCCCGAATTGCCAGCACATCTTCGGCTGTTACTTTTGCAGCATACGACTTTTCGCCACGTTTGCCAATACGTTCATGTTTTACAACATTTCCCGTAAGGTGTTTCCAAGAGTGGCGTTGTTTCAAACTGCCCACTGTGGATGCGGCTACATTGTAATCTGCTGCAATTTTGGT
>Ga0070748_1001420_pt1 | contig 11198 bp, 16 predicted proteins | sample VirMetDEL_Nov_12_FD_77015 | JGI IMG/M metagenome (GOLD analysis project Ga0070748, IMG submission 77015) | Aqueous microbial communities from the Delaware River and Bay under freshwater to marine salinity gradient to study organic matter... | ecosystem: Environmental > Aquatic > Marine > Coastal...
ATTTCACGAGCGTAATCAATGACTGTATGAATGTCGCGTTCTAGCACATGAGTGTATTTACGAATCACCTAAAATTTGACATTTGAGATGGTTTTTTGTGCATTAGGAGAAGTTAGGACACTCTTTTCTCGCCTTTTTCAAGAAGAAATTTATAAATGTTTGTAATCACTTATTAGTATTATCAATGCAACACATTCGCCAAAGCAAACATGGGTAAATACATCGCGACTAAGATGGTAGCGACAAGAATTCCTACAATTAGAATAATGGCAGGTTCTAAGGTGGTTGAAAAGAGTTTGGAGCGCTGTATGAGCTCTTTGCCATACTGCTCATTCAAGCGACCAAATACAAAGGCGGTTTGATTGGTTTCTTCAGCCACGCGAACCAGGGCAATCATTTTGTTATCGAAAAATGCTTCTGCTTTTAGGCTATCACTCAGACTCTGCCCTCTTAAGATATTGGCTTGGGCATTATCGAGTGCCTTTTCAAGCGGATAAAATTCCACCATGTCTTTGGCAAGTCGGATGCTCTTTTCTCCTGTGAACTTTACATGATCCATTCGAAAGCCTTTTTTGGCGTTCAAATATTCTATGTAACAAATATCTTGGTTAGTGTTATTAAGTGTTTTCATGAATTATATTTTAAAGTGTTACTCTAAATGCCTGATGTAAAAGAAATACTCGCAAGGGGAACGAAAATGGTTTACGCTTTTCAATGGCGAAGTGGTATTCAGCTTTAAACTTTCTATTGTAGATTTCCTGCAGTTTCTTATCTGTCATTCTACACCATGTCTCCACCAACTTTTCTTGTCTTAATCTTAGGTTTACATCTTCATGTATTCTCTTGATTGTGTAGCGCTCTTTAGATTCTATTGATGTTTTCATCTCTTAATTTTTTACGTTAATATTTTGTTCTGTCATCCTCAAACCACCGAACTTTGAAAACTGCCCCGTTGTTTTTATACTAAGGAGCAGCATTACACAAACACACTAATTTTTGGATTAATATTGAAGGGCAAAAAAAGGTTATATAGTGTGTGTATCTCTTCATTCCTATACTATAAATATACCGCTAAACACCTATTTTAACTGTACTAAATACTTATTTCACACCCTTTTCACCACCCCCTTTTTTTTCCCCTTTCGCCTTTCCTTAAACCATTAAAAGAACTTAAATAGCTCACTAGCTAACATCAACTAAAAATCAAGTCAACCTTATAGGTGCCGGTTAATTTTATTTTTGCTGAAAAGTTTTTTCCTGTTTTTTTTGATTTGAATTTTTCAATTTCTTGTGAAATCTCTAGGGATAGAAGTTTCTTAATATCATCTGTAGATAGTTTGTAACCTGCAATATTTTTGAATAAACTAAAATCACATCCATTTTTATAATTGGAACAACCATAGAATGTTTTTCTTTCGTTGAGAATCCCTTTACATTTAGGACACTCAAACTCAGTTTTGGTATCTATAAAAATAGGTTCAATTCGGCCGCTATCTAAAATTAAAGAAGCATAGGCATCAAATTTCACTTTCGATTTTCCAGAAAGATTTTTCATTAATACCCTTTCCCCTTGAAGAAGCTTTTCAAGGATATTTGGTTTGATTTCTTGTCCTAAAAAGGTTGTTTTAATGCTATAAGAACAGTTTGTATTCTTGCAAGTATATTGCCCAGTGAAATGTTGTAAACTTACAGTAGTACATTTGGGACATACGAAAGAACTGTCACTAGCTTTTGGAGTTTCAAGAGATAGTATCTCTTTCATCGTTTTATTTACAAAACGATCAGTAATTGCGCTCATAAACTCATTATAGGATAGCCTATTCTCTTGAATAGAATAAAGATGTTCTTCTACTCTACCTGTAAGTTCAACATCGCTTATATCGAACGTACTAATTAAGGGATATAGCTTTAGTCCTTTTTCGGTAGGTATTATAGTTCGTTTACTTCTTTGTATATAACCTACAGCTATTAATCTTTCAATAATATTAGCTCTTGTCGCAGATCGTCCAATACCATTCTTTTTGAACTCAGGATTTTCATCATTACTAGAATCTTTACCACAAGTTGCCATAAGACGGGTTAATGTTTTAGTATTCAAAAGTGGTGGCGCGGTGGTTTTAGATTCTCTAATTTCTTTTTTCGAAATCAATTGAATAGAATCTTGAACTAAAATAGGAAGATCGGTCGTGCTTTTATCTTTAGAGTTATTGTATATGTTTCTCCAACGTGATTCTACAAAAGTTGTTTCCCTTGTAACGAAGTATGCTTCAGGTGAACCGAATTTATAGGTGAGATTAGAACGAATAGCGTTTTTAGAAAAATGCGCCATAAAGCGTTTTAAAATTAATGAGTATACATCTCTCTCAATGCCATTGAGTTGTGTGAATTCTCCTGTCGGAATAATTGCGTGGTGATCCGTTACTTTCGAATCATTAAAGCTCTTGGTTGGTAAATTTGTGAAATCTATATAGGTTGCCATATTTGGTATTTTACTAGCAATCTCCCTAATAAGATCGAATACTGGTTGTTTTTGATTACTTCCAAGGTAAGAGCTATCTGTTCTGGGATAAGTAACCATTTTATGTTTTTCGTACAGTGCTTGTGTAGCATTGAGCGTCTGCATAGCTGTCAAGCCGAAATGATCAAATGCTTCCATTTGCAAGCTGGTTAATTCAAACAACATTGGAGGAGCTACTTCTGTTTTTTTATGCTCAGAAAAAAAACATTTGATTTCACCTTTGGTTAAATCTAGGATACCTTGTGCTTTCTTCTTTTCAAGAAAGTACGTTTCTGTTTTTGCTTCAAAAGTGGAGTCATTATAAGAAATGTGTATGGTTGGAGTATATGTAGCTTGCGCAATGAATTTATCATTATCTATATATCGCTTTGTAACCATGCAATAGGTTGGGGTTTGAACACGCCCAAGTGATAAAACGCCATTTCCTTCAAGTTTTTTAGTAAGAGCAATTGTCGCATTCATACCGTATATCCAATCAAGTTCAGATCTCGCCTTACCTGCGTGATATAAACCATCATAGTCAGACTGAGGCTTAAGACTATCAAATGCAAGCTTTAAGTCTTTATCTGTATATGAACTTATCCAAAGTCTCTCTATTGAACAGCTCTTTGGTTTGCATTGAGATAGTATATATCTAAATATTAGTTCTCCTTCCCTTGCTGCATCGGTAGCATTTATTATTGATGAAGCATTCGATACCAACTTCTCAATAATTTTGAACTGCTTTTTTGTTGATGCCTTTACATTTTTTTTGAAAGTTGTTGGAATAATTGGAAGACTATTTAAAAGCCAAGGGTTTTCTCTATATGCAGATGGGGGTGCAAGTTCGACAATGTGGCCAATAGCCCAAGTTACAATGTATTTGTCGTTATACAGATATCCTGATGATTGCTTTGTAGCTCCAAGAAATTTGGCTATTGTTCGTCCCTGATCTGGTTTTTCTGTAATTATTAGTATAGCCATATTTTATAATTTATCCTTTAAGGATTCGATAGCAAGTTTTGCTACCAAATCAAAAACTGTGTGTTCATCTTCTCCCTGAGCAATGTGATTTGCATATTCTATAAAAACAGGATCGAGATCAAACTCATTTATAATCTCTGGAGTTACGTTGAACTCATCTACCAATACATCTGTGATTTCTTGAATAAAACTTGTGTGATTTTTCATTGTAGGTGTTGTTATTAACGTCTAGCACGTTTAGGTTTTCTACTAGACTTTTTTGATTCATATTTAGATTTGTATTTCCCTGGTTTATTAGGAAAAGTAAAGCGGACGCGGATGTTCCCATCGGGCTTTTTACTAAGAGTGACATGCGCGTCAAAGGGGAGGCCTCCGTCTTTAGAAAGTCCCGTAATCATTTCTGTAGTTTTGCCCTTCAATAAATCATTGATATAAGGCTCTATTTGGGTTTGAGTCATTCCATAGAAAGGGAAAGAAATTTCAGATTGATCTATTAGCTGATTAAGTTCAATAGTTTTAGATCTTTCTATTTGCGCTGCATTTGCGCAAAATTGAACTGCCCTTTCAGCTATGGAGGACGCTCTCCATATAAATTTAGGATCGTTCTGTAAGGCAGATATCCAATGATCTATGTAACCAACTGTATTTTCAAAATGTGGAGCAACGTTAAATGTTGGCGATGCGTAAAGACTAAATAGTTCAGCTACTAATTCTTCAGCTGCATATTTCTTGTCTTTGGATTCATTTAAATCAATTAGCTCAGAATTTCTTGGAACTCGATCTTGGTTCATGGTCCAATGACCTATTTCATGAAGTAGTACAGAGTAGTAACTATGTTTATTATCGAATGAGCTTGCCGGTGGCATTGTGATTGTATCTGTAGAGGGTCTATAAAAAGCTCTGTTCCCTCCTACTTCCAAATTTATTTGAGCGTTTGTGAGTAGATCCTCAATTTCTAGAAAATTTTCGTCCAACGGCTGATTAAACTCCGGGGGTAACACAAACATTTCTAAACCTTCGATCTGTGATGAATGATATACCCGATGTTGTTTGTAAACGAATTTATATTCTTCTACATCTAACGATTGAGCCTTAGTTGTAGAGTTATTTGTTAGTTTTAGTTCAGTGCTTTCTGGCACTTTGGCCATGAAATATATTGTAGTGTAGTTCTTGGGGTCTTTAATGTAGTAACCTCTATCTCTTGCTTGCTTGAAAGTCATAAACCTTGGATCCGTCTCGATATCAAAATCGGTGGACTGAAGAATGAGAAAGTTTATTCCTGAGTACAAAGTACCTGTTGTTGGATTGTATGGCCTTCCAACTGTATTATGATTAATATTCTTAGGGCCATCTTTCCATTTTTTTCTCCAAGGGACAACTGCATCCGTTTTCTGAAGAATATCTATAATGTTTTGTGCTACTTCTTGATAGTTTAATCTCATGTCGTTAAAACAATTATTTTTTGTTTGACGTGCAATATATCAAAAATATTTATATTTTAGCTCTGTAACAAAAAACAGCTACATGGAGAAAGAAAATAAAGTGAAGAGAAAAAACAGGCTAATTGTGGCTTTATCCAATGTGAGACATTTGTATCTCACTTTGACAAGTAGAGATTACAGAGATGTTGCTTATAGAGCTAAAAACGGATTGGGTTCAGCACAAGTAACCGAAGCAGATAGAAGGCATCTAAGAATCTATCAAATTGCTAGGTATAAGCATGTAACCAATGATCTGTCAGATAAACTACAAAGCGATCAAGTGTTAAATAGGCTGAGAAAAAAAGCAGCTCAAGTTTTACATTACTCTTCTTTAAGTATTGACGGAAACGAAAAAAGGGTGCATGTAGGAATTCACAAAAATTCTGGTCAGCTTCAGCTAGCATATGAAACGTATAAGGGGTATCCAGATTGGAGGACATCATCTAAATTGGAAAACGCAGTTAAATCGTTAGCCAATGGGGGTACACTTCCCTTAAACTTAAACGTTGAAACTTATGATCCCTTTTTTGGAGGTTTAGATATAGGGTTAGATTCTGAGATCCAAAGAGGTTTCAAAGAAAAAATTGAAAAGGCAATTGGTATTTTAATGGCAGGTAATCGTGTTATTCGAGAAAATCTTCCAAAACTAAGTGATACTGATTTATCATCAGATTTTATCAAAACTCAGAAACCAGTAATGCTTGAAACCGACTTTCTTAAAGGTATCTATCCAGAGATTAACCCAGACTTTAAATTTTATCCTTTCAAGGTAGTCTCCGCTGATGATACAATGATAATTTTAGATAATAGCATAAAAATGGGTAGTGGGATTAAAGATAATCAATTGATTATTAGTGCTAAAGATTATCAATCGTTTCAAGAACAGAACGCGATCAAAGCTTTTGGTATTATATCGGATTTTAATGTTGAGCTAACCATTAACCGTGAAAAACAATTAGGTCTTAGATATATGGGAGTTGATACTTTATTGAATGATTTTCTAAAGTCGGATAAATATCCATCCTCGTTAAGAGAAGGTATAGAAAATGCAATAAAAAATAGAAACTATTTAGTCACTGATGGTGGAACCACCATCAAAACTAAGAACCAGGATCTAAACTTTAAGGTTGATGCTCGATCTGGGATGATATTTTTCAATATTCAAAATGAAGGAAAAAAACCTACACCATATAGACTTTTAACCGACGAGAGCTATAATAATTTGCATAGTCAATTAAAGCGTTTGGGGCTTGCTGATAAGCTTCAAAAGATGGCATCTAAGAATGAACTCACATTAAATAAAAGTGAAAGAAAAGTAAGAAACTTAAAAATATAGTTATGAAAGATTTTAGAGTAATTTTTGCCAATGACATTGCACAAGGTAAAACTATGAGCGAATCAACTTCTTTAGAAGAATTTGAGATAGGACCAGAAGTCGGAGAAACAATTAAACTCTTCAGACATGATTGTTTTCAGAACTTTGTTGTTACAGATACCAATTATAGTGAGAAGGGAAGGCAAGGTTTTTCTGTAAAAGAAGCAATAGATGAGGAGATTGATCCAAAAGAAGTCATCAAAAGAAACCCAAAGGTTCTTATTGGCCTGTTTGTTATTTTCTTTATTATTGTTAGCGTTCAGACGTATAATTCATTTAAAAAAAGAAGTCCAGAGGGGAAGCAAAATATAGAGACTAATATTACTCCAATTAAGGATAGTCAACTGGTAATTCCTGCAGTTTCTGAAAGAGGAAGTGCACAATATCAAGGCGAAAGAGCTTTGGAGAAAAGTGAATCAATTAGTGAAAAAATTAAAACTCGTAAATAAAATGTTCTATAAGATATCAGTTAATGAAATATCGGGTGTGGAAGTTGTACAAGCTACTTTTCCTGGACTTGCTTCGCAGTATGAAGTAAATAGACTAAAGACAAAAGTTGATCTTGCAAAACGTTCAGTATTGGATTTAGAAAAAGATTTTGAGATTGTTCTCTATGCTCTCCCTGTTGATGATGTCTCTCTGATAGATACTGAATCCAAAATTCTGAAAAATCAGAAAAAAGTATATGATGTTGTTTTATCTGCTCAGGAGTTAGAGACTATATACAGCGATTTATATGATAGTTATGTCCTCTTTGATCTTGAAGAAGATAATTGATCAATAGTTTAAGTCCTTACAAATAGCTCTGGGTGTTATACCAAGGGCTATTTGTCTTTATAACCTATTTTTTAGTGCTTCAATTACATAATTTGATTTATGAAGTTCCGATTGGAAAGTCTTGGGTTTACATAAAAGAAGTGTACTAGCAATTTTAATGTAATTCCTTTCATTGATTACATAACTCATAAGATCCTCTTTAATAAGTCGCTCTTCAGATATATTATAATGATCTAGAAGTAATTGTAATACACTGTTTGATAAACCGCCAGCTGGTTGATAGCTTGCTTTATTTACATTCTTCATTTTATATTCTATTAACAACAATTAATTTAGTAGAATAATCTAACGTATAGATACTATGGATCTGCTTAATGAAAAATCTCTAGTTTACAATTAAATATAAGACATTTACATTAATTATGATTGAAGAAACTGAATCTGCGGCATATGTATTATTGACTGCACACAAAACTTATTTTGTGGAGTATCTTATCGGTGAACTAATTTTGTCTTCATCTATAGATCAAGCTATGGTTTTTAGCGATTTGATTACTGCACAAGCTTTTCAAAGAATGCTTGTAGAAACTTGTAAACTAAAAGTAAGCGTAAATACGTTCATTAAATAAGTTTAACAAAAAGGTAAATTAAATGCTCCTATGAATACTAAAATCAACTAAAACAGGGTATTGCTAGAATGCAAGCTGTGCACTTATCTGATATCAGCATTAGTGTAAAAGAGGAAGTCTCTTCTGATCAATGTTTAATGGGAAAAGCAATAGATCAGATAAAAAAGGAAGATATAAGTTCTGATGAGTTGGAGTAGAACATCTTAATTAGCACATAAAACTATATTTTTCACCTTTCTATTTATAAGAGTCAAATCCTGATACAGGACACCGTAAATTTGATTACCTAATGTATCTACTATGTGAAATTTCCCCTTATGAAGTGGTTTGTTATGCCTTTGCTTTTCCATCTTCTCTAAAATGAACACAACGCATCCCTTTTTTATTATTTGCCCAGATATATTAGAATAATCTTTTTCAAGTTTAGCCTTTTTAAAAGTCCACCAACTATTTGTGAAATATTGATAGGTAAAGTAGGAAATCATAGTTTAATATTTTTGTTGACTTGCTTCATTATTCATTTAAGAGACAATCTATATATTTTTGTCGATATCGGTGTCTGTGGTTTCGATTAGTTTACCATATTGATATATAAAGTCTACCAGTTTCATTATCCACACCAACAGACATTGTGTTGTGGATTCCTTCTTTTAAATCCTGAAGCTCTCTTAAAGTAATTCCTTTGTCAAGAGTCACCTCTATAGCTTCACATCCGTGTTCTGACTGATAAATACTATCTGTACAATGTATTACATCACCACTAGATGGCTTGTGAGATAATTCTACATGCTCATCAATGCGTTTTTCCGTGTCTTCATTAATTAAATTGTATTCAGTATAAAGATGGGAATGATACTCGCCAACTACCGAGGATAAAATATTTCTCAAGTAGTTCGTTAGTTGATTTTTGTTTTTTTTCATGGTGTTAATATTAAAGATTTCACAATAGGCAATGGTCTATTTCCTTTACTGTGATTGATTATTGTCCCTTGACTTGTGATGTATGGTTCTCTTAGCAGATTCCAAATAAACTTGCATGTTTCTGTGGCTACACTATCGTTAATAAATAGATCTTGCTCTTTGATACTTTCAATAAAAGAGCAGCTGCCCATCCCTTGTAATTCTTTGGTATCAGATGCTTCAAGTTTTCCAAAAATTCCTTCTACATCACAAAGGTTATCTACGGTAGTAAAATTATTAGTTTTTCTTTCCTTCCTTTGGAAGGTAGTTGAAAGTACTACTTGTCCGAAATCTTTACCATTTCCTGTATCGATCCAATAAAATGGAGTTGTATTATCTTTTAATTTTGGTGCTATAATTTGAGCAATTGCGTCTTTGATATTTAGACGAGTTTGCACATTATCAACTGCAGAAATTATTAGGTTGTATTTTAGATGATCTTTTGTAATGTTATCCAGATATGTGTTTTGGGCTTCCCATTGCAATCCAAAAGCCATATTGATTTTCTCAATTAGGCGAGATGCCTTGTAGTGTCCAACATCGCTTGGGGTAAAATTTTGTCTCGCTTTGTTATGTTCCTCCACTTTATCTCCATCGATTACTGTCACATGTAGTCCAGGCTTTCCAAATTCCTTTAGTGCCTGATCGATCGATACAAGTCTAGGGAGGATTCGGCTTCCTGTTCCTCCAGCGCCAATGAGAAGAATCGTCAATGGATGGTTAGGATCTTGAATGTAAGGGGTAACAAAATGTACGTTATGGTTTTTCATGGTTTGGCAATTTATATGAGTTGGTGTAATTTTTTGTCTGTGGGTTGCAACATGGTAAAATCAAAAGATTTAGCCTTAGTCTGCAGCTGTTCAGCGTAGATGTCAACGATGGATCTTTTGGCTAGAACGTCTTCATTGGAATGGGTAAAATTGGAATCAAAAAATTTGTGTTGTGCATCTTGAATAATCTCTTCAAAAGTTTGGCAGTCTTCTAGTTTAGCTGTTCCCATACAGACATCACCGTTTCCACTAATATTGAGAAAAGGGGCTTGAAAAAGATGGGTGTCTTGGGCTGTAGGCTTTTCCATTGTGGCGTAAAGATCTAGTGTTTGATTTGTTACATGCCAAACAAGGTATGGGATTGGATATACTGCAGTTTGAATTGGAAGATTATCCGCAAAGTTTAAAAGCTGCATTTTAGGTTCTGTATAGAAGATTACTTTTCTTTTTTTTGCGTTGCAATACAGCACGTTTCTAGGCATTATTCCCTCCCATTCTAATTCTTGCATTGTGTCTTTTTTATCTGCTAGTATTTCGGCAAAGCGATGGATATTTTCTTGAACAATTGGAGTTCCTGCAGCGAGTGTTCCGTCTTTGTTTACATTGTGGTACATGGCTAGGTTTCCATAGACAGCTATGGTAAAGTCGAGCGATGGAATATTGTGATTATCGGGAGTTATGGTCATGGCTATAAAAGTTCAGTTAGTTCTAATAGGGCTTGTTCGTACTGTTGAAATTCAGCGATATCTTGTTTGGTATGTTCTTCTATGAACTTTCCATTTTCAAAGGTGGTTCTAGCGGCGAGGTAACAAAATCCCGTTTCCCACATATTATTTACTTGTTCTCTACGCAAAGAGTGGTCAAAGTCTAGAGATGTATCGATGTAGATACTAAAGTGCGCTCTGTAATCTCCTGTATCTAGTTCTGGATCTCCGAATGCTCCAAATGTTGTAATACGATTAGGATTGTAGTTAAGTAGTTTTTCGAGGATGCTTTTAAGCTGCTTATTTTTTTGCGTTCGTGGGTTATAGCACACAAAAGTCTCGAGGGATAATTTGGCATTCGTCTGCATTAGAGTGATCAACTTGTTTGCTCTATTTTTAAACTTTTGGACCTCTGCCCTACGCTGCTTTTTAGTTAGATTTTCATTACCTTCTTCAATGTAGTAATGAAAGTTGTAGGGATAGGATTCGTAGCAATCATTATTAGATTCAAAAATGGTACTATCGAGGTTGAAATCTATAGACTCATCAATTTGCTTTAAGATGTGCGCCATAGCTATTTGTAAGGGTTTTTCCTTTACATCTTTGATCCATTGAAGGGCTACCCCAACATTCATGTCTTTGCTTGGTATGTGGCTTAAAAAATGAATTTGTTCATCTTCTATTTCTATAAAGTATTCGAGGCTATGTAATGCTTTGATAAGACAATCCACTAGCTTCCCAATGGTATCTTTTTCATCGAGATCAAGGGTTTGACTGTCGAAGTCTTTCATTGAGAGAAACTCAATACAAGCTGTGCAAAAGCTCCAATGCCACTCCTCCGATTTGTTAAATGGCAAGGCGGGATACACCGATGGTATTTGTTTTGCTAGATCATGATAATTGATAGGGGTTCGTGCTTGATCTTGGCTTGGGTATTGGTGTGAATATGACGTTGTTGATAGGCTTGAAATTGGTTCCATAGATGTTGGTATTTATAAGGTAGATCACTTTTATATTGTTG
>Ga0070748_1001424_pt1 | contig 11179 bp, 22 predicted proteins | sample VirMetDEL_Nov_12_FD_77015 | JGI IMG/M metagenome (GOLD analysis project Ga0070748, IMG submission 77015) | Aqueous microbial communities from the Delaware River and Bay under freshwater to marine salinity gradient to study organic matter... | ecosystem: Environmental > Aquatic > Marine > Coastal...
AACGGAAAGACTAACTACATAAGCGGTAGAGGGTGGAAAGTAGACCAAACAGTTAGAACACTTGAGGATAAAGTAAAACTAGAAAATTTTATAAATCATGTAGGCAGCGACTCTTTATTTGAGCTTACAAAAAAGATAGTTAAAGACAATGAGCTTTTCGGAGGTTATGCTTTAGAAGTAATAGTTACTAAAGATGGCAAAGGTCTTATAATTAATCATATTGATTTTGGAGCTATTAGAGTAGGAGTTGAGGAGGACACTTATTTCTATACAAGCGACTGGGCAAGTAGGAAGCCGACAAGTAACGAGGACTTTGAAACTTTAACCTCTTTCCCTTTTGATGGCTCTGCTGTCAGAGGCGAAAGGTATATTTGTTACTATAAGTGCTATAGACCAAACTTAAAAGAATATCCTCTTCCTAATTATGTGGCAGGAGTGCCGTACATCGCAGCCGACTATGAGGTGGCTAACTATGTTTTAAACAATACCAGAAATGGTTACTCAGGTGGTACGATTTGGAATTTCCACAATGGACAACCTACTCAAGAGGCGCAAGCATATATTAAAAAACAGATTAAAAATAAGCATCACGGAAGCAATAATGCAGGCGAACCAGTTATTATTTTTGACGATGGAAAAGACAAGGGAGTTGAGATAATAAGCACCAATCCTAACGGTCAGGATGACAAGTTTATTAATCTTAACCAACAGATACAAGACGAAATATTCACAGCTCATGGAGTAGATGCTTCTGTATTTATTAAGACTCAAGACACAGGGTTTAGCAATAACGCAGATGAACTTAGAGTAGCTATAGAGGCTATGAATAGTTCTTATATTGAGCCTGCACAAAGAATGTACGAAAAGCTATTTAATGACTTTGCTCTATTGTTAGGAATGCCGAGTGGTCTTAGAATAGAAAAGATAGCGCCAATTAAAGTACAGATTTCAGAGAGTACTTTAGTATCAGTATTAACTACAGACGAAATTAGAGAGCTTGCAGGATATAAGCCATTAGAAAAGCCTTTAGAAAAGAAAACAGAGCAAGTATTTAAAGACGAAGATACACAGGAATTGTTTTGGTCACAGCTTGAAAGCATAGGTTATAAGGACGAAGACCTAGAATTTATAAGTGAGAGAGAATTAGACTATAACCCTTTTGACTTTGCCGACATTGGAAGTATAGACTCGCAAGTTATAGACATAATAAAGGCTAACCCAAAAACTACTACAGAGGAGATAGCACAGCAAATCGGAGAAACAGAAGCAGAGGTAAAACAAAGAATTAAAGACCTAGTTAAAAGGGGGTTACTGGACTTAAAGAAAACCAAAATAAATGTAACCGACAAAGGCGAGGAGGCAGTAGGAAAAACACCAGTCGGAATAGAGGAGATTATAACAGTTTATAAATACAAACTAAGAGCAGATGTAAGCGGTCCTGATGTAATAGAAGGTACTAGAGATTTCTGTAGAAGAATGGTGCAACTATCTCGAGACAGGTCTTGGACTTATGAGCAAATAAACGAGTTTAGAGACTCTGTAGCAGGCAGTAAAGGAGAGGGATTAAACGCTCAAGGTACAGATTTATGGAGTAAACGAGGTGGTTGGTGGAATAGGAACGGTAACAGAGTACCCTACTGCCGACACGTTTGGAGTGCTAGAACAGTTAGAGTTAAAAAAGATGCTTAGTAGTTACCAAAGGCTAAAATTTAAAAAGGAAGCAGCAGTAAAAGTAGCAGAGGAATTAAAGGAGGATATAGAATTTATTATAATGCGACCACACAGCAAAAGAGCAAAAGCAATAAGGAGAGAAGTAAAAGAGAAAAACAATGGCTAGAACTTTACTAATAGATATGGACTACATAAAGTCTAATAGCATCCTAGATGACAATGTAGACGAAAGGCTCATGGTAGATGCGCTTTGGACAAGTCAGCGCGAGTATATAAAACCGATTCTAGGCACTAACTTATTTGACGATATAATAGCCAAAGCAGCAGCAGGAACTCTCGCAGGAAACGACCTTATATTAGTTAATACATATATAGCACCTTGTTTATTAAAATACTTAGTTTTCGAGATGACACCAATACTATCTTTTAAGTACAGAAACAAAGGAGTAGTGCAACAGACCTCAGAGAACAGTCAAGCAACCTCTTTCGATGACCTTAACCATTTATTAAACAGGTGGCGAGATAAAGCTGAGATGTTTGCCGAAGATATAATTAATTACCTTGTAGCTAATCATACACTATTTCCATTATATACTAGTAACTCAGACACAGATGACATCTTCCCTAGTAACTCAGCTTTTACAGGTGGCTTATACTTGGGAGGTGGTAAAATGAGAGGTAGTGGTTTTGACTACCTTAGAGATTGCTGCGACGATTAAAAAAGATATGCCAAAAAATAAAGTAAAGAAATTTAGTATAGTAGACAAGAAGCTAAGAAAGTTTAGAAATGAAAATAACCTACAATCAGATAATAAAACAGTTCCAAGACTTTGCAACCGCTCACAGACAAATAAACGAATTTAAATCGGGAGATTTATGGGAAATTGTCCAAAAGGAGACTTTAGCAGAATTAAATTATCCAATGTTGTTTTTACAAGACAGCCCTGCAACTATTGGAGAAGGATTTATAACCAACGGTTTTAATATCTTAGTCATGGACAAAGCAAATGAAGGAACTGTTGAAACAGAAGTTAAGAGCGATACTCTACTAATTCTTTTAGATACTATTGCATATTTTGAAAAGCTCTATACTGATAATTGGAAGTTTGTAAAAATAGAAAAGTCGGGAAGTATAAGCAGCTTTACAGAGAGATTCGATGACACATTAACAGGGTGGACTATGTCAATGCAACTTAAACAACCTTTACAATACGATGAATGCCAAATACCACAAACATAATAAATAAATAAAATGACAAACTCAGGAGAACTAATTGCAATTAACGGAGTCGTTATAATAAACGACACAGCAGAGAAAGTATTAAATGCAGACTCTTATTACATAGCCGAAGATACAGTAATAGCTAGAATAGAAGTAAACGGAGACACAGCTACGGATGTACTTGCTTCTTATATCACAACCCCTGCTACAGGAGTAAAGGCAGGAGTACTAATAACACCACAAAGAGGCGATTACTTTAGCGCTATAACTTTAACAAGTGGCTCAGTAGTAGCTATTTTAAAGTAGGCTTATGTACGGTTATGGCTATAAAATAAACAGCGGTCTAGTAGTAGGCGCAGGAGGGGGCGCACCTTTCTTAAATACCTATTCGCTAGATTTTGATGGTGTGGATGATTATGTTTCTACTAACAGTAAAATAATTGCTTCAGATATAACTCTTTCTGGGTGGGTAAACTTTAATGGTAGCTATTCTAATTTCTCCGCACATTTCCCAATGTCTATCACCCCAAGTAATACAAGTGTTCCAAATGAAACTCTTGGTAGATTTTATAAAGATGGCTCAACATTACAAATAGCTATACAATGTTTTGATAATACTGGAGCTAACTTTTCAACCTATTATGTAGACAACACAACTCTTGAGGGTGCTGGGTGGCAACACATTTGCATCACCTACAACGTAACTACAAAGCACATTTACGCTTATTTAAATGGAGTGGCTCAAAATTGGGTGAAAATATTTGCAGCCTCTACACCAGTACCATTTTTAACCGCTGTTTCTACTAGAGTCTATGAAAGTGACTTAACTATCGGAAGGGTAAAACCTACTACATCTACGGGCAATTATTTAGGCTTAGTGGACGAAGTAAGTCTATTTGATAAAATACTAACACCAACAGAAATAACAAGCATTGCATCAGCACCAAGTGACTTAACAAGCCTTTCTCCAATAGCTTGGTATAGATTTGAGGAAGGAAGCGGAACAACTGCAACAGATAGCGGAAGCGGTGGAAACGATGGAACTTTAAATAATGGAGTAGCTTATTCTACAAATGTACCTTAATGAAAGATAACGACAAAACATACGCTATAATAAGCGTAAAAGATATAGAGAAAATTGATTTTACTCAAATTCAAGAAACATCTAGTAAAACTATTAGATTAAGTTTAGATAATTCTAAATTTGTAATTAAGTGGCAGAAACAAGAGCCTACATTTATTTCAGATGGCTCTGTTAAACCTTTACAAGTTTTAAGTCATGCAGAATGTCTTGAATTAATGTCTACAAGCGATTGGAGCAAAGAAATAGAAATAAAAGTAGAAGCAAAGAAATAACTAAATAAATAGAATGTAGATGGTGGCGATGGATACAATTTTTAGTTTAAAGGATGTTATTTACATTGTGGTGGGAGTTGGCTCTGCACTTGGTTTTTACTGGAAGATGGTTATGTCTGACAAAAGCCAAGAGGATAAGATACGACAAATGAAAAGAGACATCGATAAAAACGAGTCGGTAATGTTCAAAAAGTTCTCAGGTATACACAGCCGAATGGAGAAGAACGAGGAAAAGAATAAAACAGAATTAGACACAATTAATAAGGAACTATCCGACGTTAAAATAGGCATCTCTACAATTAACGGAAAACTTGACATACTTATAAATAAATAGATGTATAGATTTAGCAAGAGAAGTAAGGAGAGAATGAAGGACATAAAACCCATTCTTAAAACTATTTTAGAGGAGGCTATTAAGGACTCTCCTTATGATTTTGGTATCCCTAGAGATGGTGGTTTTAGAACTTACCGCAGACAAGAAGAACTATATGCTAGAGGTCGAACAACTGAGCAACTAATCGAAAAAGGAATAGTAGGAATAGAGGGCAGACCCGACAAGAGTCGTATTACTTGGACGCTTAAAAGTTACCACATGACTGGACGTGCATTTGATATCTATTGCTATTTTGATGGTCGGGCAAATTGGGATTTAAAATACCTAGAACCAATAGCTAGACATTTACAAGATGTAGCATTATCTTATGGAGTAATACTTAATTGGGGGCAAGATTTATGGGGAAAGGATGGCGCACATTTTCAAATTGATTAAACAAAAATTATGAAACGATTATTCAAAGACGGAATAGTAACTACAATGATGGGATTAACTATTCTAAGTATAGCAGTAACGCTTTACGTTAGCAAAGGACACACAGAAACAGAAGCAGGAGCAGTGGCTGCATTAGGTTTATTGTTGTTAAGAAGCAAAGACTCTTTAATAGGTTTAAATCGCAAATGAGAATACTCCTCCTTTGTATATTCTTTATATCCTGCTCGCCACAAAACAGACTTAACAGAAAAGTCAAAAGAGCAGAAAACTACGCTTATAAACATGGCTTAGTAATTAAGGATACTATAAAGGTAGTAGACACAGTTATAATAGAAAGCTACATTCATGACACTACAGCAACTTTCTACACATCAGACAGTATAACAGTCATAGATAACTCTAGAGTGCTTCTAAAGTACTTTTACGACACTTTAAGACAAGAGATATACCACGAGGTAGAATGTAAAGGAGACACTATTGTAAAAGAGGTTTTAGTGCCAGTTGATAAGATTAAAGTAATAGAGAAGGATAACCGATTTAATATTATTTTAATAGTTATACTAGCTGCTTTGTTCTTTGTAGTTCTGAGGCGAAATTATAAACAATAGTTTTTATTATATTTGCGACTATGAGAGGAAACAAAAGACTAAGACTAAAAAAGGACGAGCTAGACCTTATTGAGAAATACAGAAGGATTAAAGAGGAAAGCATTGCAGCAGGCATTAATCCTGACGATGTAAAACATGGATGGTTTAAAACTGAAAACTCTAGCTTATTTTTCAAGAATCCTAACTTTAAGACTGAAGCAAAAAACAAATTTGCAGAGGACTTAATAAAAGAGCTAGAACAATACTCGCCAAAGTACCCTACTATAAAGCGAAGCAAGTCAAAGGATGGACATTTATTAGTAATAGATATAGCTGACTTACACATAAACAAGTACGCAGAAGCTCACTTAACAGGAGCAGACTATAATAGTAAGATAGCGGTAGAAAGAGCAATAGAAGGAACTAAGGGACTAATACAAAAGGCATCGGGTTTTAATATTGAAAAGGTTGTTTTTGTAATAGGTAACGATGTACTTAATACCGATAACCTTAGTAAGTCAACTACTAAATTCACTCCTCAAGACACAGATGTAAATTGGTTTACTGCTTTTAACATTGCTAAGGACTGTTATATTAAATGTATAGAGTTATGTATAAAGGTTGCAGATGTTGACATTATACATTGTCCTAGTAACCACGATGAAATGAGTGGTTGTCTTTTAGCTTCTGTATTGTCGGCATGGTTTAGAAAGAGTAAAAATATTACATTCGATATAAGTCCAAAGTATAGAAAGTACTACCAGTTTCACAGTAATATGCTAGAGTTTGAACATGGGCATAAAGGCAAAATGTCAAATCTACCTTTACAAATGGCTAACGAGCAGCCTCAGATGTGGGCAGATACTAAGTTTAGATATGCTTATTTGCATCATGTACACCATCAAGACAAAACACAGTTTAAAAGTGGAAAGGATTTTACAGGCTGCAATGTAACTTATTTACGTTCTCCTAGCTCAGCAGATTTGTGGCACGCAGAAAGCGGATATAGTAACATGGTAGCTGTAGAGGGTTTTCTACATTCTAAAGACATGGGTAGAGTTTCACATATAACACACTATTTTAAATGACGCGAATAGAGCTTTCAGACGAGGAGATTGAATACAGTACTTACTTTCCAGTTAACGACCCTCACGACTTAATGTATAGCTTTGAGGAGATGCTGCGAATGTACACACAAGCAGATATAGAAGTAGACAATTATATAATAGAGAGAGCAAAAGAAATAAGCATTAAAAACAGTAACTAAATAAAAAGTATTATATTTGCTTATTCGTAGTTTAGTTTAGTTTGGAAAGGGAGTTAACATTCATTTGTTAGCTCTTTTTTTTGTGCCTAATTAAAAAAACTACCTCCAAAATTTTTTTATTCCAAAAGTTCTATTTAATATTGTTGAAAACTTTTAAACTATAAAACTATGAAAAACTTAAACACTTTTACAATTTGGCTAAAGAAAGACAAAGAGCCTATTATTTTAAACTTACCTTTTCACTCTGTAGATTCAGTAGTAGAATTTATATCTGATAATTTTGATATAAGACCTAGAAGCGTAAGTAAGCATTAAACTTTTAAACTATAACACTATGGAAACATCATTTAACAAAATTTGCAAAAGTATTGCAACGCTTAAAACAGAATCTCAATGTGAATCTATTGAGGCTATGATTAAAACTTTCAAAGAAAAGTATCAAAGAGAAGGACACGAGTACGCTTACATATTGGTAGGCGCTTTATTAATGGCAAAACAACTAAAATTTAACTAATGAAAAGAAAACTAACCCACTCACTTTGCGAGGTGCAAAAAGTACATAAAGACCTTTACGAAGTATTTACAACCGACTACTGGGATAACGGTACTTACACAGTAAAAGACATCTCACACCACGCGACAGAACGCGAAGCACAAGAACAAAAACTAATAAATAAACATAAAAACGAAAACAAATGAAAGAACTACTAAACATTCAAAGCGAATTAAAAGCACCTAAGAACCAATACAACAGTTTTGGTAAGTATAAGTACAGAAGTTGTGAGGACGTCTTAGAGGCACTTAAACCACTCTTAAAAAAGAATAAATGTACTTTGTATATTTCAGACAATATACTAGAAGTCGGAGGTTTATTATTTGTAGAAGCAATAGCAACTATAAAGAATGAGAAAGACCAAGAGGTAGCAGTATCTGCACAGGCAGGAATAAACCCAAATAAAAAGGGAATGGATATAGCTCAGTCTTTCGGCAGCTCCTCTAGTTATGCGAGAAAGTACGCTCTTAACGGATTGTTTTTAATTGACGATACAAAGGACGCAGATACAGAAGCGCCACAACCTAAGCAAAAAGAAAAGATAACAGATGGCAACCTTTCTGGAATGATGTTAAAAGCTAGTATTGGAGATTTAAGAACTATAATAAAAGACTTTGCCTTAACAAAAGAGCAGCATAATAAAGTAACAGAATTAGGTAAAAAACTAAAACAATAACAACTATGGAAACGATACTAAGGAACGAATTAAAAGAAGCAGATAAGAGAATCATTATCCTAGAAAGCACAATAGAGGCATACAAAGGATTAGTCAAGGCACAGGAAACTCGCATAGAACTATTAGAAAAGTCTCACGCTTTTGAATTAGAAAACTATTACATAAAAAAATAACTATGACAGAAACAAAAACTATTTTATCGGAAAAATCATTATTGAAATTAGGATTTGAAGTAGATGATTCTAATTTATGCGGATGGAAAATAAGACTTGATTTTGAAACTTTATTATGTGTAGATATTGTTGAAGTTGATGAAAATTTTACAGATTATTGCGTAGCTATACTCCAAGAAAACCGTGAGGATTTGGATTTCTTATATTTCGAAATAGAAACAATTGAAGATTTATTGAAATTATACGAATTATCAACAGGAACAAAATTAAACTAAAAACAAATAACAATTAAAAACTAAAATTATGAAAATTAGAAGCAGCGCACTAGGTAAAATTATGACAAACCCTAGAAAGAAAAGTGAAACATTGTCAGCAACTTGCAAGACCTACATTAAGGAACTTGTAAAAGAGGACTTATTCGGTTACAAATCCACAATAGACTCGAAGTATTTAACTAAAGGTATAGACATGGAGGATACCTCTATAGACCTTTACAATGAGGTACATGGTACTTTATACCTAAAGAATACAGAAAGGCTAGAGAATGAGTTTATAACTGGCGAGTGTGATATAAATGCAGAGGATAAGATTATTGACATTAAGTCTAGTTGGTCTTTAGAAACGTTCCCTGCAAGCCCTGAGGATATTGACGCAGTTAAAACTGGATACGAATGGCAACTTAGGGCATATATGTGGCTCTATGATAAACCGAAAGCAGAGCTAGCTTACTGCATGGTTTCAACTCCCGACTACTTGTTAAAAGAGTGGGATAATTTAGGAATACATAAGGTAGATAGTCACGACCCCTTTTTAAGAGTTACTACAATTAGTTTTGAACGTGACACAGAAAAGGAAGAACTAATAGCGCAAAGGGTAAAAGATTGCAGAGAGTTCTACAACGAATACAAAGATTCTATTTTGAATAAGCAACTAATACTAGACTAATGAGAAAAGAGGACAGATATAAACCCTACATTTACAAAGTCTACAATAGTAGAGGAAATTTAGAGGAGTATTCTAGGTATTACAGAACTAAAAAAGAAGCTGTAGAGTGGTATAATAGTCAAGGTAAATGGCTAGAAAAAAACTTGAACAGAAAACTAATATTAATCGACACAGACATAAACTTATTTACTTATGTACCACGCACATTACTTAACCGACAAAGGCATTAAAGCCTATTTAAGAACAGTAGACGAAGAACTCTACAGAAAACATAAACAAATGTATTTGAATCATGACAAACACATTGAAAATATATGCAGAATAATATTTGCATATTTTGATGTACCACTAGAAAAGATTAAAGTAAAGAACAGACAGGCGCAAATAATAAGAGCAAAGCAATTCACAGCATATTTTCTAAGGCGCGAAGTTCGTAAGATAACCCTGACAGAGATAGGAGATATTTTTAACCTAGACCATGCAACAGCTTTGCACTCTATTAGCAAAATAAAAGGACTAATAGAAATAGACAAAGAGTATAGAGAATATCACAATGAACTATGTACCAAACTAATGGACTTATATCGATAAAATTTAGTATATTTACAAAAAATTAAATTATGAAATTAACAGAAAAAAGAAAACAGGAATTAATAGATTTAGACTTAGATGTGTCTAACCTATTTAAAGGTAGTATAAAATTAAATGAAGATACATCAGCAATGTATTTAAGGTCTTCAGGTCTTTTAGAAGATGACAGCTCAGCTCTTATAATTAGTGCAACACATGAGCAACTATCTGAGGCTATATTTTGCGCACTAGAAGACCCTATGTTTAGGGATTGTATGTATGAAGCATTATGTAACCATTTTATATTTCAAAATGATAGAACAGACTTGAATATATTTAATGAGAATATTGAACAAGGCAAAGTAGATAAGGCAATGGATGAACTGCCAATAATATAATTAAAAATTGAATTATGGAATTAGAAGTAAAAGGAACTATTAAAACTATTGAAGAAGTACAAACAATAGGGAGCGGAGAAAAGATGTTTCAGAAGATGTATTATGTTGTTGATACTGGAGAGCAGTATGATAATGAAATAGCTTTTGAAGTGTTTGGACAAGATAAGATAGAACAGTTTAGAAAGTATAACGTAGTAGGAGATACTGTTGCTGTAAAGTTTAATATTAAGCATAGAGAATACAATGGACAACACTACACTACGTTATCGTCTTGGAGATGCACAAAAGACAATGCTCAGACTACAGCGCAAGAAACTGTACAGGCTGAGACGCAAGACGATTTACCCTTTTAGGAAGGTAATAGATTTATTTTTAAGCAACGGATACAAAATAAAATAGCTTATATTTGTACAACTAAATAAAAATATTACAATAGGTATATAGTGGTTAAATGCAGAAGTAACTACTATTCATATAATACTAATATCTAAGGCTTATAGGGGAGTTGCTGCATCAACAAACCTATAGGTCTTTTTTTATGCAGAAAAAATGAGTAACGGATGGATTAAAATACACAGACAGATTCTAGAATGGGAGTGGTACGACGAACCAAATACACTAAGGTTATTTCTACACTTGCTTTTAAAAGCTAACCATAAGACTAGAAGCTACAGAGGAGTGGAAATAAAAGAAGGTCAGGTAATGACTGGATACGATAAACTAGCAAAAGAGCTAAGTCTTAGCACACAAAAAATAAGGACAGCAATAAACAAGCTAAAATTAACAAACGAAATAACAAGCGTTTCAACCTCGCAAGGCACTATAATACAAATAGTTAAGTACAAAGAATACCAAGTAGTAACAAGCAAATTAACAGACGAGCAACAAACGGATAACAAACCGATAACAACTAACAAGAATGTAAAGAAAGAAAAGAAGTTAGTGTATCGCAGTTTTAAACACTTAAGTATAACTGTTGAGGATGTAAGAAA
>Ga0070748_1001426_pt1 | contig 11172 bp, 19 predicted proteins | sample VirMetDEL_Nov_12_FD_77015 | JGI IMG/M metagenome (GOLD analysis project Ga0070748, IMG submission 77015) | Aqueous microbial communities from the Delaware River and Bay under freshwater to marine salinity gradient to study organic matter... | ecosystem: Environmental > Aquatic > Marine > Coastal...
AAAAAAGCCCCAATTAAGGGGCTAAGATATTAGATAGTTCCTCCTACTTTTAAATATTCGGGGTCTAGCCAAGGGCTGTCTCCCGACCCATAAGTGAACAACACTCTGGTCTTGGTTGTGCGCTTGCCACGCTCCTCATAGATGTGTTCCATTTGGAACGGACAAGTATCTAACCATTTTCTAAAGGCTTCTGGTTCAGTCATGCTACCTCCCTGCTAATAGCTGTGCGTTGTCTGTAGCAAACAATGCTTTTATTTTTTTGTCCTTATCGGACTCTACCTGCTTAGTCTCAAAATAAACATGTTCAGGTTCCCAAACAGTCTGCTCCGCAACAAACTCTTGAGCCTCTTGCATTGTCTCTGCTTCAACAATAACAGGTTCGCTATACTGAACCACCCGTACTTTCCACTTCATTTTACTTCCTCCCTATCGGCATATAGATATCCTTCAATCCAAATATCCATATCTTTGTCACTTAGGGGTGCGTGGTCACTATAGATATCAGATTCCCACTCGTGGAATTTAGCTCGCCCCTCCTCCCACTGGGTTCTAAGTTCTTTAGATAACCCTCTAACAGAATAACTTTTTAACCGCTCAAGAGGACTCAACTCAGCCCCAGAATTTTCTTTCTTACTCATGCCATTTTTCTCCTTCATAGTTTAATTGATATGCTTTAATTTTTTCTTCTAGTGGTGTATCAATGGTATGCTCTATCCACGATTCTTCCCACCGATTACCTTTCATGTGATTCACCCACTTAGGTAAGTACTGTAAGTTATCTGGATGGTGCAACCCACTAATTGTTTCCCCGAGTAGCGGGGCAATATGGTCAACGTGCCAACCCTCTGGACAGCTTGCAAATATTTTAGCTATTTCTTTTCTACCCGCTTCATCTAACGATATTTCTCTTTGCAATCTTTTTGCCCTTGCGCTTGCCCATTGTGCGCGTAACATACCTCTTTTTTCTGGATTACTACGCCACGTCCTTTGTCGATTCGCATAAGTTTCTTTATTGGCTTCGTAATGTTCTTTCTTTTTAGCTTTTGTTTCTGGTTTAGCATTAATAATTTTTTTCTTTCTTAACACTTCTTCTCTATTGTTAGCGCGATAGAATTTTGCTCTTACTAACTCTTTTTCTTTATTAGCCTGATAGTAAGTTGTGTTGAATGTTGGGTTTTTTTCGCGCCACAGAGCTTGCCCTGTTCTTTCTTTTTCTTTGTTGGCTTGGTAACGCGCCCTTCTTTTTGCTTTTTCTCTTTCTAAATTAGCTTCACGCCATTCTTTTTTCCGTTTTTTGCGTTTGGGTTTTTCTTCTACTGAGTTATGTCTCTTACAAAACCTACCTTTTTCGTCTCTGTATATTTTTTTCATGTTACTTCTCCGCTTGTTATTGCTACGTTAATATTAAGTAGGTAACTTGCTAACCTTTACTGATTATGTTTTCAGACCTAAGTTTTACGCGCCACCACCCAGATAAACGATTATGGGGCTAAGTGGTTTAGCGAGGTTAGCTAAGTACGGCACAGTTACCACGTACCGTTGGAAACACGAGAGTTAAGACTCGTCAGGTCTCCCCAAATCCAACACATATAGTTGACTGCCTTCTGCTGAAGCTACCGGATTGCGGTTAAAGGCAAAACACCCGCCAACACCCTGCACAAAAGGGGTCGGACGTTCACCATCACATATCACATCAAGCGTACATATTTTCTGAAACCAATCAGGTTTGTGTTCTCCTAGTTGCTCTTTAGACTCTAGCTTACAAGCTATCGGGTCTGATACTGCTAAAGGATTACAATGTTCACGAACAAAATTATCAACCTCGTTCTGGTCATGTGCTTTCCCTAGATTACGAAAGAAGTCTTTTACTTGATAAGCAAAGTTTCTTGCGTTCTTAGGCTCACTACGACAATAAGGATGATACAAACGCCACACATAAGTACCATGTTTAGTGGTCTCCACATACAGTTTTCGTGCGTCATTATTCGTCCAATCGGTCATGTCTATAATCAACTTTCTATCTGCACGAACCCTGTCTATCTGTGCTTTATCCATAGTATCAAGCGGGTTATCGACAATACCAAGCGCGTAGTCTTGGAGCTTTCTGTCTCCACCATAGCCCATGTCTAAGTCCTCAACCTGCATTGTTGTTCGGTGCTCAATCCCGCCTGTTGTCTTGTTCCCACGATTCTCTTGGAACAACTGCTCACGAATAGGTGAAGCCATCTGTATGTCGGTGAACAACTTGGTTTGCCACATAGCCCTAATGATAGGGTCAAGTAGCTTGCTGATATTGTTAACCGCACGATTCCAAGACTTCGATGCGTCAAACCAAGGGTCACGAGCATCCCACTTCAACGTAATGTGCGTCGTGTGATACTTGTTGTACTGTCTGAATGGATGAAACTCAATTTGAGATATTGCGCGTCTTTCTGGCGTACAATCTGCGTGGAACATCAACACACACTCGCGCTGACTGACGGGCGTATCGCGCATGACAATACAGCCAGTTCCCACATGGTATTCTTCCAAACCACTGTTGAAAAAGTAATCGACTATCGCATAAGCGCCAGTCTCATTTGAACCCCAATATACTTTGTGTCCCGCGCTCAGACTATACTCACACTCCTCAAGCGTATCGTATTCCTCAGAAATATTGCTGGGGCTGATACCTCTGGCTTTACAGAACGCATCAAACTTTGTTGATATTGCGTCAAGGACATGCCCAATGGCGGGGTCAAACGCGTCTACATCTACTGAATAATCTCTTTCCATAAATCACTTCCTTTGCTACTGCTATAGCATTATTAAAATTAAGACATTTCTTTTGCAAGATACTTGTCCAACTCAGTGAACATATACTCAATGACTTTACCCATTGAGACAGGTCGATTGAGTGGGTCAATCTCTTGCAGTTCTGTTTGTAACGACTTCAACTCAGCAAATACTTTTGGTGAAACCGTTAGCACTTTGTAATCTCCGCGTGGCATATTACTGCTCCTTCATTATCAACTTAGTACCGCATGGTGGGTTGAAGTCTACATTGGCATAGCCCTCGAAGTTATCAATACACCACAACACAGGGATATCCAACGCTGACCAAGACGCATCAAGGTCATCATGAAACCACCCATCTGTGATAATTATAGCACACTCTAGTCCCTCACTATACACCCCTGTATTCAACTTGTCGTTGATATCATGTACAACACAATCGACATCAGTACCACCGCCACCCATAGGCTTGGTCATATCCGCGATAGTGTCATACTCATCTGGCGTGTATGTTTCTGTGCCACAAATCTTGGTGTCCCAATAACTAATATGCAACCCAGTCGGCTTAGTAATATCGGCAACTTCAAGTAGCGCACCGATAGCTCGCTGTTGTGCAACTGTTGATATTGAACCAGACATATCACAATCCATGCGTATGTCACCACTTGTCTCACCATAGTAGCTCGGCATGTAAATACCCGCGCCCAACAATTTCTTGTTGTAGCTTTTCCAATGCGCCATCTGTGCATCTTTGTTGTGGGTTGTCACAAAGTCCTTGAGTTTATCTTCCCATGGGGTCTCGGTCGCTAGTGCTTCCTTGATACCACGCTTGGCGACATCACCCAACTCGCTACCAAACAACTGTGATGCTGACCGAAGGCTATCATCTACTTTCTCGTTCATCTCATCCAGTTCTTCCTTGCTAGACTCGGACAACTTCTCGTCAAACTTGTGCTCGTCGAGCTGTTCCTTGAGTCTATCGAGCGTAGCTTGTGAGTATTCTCCACTCGCGGATTCTCCGGTAGAGGGTTGACTACTTGATGATTCTGTACTATCACCATCTTCGCCAGACTCGCTGCCCGCTTGGTTTCCGCCCTGTTGCTTGCTTTCCTCGTTCTCATCAACAAGAAAGTTAAACACTTGCATTGTGTCCATGCCACGAAATTGCTCATCAATCAGTCCCATGACCTTGCCTGCCTTCTCGCCTTCCTTCCATGTCGGTATGGCTAAGAACCCATGTGGCTTGTCCATGTCTACAATTTGTATATTGATAACATAGTCACACGCCATGTTGGTAAGCATGGGGTCGCGCTTTCTCAAGTTCGCCCACACAAACACATGCTTGTACATTTTGTGATACGCCTCGTGTATCAACAAGAACCGCAACTCTGGCTCAGTCAAGCTCAGTATAAACTCTGGGTTGTAATAACAATTCAACCCATCAGTAGCACCTGTTGATACTGACGTATCAATATGTATGTCACCACTCATCAGGATAGCCCCAAAGAATTTGTAGTGCTCATGCGTACTTAGCTGATACATAGCACGCTCAAGCCTTTGTTTCGCTGTCATTTCCATAATCAATCTCCTAGAAGTTAAACTTACCAAGTATGTCATCAACCTTAGTCTTGACATCTTTCCTGTACATATCATCAGACCGTAGGTCTACAGCATCAACACCCAACATTGCTTTCTCAAGCTCCTGTCGTATGCCCTCAAGCTGTGGGTCGCCAGTCAAGTTCATGCTTTTAATGTTGTCACACAACTCACGCGCTCCCTCGATAAGCGAGTTATACACTTTCTTATCTGGCTCAAGCTGACCCGATAATCTTGTCATTATCTTACTGACACGCCCATACACATCACCCATTGCGCGTTGGATACGTGCGTCATCATCCGCTTGAAACTTAGCAAGCATTTCTTCTTTGATATCCTTCAACTGCTCGTTGGCAATGTCGGTCGGAAAGTGACCAGTCGTAGGTACTGGGAACATCTCCAATGACCATTTGAATTTATCAGCCATAGCACCGTAACTTGGGTAGTCATCAGCTTTGTACGCTGAACCCATAACTGTTGGCGCGTTAGCAATGATATCTGGGTACTCAGACAAAAACTGTTCCTTGTACTCTGATTGCTCTTGCTCCGCGTCATTCATGTACGCCAAGTAATCCATCAACATGGCATTGGTGATTAACCGCAACCCACTGTTGTTGTATGGCAATGTCATGCGAGTATGCTCGGCACGTACTTGCGCTCCATGCTTGATTGCGTTCTCCAACACAACTGAACCTTTGAGCGTACTCTTGGTTACGTTGTGTACGTGGTCGCTATTATTCTTAGCGTTCAGCTCCTCAGCTTGTTTCACGTCTTTCTTCCTTCCTGACGGTAAACCAATACTAAGTTCTACAAGCTGCGCTGACGTTGATATATCTATTTTTGACATGATGTCACTCCTTTTGTCGTTGATTATAGATTACTGAATAGGTGCTTGTTCTCTGTTGCCCACTCTTGAAACAACCCACTACGGCTTATTGCCTTGAACAATGGGTCGTGAAGGTCTGTGACCTTCGTTGCTGACTTCATGAATACCGCAACACCCTCGGTCGCCATGAAATCTGGCTGTGTCAAATACTGGATAAACTTATCCAAGTCCTCGACACTCTTTACCCACGATAGTCCTGCCATAGCCACAAGCATCTTGCTCGGTGCACTAGTCGGCTTGACTGCCGTTTGCCAATTGTCGCGGATATCCTCTGGGGTAGGTATCTCCTTGTAATGCTTCAAGAAAGTTACTATTTCTTTACTAGCACTAACTCCGACACAACCTTCGAGCGAGGCTTCTAGCATCTTACGGCTGATAAACCCATCAGTATAAGCCCACAAGAAACCACTAGCCTCAAACAGCGAGCGATTTGTGCAGAACGCCTTTTGACTCTGATTGTGGATCTTAGGATTCCAGATAAACTCATTTAGCTCTGGTTGTTCCAAGTCACCATAGAACTCCATCACCTGTGGTGTGCGTTGCAACCACGCCATCTCTAGTGGGTGCATACCATTGGGTATGGCAAAGTTCTCCAGATACTCGTCAACTGTTGAGTTTCTAATCTCTATCGTAACAATACGATTGAGTGTATGGCCTTTGAGCTTGTCACCTAAACCTTCTGCGGTACGATTCCCAGTTAATATAATTACAGAATCATCATGTACTGGAATGTTACCAAACCGCTTGTTCCGCTTAGAAAGCAATGGGTGCGACATGGTTTGTTGCATGGGGTTACCCTTACTAAACTCATCTAGGCAAATCACCTTGGCGGTGTTTTTGTGTAGTCCCATTGTCTTGTTGGGCAAGTAAGTCACTGTGCCATCATCATTCGGCATAGGTATACCCGCATCTGCCAAGTCCATGTTGGGAACATCAAACAACAAGTATTCCATTTCTAGCCGTTTGGCTATCTCCAACACTATCCATGTTTTACCAATACCAGTCTGCCCACAAAATTGGAACACAGGGATACTGTGTCCATTCTTTTGTGCCGACTTGTGTACTCCTACTACATAATCAGCAAGTTCGTTGATGCCTAGCATCACGTTTGTATTCATCATCATAATCACTTTTCTCCTTGTTGTGCGTCTAATATATCTTGACGCATTTGTTTTTGGTCATAGTCACCATTTGCCAAATCCACAATAATTTCTAATATCGTGGAAAACTGCCAATCTGTACCAAGCCACAGCTCGGCTTGCTCCTCTGTTATCCTCTCGTCAGTCATATCACTTCTCCTAGTTAAAAATGTAATCTCTCATTTATAGGTACTATTATACGCTATACGGTACTATATGTCAAGATGCTGTATTATCAACAACTAGACGTGGTGTGGTCTTGCTTACACGCGTGACCCACTTGAGAAAGATATCTCGTTTGAATTCTGTGTTGTCGTCCTCAAACTCAACCATCAAGTCATTAAACTGCTCGACACTCAAATCAAATGTGCCGTCACCAATCTTATTGGCAAACCACTCATAATGTTTCTTGGTAAACGTACTCATTTCTTTTCTCCCTTCGCCACTCTCGTGCGTTTTAGTTTCTGATACATTTCTTTATAGTGAGCATTCCTAGTCGCCCGCTTATCTGCCTTCTCGTCTTTTGTCGTAGGCGTTACCCTTCGAATCATCTTGTCTCTCCTTTTAAGTTTTGTTAGCGTGAGTTCCCCCACTTGAAATACCATTATAGCAATAAACCCCCACAATGTCAAGTTACTCATAATATAGCAATAACAACTGTTTCAGCTTTTGTTCCAGTAATGTTCCAGTAATGTTCCATTTTTGGTTTGTAATGTTCCAAAAATGAAATGCGATAAGTTATTGATTTACAAGTAATGTTCCAAATGTTCCAAATGTTCCGCTTTTTTAAAGTACATACGCGAACACTGAATAACTAGTGGGTGAATGTACCAATGTACTATTACTTCTTAATAATCATAACTAAAATAATTAGATATATAGAGAAGGATTTTTATGCCTCGACCCTCGTGGATTTACATTTCCCCAGATATGCAAAATATTAGCGGAACATTTGGAACATTGGTACAAAGTAGGCGGGGCGCGGGTTTCAGCGTTTTCAAAAGTGGAACATTACAAAACAAATTTGGAACAATACAAATCAAACGCTTGACACCGACTCACTTATGTACTCATACTGCGTGGCAGTATTAAGTACATAACCATACTGCAACATCACTATGTTCTGCATATACTGGCGGAATAACAGATTGTAATTCTGTAAAACAGATTGTGATTCTGTTTAACAGATTGTAATTCTGTTTATCGGACTAGGAATCAGAACTGGTCTGGTCTGGCGTATCCGATTCGCTATAGCGCATCATGCCCCCCAAAAACGGCGCGTTCCCCGCCCCCTTTCTTACCAGTTCCTTTAAAAAATTTTAGACAAAAAAATACCCTTGTTTCATCACACGGATCAAACAAGGGTAAAAGATAAAAGCTATTGACTAGCTAGAAGATAGCTTGTCGACACTAGCCAATAACAACTTATGTATTTTCTTTAGTGCGTCGACTGCTACTTTTGCATCAGTGGTATATTCTGCACGCCCGTTTGCATCTCGGACTTCTTTAGCTCTCGCTTTTAGCCACTTCAAACTAGCGTGTGCTTCATCAAATGTATCAGTAACATCCTGCACTAATGCTTTTTTAGCATCCTTGATAGCTTGTTTAGCATCCGCGTTAGCTTTTTCCGCATCGGATAACACCTTAACTTTTGGCGCTTCACCTTTAGCGTTGAAGTGTATGCAGTGGTCATCAGTGAGAGAATCGGTTATATCCTTTGAATACCTTGTAAGAGTAGCACTAGCGATATCACCTAGTTTTAGTCTTTTTCTTTCACCAAGCACGCCAAGCTCATATTCAGAACGAATACGATCTTTAACTTGCTTCAATACATACAACGGTTTTCTATCCGTGTATTCTTCTAGCTCATTACCAAATTCAGCTTTTACTACATTGGCTAGTGCAGTAATTTGCTTTTCTATGGAATCATCCGTTTTTTTGCGTGCTTTGGTAATCTCTACACCAACATCAAACGATTTGTTAATTACTGTAGTAGGTACGGCAAAATCATTAGACTGTTTAACAAATGGTACTTCTGTTTTTTGGATTTGTTTATCCATGGTTTTTTGTTTCCTATATAATAATGATGCGAATGGCTCGCATCAAGCCATCGAAACAGTTCTTGCTCCGATGTAGTAATAGTAGTTTTTTATCTATACTATGTCAAGGTAAGGCATCAATACGCGAGAGAATAAAAACTGGTCAGATGCCGTGCCCAACGCGATTTCCACCACCCCCTTTTCTTGCCAGTTCCCTAAAAAAAGGCCAAAAAAAACCCCCGACCCGAAGGCCGAGGGCTACTGGAGTTAATGCACTTTTCTTTTTTCTTTTAATACTTTAAAAGCATTGCGGATTGCTTTGAACTCTTTATAACTATCAGATCCAAATTCCTCCCCCCATTGCAACCACGCTGTAAACTCTTGGAGTTCTTCTTCCGTTGGTGCAGGTAAGTCTTTCGCCGCGTCGATACATTGCTGTATCTCCTCGTATTCTTCTCTAGTGAATCCGTAGGATTCCCAATCTTCTGTAATGTATAAATCATCCGTTGTCATATGTTTTCTCCTTCGTCGTTGATATGACCACATAACCATCGGTCAATAATATTTCTTTCTTTACTGTTGAGAAGCATCCTGTCGCGCATGTTTGCCATAAGCCGTCTATGTGCTGGACAGTTACTAGAGTCATCCGCTGCGCTACTGAAGGTTTTATACTTGTCAAGTATTCGTCGCTTATCGTGTTTTATTAGTGCTTTTAAATACATATTAATCTCCAAAAAAGGGGGGAGCTTGCGCTCCCCGTTAGGGTTAACTATAGTCACCTTCTGAATAAGCCTGATGATCACTTTTCACTTCTGATTTAGGAAAATTAATAGCTCTTGATTCAGTTATGAATCCATAGGCTTGAGCTAGCATCACTATGTCTCTAGCGTTGCTTCTTGGCAACCCTTTGATCTCACAGTTCCAAAAGCTATGTAACTCTTCCTCACTCAGCTTAACTATTTCTGCATAAATAGTTTCTACTGCAGAAGCTAGTGTGTAAGGACATCCTGCGTACTTTGCATCGATGATTGCATCTCTATATATTTGTTTCTTATCTGTCATTTCTTTTCTCCAGTTAAATGAGAATGACTCTCATTAAGCCATCGAAGCAGTCCTTGCTCCGATGAAGTAATAGTACGAAAATAGCTTTACTATGTCAAGATAAGGGGTCGATATAGTACACCCCACCCCCCAAACCACAGAGTAGGAGTCACACATCTTATATACATATTAGTTTGCTCATTAATTTTACAAAATTTTGAAATTCCCAACTAATGTGTTACTTTCGCTATATAGAAACCCCCCCGTCATCAAAATAAAACGGATTGGGCAAAAAATTATTTCATATGAATTCAGATTTACTTGACATTGTAAATAAGCATACGCCAGAGGAAACGCAGCCTCCAGAGCTAGTCGTCGTCGTTCCAGACTTCGATACGCCAATGCCACCAAGTTACCCAAGAAAGCAAACGGAAAAGATTGAATCGCAACAAGATTTGAAGGATGCGGTACGTGTTGCTGCTAATACAGCACAAACTTTAGAAGACATGGGCATGGCACACGAAGTAGACAGTCGGCCTGATGATGGTGAAGTTGTTGACTTGCTAGATCCCACACATATATTCAAGGAAGCCTTTGGCACAGACTCCGGCGATATGAAAGATGCCGAGTCTCTTATTAATGGCGAAACGCGAAGTACGCCCGGCCCTGTACCAAAACAGAAAACAGGGGTTGCACCAACGCAGGTGTTCAATACCTATACAGCAGTAAAACTGGGGTCTATACTCAGTGAATACGACAAGCAGGTGGTTGAGGATTCTGCACAACTGAGAACCTATGTGACCAACAAGTTGGTTGAGGTGTCAGATTGTGGGGATACGAAACACGAGTTACGGGCGTTGGAGTTGTTAGGTAAGATATCTGACGTTGGGTTGTTTGCTGAGAAGACTGAGATAAATGTAAATCATACAGCAGATTCGTTAGAACATGCGATAAAGGATAAGATTGCTAGGATCATCGGGATGAAAGAAAGCGAGATCCATGATGCTGAGTTTGATGAATTAAAGGAGATAAACAGTGGCGACAACGGGGACATCGAAGGACAGCAGACTGAAACGGGCGGGAGTGAGCGGATACAACAAGCCGAAACGGACTCCGAACCACCCGAAGAAATCCCACATAGTAGTAGCTAAAGAAGGCGGCAAAGTAAAGACCATACGGTTTGGTCAGCAAGGCGTGTCTACTGCGGGGAAACCAAAAGCTGGAGAAGCGCGGTCACAGAAGATGCGGCGCAAGTCATTCAAAGCACGACACGGTAAGAATATTGCCAAAGGCAAGATGAGCGCGGCGTATTGGGCTAATAAGGTCAAATGGTAGTGGACTTAATACAGATAGCGTTTGTTATATGTTTAGTAGTAATACTTAGAGAGGTTATCAAAGATGGCAGCTAGGAAACCAGCTAAGAAGAAGGCTAAATCCAGAGTTAACGAGGCGGGTAATTATACGAAACCTTCGTTGCGCAAACGGCTATTTAGCCAGATTAAGTCTGGTGGCAAAGGTGGCAATCCGGGTCAGTGGTCTGCGAGAAAAGCGCAGATGTTAGCAGCGGCATATAAGAAAGCAGGTGGGGGCTATAGGTCATGAAAGGCGTAAAGCATTACAAACGAGATGGGACAGAATGGAAGGGTGGCAGTCACAAGATGCCTAATGGAGACTTACATTCTGGTAAAACACATGG
>Ga0070748_1001428_pt1 | contig 11167 bp, 13 predicted proteins | sample VirMetDEL_Nov_12_FD_77015 | JGI IMG/M metagenome (GOLD analysis project Ga0070748, IMG submission 77015) | Aqueous microbial communities from the Delaware River and Bay under freshwater to marine salinity gradient to study organic matter... | ecosystem: Environmental > Aquatic > Marine > Coastal...
ACCAGACGCAGTCAACCCGGACCTCCACAGGGCTTTTCGCCACACCGGAGCGAAGATGAGATGAGCAAGTGTCAGCGCAACGGCCGAAGGACGGAGGTTCGAATCCTCCCCCTGGCAAACCTTATTCAGTAGAAAACAATTTATGCCGGCGGTAGCTAACTGGATAGCTCCCCTGGGCGTCATGGCCACGCCAGTGTCGGTAAGCCGAGCAGTGACGGGATCACATCCCGCCCCGCCTCTAATTCGTGACGAGTGCAAGCGCCCGCGCTTCAGACAATACGGAGGTTCGAATCCTCCCCCCGGCAACCCTATTACAGGAGAAAGGCAATGGATTTTAAAGTAGGCGATATCGTACAGGTCATGCACCGTGAACACGACAACCTGACCACCGATTACTGGTCCCTCGACTCCCTCAATTACCAGGGATACATCGGCCAGGTCCGCTCAATACGCGACAACAACCAGATCGCTCTCGGCCTGATGACAGCGGTCCCGCAGCACTGGCTGCGCAAACTCCCCGGTGCACAAAGCACCTCCCCCATCGAAAACTACCCGGTCGGCACCAAAGTTCGCATCAGCGTCAACCCCCGTCTCCTGCAAGAGCAGACAACTGCCGTCATGCAACACAACGGCAAGACCGCTACCGTTATCGATCGCTATGGCCTCGAACGCTACATTCTCGACATTGCCCCGGAACTCCGTTTCCCATTTCACTGGCTGCATATCACCCCGGTCCTGACCGCCAACTATTTCATCGACGATCTGTACCATTACGACCGCAGCATCCACTGCCCCAAAGTCGTTGTACAGGTCCGTGAGATCACCCCGGAAGGGCTGTTCATCTACCCTCACCCGGATCATCCGGACCTTTCGCGCTGGAGACTTGACCCGGCGCGCTTCTCCCGGATTCCACTGCCCACGGGTGACATACTGATAAAGAACACCAACGGGGACATCGCCGTGATGGGCACCCTCACCGGCCGCGTCCACCGCCGCCGCACCGATGATGTTCTCCTGTATCACGTGCGTTATGGGGGGCATCAAGACTGGTATCCCGGAGACGATCTGTACGTGCTTAACACGGAATACGACTCGATCCCGGCCGTCGGCGAAGATGTCGTCGTGCTGATTAACCCCGATGGCACGCTCGACCAGAACCCTGGCCGTGCATCCGCTGATCCGTTTCAGCTTGCGTACATCGACACCATGACCGATTACCAGGGTCATATCTCCACGCTCACCAGCTTCGACGAGCAAATACAGGCAGGAACCATTGCCGCCGATCACGGCCAGCACTACTGGCACAAGCAATGGATCACAGGATTTTCACGCATAGAATTATAGGCATTGCCTAAATCCGGGTGCTCGCGCAGCAAGGCACCTGGCACACACGCTGCACAAACCTCTAATCGATAAAGGAAACAATCATGTCAATCACCGTAAAAGTAATCCGCGTACCGGGCCAGTCAGTTGAAGTTGGTCTCTCCGATGGCGCGACCGTGCAGGACGCCCTGAACTCTGCCGGCATCACCCCGCAGAGCAACGAGAAGATCGAGATCGATGGCCAGCCCGTCACCCTCCGCACCACCGTATACAACGGCAACCGCATCACACTGTCCGCCGGTGCCAAAGGCGCGCTGTAACAGAAAACCGCCGGCACTGCCCGCCGGAACATTGGCGGGCACCCCGGCACCTTTCACACCCCCAATTACTACAGGAACAGTAACGTGTCAGCTATCTCAACGATCCGCCACAAACAGATTTTCGATCCCGACAAATTCAAGCATGACCCGATCACCATCATCGGCTGTGGCGCTGTTGGCTCGCGCCTGTTCATGGCCCTGATCGAACTCGGGCTCACCAACATTACCTGCATCGACTTTGATAGTGTCGAGCCGCACAACCTGGCTAACCAGGCATTCCACGCTTCCCACATCGGCAAGCCGAAAGTGGATGGCCTGCACGAATTGTATGTATACAAAATTGGCGGTCGCCCACCAAAGGAAATGAAGTTCCTCAACGGTAAACTGCCTGACGATTTCGACATCAACCCTGTCAAAGGATTCGTCTTCCTCGGCGTCGACTCGATGGCGGCGCGCCGTGAGATTGTCGACAAATTCATCGTCGGCAACAACGACGTTTATCATGTGTTTGAAGGCCGCATGGCATCGACACACGGCAACGCCCATTCATTCTGCCCACATATTCCCGAGGAACTCGCCGGCTGGAAGGCCACCTTGATTAGCGACGCTGACGCAGAAGTCTCGGTCTGCGGTACGTCACTCTCGGTAGGACCTACTGCCTCCATCCTGGCCAACATGCTGGTGTGGCAGTACATCAACCTGGTCCTGGAAGAAGGCACCCACGATCGCATCGTCAACTTCTTCCTCAAACCAATCATCATTTCCACCAAGGAAAAATACCCATGTCCCGCGTCAGAAGAAAAGACTTTGGTCGTCCCCGTGGCCTCCGCCAGCAAAAACCAGCCGACCCCTTCATTGGAGGCGACCCTGTGAAAACACACAGAAACACCATGACCGTCGAAGCGAAATCGATGACTGCCATCTCCACGGCACTCGTCAAGCGCGCAGTCGCAGCACCCCCGACCGTGTTTTACAGCCACAAGGTCAACGCCCAGATCCGTCATCTGGTCGACACCGCACCCGGTGAAATCAGTTGGGTGGGACTTGTCAGCCGTATCGGTATCCACTTCATGGTCGACGAAATATTCGTCCCCGAGCAGACTGTCGGCGCCACGTTCACCGACATTACCCCCTCGGGCCTGGCCAAGATCGCGCTACTGCTCGACGACCGTGGCATGGACACCAGCAACCTCATCTACTGGGGACATTCGCACGTGAACATGGGCGTGAGTCCATCAGGCACCGATGAAGAACAGGTGGAAGAGTTCCTCGAACACAACAACATCTTCATCCGTGGCATCTACAACAAGCGCCGCGAGAGCAAGGTCGATGTCTTCCTCAAGGAAGACAACATCGTGCACCAGTGCGTCTCCAACGGCACCATGGTGTACACGCTCAGCCCTGAAGAACTCGCCACGATAGACTCGGTGGTCAAGGACAATGTTTCCGCCCGCCAGTACAACGCCAAAAACAGCTACGTCGCGCCGTTCATGCCCCATGAATCGAACGCCAACCGGCACCACCCCGGGCACAACCAACAGACTCTGCAGCTCCAGCAACGCGCTGCCCAAAAAGTGATTGGCTCCTCGATATTCGGCGGCGTCTATGACACCGACGATGAGGACGAAGCGAACAATCTGCATTTCGGCAATTACGACACTTTCTCGAATAAGTAAGGAGCACCCATGCGCGCCGTATCGGAAATGGTGGCAGTCAATTATGCCCTCAAGAAAGCACAGATCGAATCACGTATACGCAATCTGACTGCCAACATCGCCCATTACACCGGGGCGCTCGCCGGATTCCAGATCCAGTTGGATGAACACGAGGCTGACAAGGCGCGATTTACTCATATGCGGGACACCGCAATGAACGCCCTGCTGGCCGCCGGGTACAAGATGAACCACCGCCCGGTAGTCATGCTGCACACCGAACTCAAGAAACTGCAGCCCAAGAGCGAGCACATTGGCCAAGTAAACTTATCAATACACCAACACCGCGAAGAGATTGCCCGTATCACGCCGGAGCTGATCAACAAGCGCAGGGAGCTGTCAGTAATTGCCGCCAAGGAAAACACCACCATCACCTTGCGCGAACTGAAACAGCAGCTCAAGGGCATCGCCAAAGTGAATGCCCGCAACGCCCGCATGTACATTTCCAAAGACGACGAGCCTGTGATCTCCTGGTCCTACAAGAACATCATCATGCAGGTACGAACCAATATGCCGGGTAGTGCTACCAAAGGCCCGATATACGTGCCCCTCGGCAACATCATGGTCACCATCAACCCGGAAACGAACAAGATCCGAATCAAGTCAGATCGTTCGCGCAGTAACAACAGCCTGCCTCGCGGCTTCAATGGCAACCCGGTTGTGCATCCCCACGTCCTGCGCGGCAATGACCCCTGCCTCGGAGACTTCGGTGGCAGCCTGATGGAGCAGCTCACCGAGCGTGACTTCGGCAGTGCCGCGATCATCCTCCTCAAGTACCTCGAATCTTGTGACCCTAATGACAGCGCAGGCACCAGATGGAAGAGCTTCATCACACTACCGCCAGGCACTCACTCCAAGTTCTGGAACGCCGAATACCTCAAGGACAACATCACTACGCGGGGCCACGTGCTCTCCAGCCCTGATGGCCGGTTACGTGTCATCGAGTGCCAGAACGGCCACGAGCGCCCGAACCTCACCTTCCAGCGGATGGTGGCAGCGGATATCGACTACAGCCTCATCGACATCAATGGCAAGAACCACCCGCTCGATGACGTGCCCTCGATTCGTGTACCCAGCACACTGATCGATGAGCCTGTGTTCGTTGCACCGGAAGTAAGGACAGAACCGCCGGCAGTGGAACTCGTAGCTGAAGGCAGTCCAATCATCGATTTCCGGCCGACGCACCGCGAACTCGTTGCCGCAGACTTCAATGCAACATTCAACGCCAGGCTAGAAGACCAAATCGCCGCGCAACTTGGTCTCCCGCCTGCACCTCCGCCACCAATACCGGCCCCGGTACGCACGGCTATGTCAATTGCGGTAGCTGAAGGCAGTAATCAGCGGCATCCTGACGAACTGGAGGAAGAACTGGACGAATTCAGTCTAGCGTCCTGATTTTTTCATTGATATAAATATAGGTACTCCCTATACTCACAAACGCTCCCTGGCAGTGATACGCGCTTATGTCCCCCACATTCCCCGTATTGCTGCCAGGGAATCCTTTTTCTCCCCCGAGTAAATTGAAATGAGTGTTACTCACACCAACCCCCCTGCGCTTGCCACCCTGTCCGAACTCGTTCGCAAACAGACAGCCGAGTTCGAACAGGAAGGCGGCAAAATCACCTTCTGCCCCTCCTGCGAATACACCACCAACCAACCGGCACAGCAAGCCTACCGCATCAACAGCAAGAAAAGATTCATAAAAGAAGCGGAATGCGCTAACGCATGAAACCCCTTGTCATCCTTGTTCACGGCTTTAATGTATGGGACGGAGGTCGGGCCTCAGTAGGTCGACTCCGCCCTTTTTTTGCCGAGTACGGCGTCCCCTACCTGATGATCAACTACGGTCATTTCGGACTACTCGACAGCCGATTCAAGAATGACAAAATTGCCAAGATCATCGCCGACGCAATCACCAACGCCGACCGCCCAGTTCTCCTGGTCGGTCACTCCAACGGCTGCTGCATCATCTACCGCGCGGCCACACGGTACGCCTCGATTATTGACCGGGCAGTGTTCATCAATCCTGCACTCAGGTCCGATATCAACCTGTCCAATACCTCCATAAAGTCCACGGATATCTGGCACTCCCCGAGTGACAAGCCTGTGCGCTGGGCCGAGAAACTCCCGTTTGCTGATGCGCGCCCCTGGGGTGACATGGGTGCTGACGGAGCTGATTTCACGAATGACTCGATCACCAATTTCAACAAAGAACGCAACTTCGCCGTGAGCAGCTCGGAACACTCGGATGTGTTCACCAGCGAGAAGCTCGCCTACTTCGGGCCAGTGATAGCGGCCGCCTCCTTGAGGGACATGCTATGAAACTACAGATATCACTCCTGATTTTTCTGTTACTCGTCGCTTGCAGCACGGCTGTCGAGCGCGAAGCCCGAGTGGAACGTATCCACGAAACCAAATCGTGGTACTGCGGCGACGGCATGATGGGTATCCGGGCAATCGCCCGCTACACCATCGCCGCCTTCACCGCTGTCCGGGTACCGGACATGTGCAAAGTCGTCGACATCATCGTTATCAAAAACCAGTAACCGCCTTTCATCCTAGAGGAATGGGATATGTCATCAGCCTTAATCAAGTTGCCTCCAGAATTTGTGCTCGGCGTCTTCGTCGACAGTATGCGCCACGGTGAAGTCGATTCAGGCTGCTACGTGCTGCACTTCAAAACCGCCGACCGGAACACCCTGTTCGCGTTCACGCCTGAATCCACCCCGCACGATACGCTGGAAAAGCTCGTACATATTTTCTCCGAGCGGTACAACACCGACGACATCGCACTGATGGCCCTGCCCCCCGCAATATGGGCAGAAGGCATGGCACTGATGGGCCAGCACTGATGGCGTTCATCACCCTCGACTATGAGACCTTCTACGGTACCGGGTATTCCCTGAAGACCCTGACCTATGAAGCATACCTTCGTGATCCCCAGTTCAAGATCCATCTGCTGGGCCTGAAAATCAACGACGCAACATCAGAGTGGGTACATGGGCCGCAGATCGAAGAACTTCTCCACGACACTTTTACTGCTGGCAATGACCACACGCTCATTGCCCATAACACCCTCTTTGATGGCACGATCCTCTCCTGGCTATATGGTCTGCGCGCGGCCCGATACTGGTGTACCCAAGCCATGTCCCGTGCTCTCTGGAATCAACAGAAGCACGATCTCGGTTCGCTTGCCAAACGTCTTTGGCCAAACGATCCCACCAAACGCAAAGGTGACGAGCTGAAGGACACGTTCAACATCCGCGAACTTACTGGCGATCTGTTGCAACAGACCGGCAAATACTGCGTCAACGACGTAGACCTGTGCTTCGACGGGGCCCGTGAAATGTACCAGTGGATTCCCGCCGATGAGCTGGAAATCATGTACATGACCCTGCAGATGTTCATCCACCCGGACTTCGTGCTCAACCGTGAACTGGTCCGTGCCCACCTGGACAATCTCCAGGAAGAGCAGCACCACATCATCGCCGAGGCCCGGGTACCACGCAGCACCCTGTCGTCGACAACGAAACTCGCCAAGTACATCAAGGACAAGTTCGATCTCGACGTGCCCCGTATCCCGAGCCCGACGGTCAAGAACCCCGATAACATGAAATACGCCTTCGCTAAAAACGAACTGGCGTGTCTCGATTTCTACCGCGACAACCCGCAGGTACAGCAGATCCTCGACGCCCGTTTCAACGTGGCCTCGACACAGGAACAGAGCCGGTCCAACCGCTTCCTCGACCACTCACTGCCGGTCGGCCACAAACCGGATGGCGTGATAGCGATCCCGCTGCACTATGCGAAAGCCCATACGCTCCGTTTCGGTGGTGCCAACAAGGTGAATGGTCAGAACCTTGGCAAGAAATCCCCACTGCGAGCCTCGCTGCAATCACCAGAAAACTACATGATGGTGGTCGTTGACCAGGCGAACATCGAAGCCCGCATGTTGGCCTGGGCCGCACGCGAAACGTCGCTCTTGCAGATGTTCGCTAACAAGGCCGACATCTACAGCGCCTACGCCACCAAGATTTACGGCCGGCCAGTCAACCGAAAACGGGTTGAACTCGATGCCCACGGAAAAGAATTCAAGCCCGATTACATAGAAGGCCATGTTGGAAAAACATGCGTGCTTGGCCTCGGTTACCAGATGGGCCCCTCGAAGTTCCGAAACACCCTCGCGCAGGGTGCCCTCGGAGGCCCGCCAGTCTATTTCAGCCTGGAGAAGTGCCATGACATCGTGCACAACGTATTTCGCTTCGAGAACCCCAACATCGTGCGCCTGTGGGGTGAAGCGCAGAACATGATCGCGCTGATGCTCACCCTCAAGCCGGGTGAGTCCTATGCGTGGAACTTCCTGACCGTGGAGCACAAACGCATTCGCCTGCCGAGTGGCCTGTATCTCAACTACCCGGGCCTGCGAACGGTGGAAGAAGAAGGATCGAACCGTGTTAGTTATGAATACTGGCAGGGCGAGTATTACACCAACCTATACGGTGGCAAGCTCACTGAAAATATTATCCAGGCAATCGCCCGCATCGTGATGACTACGCAGATGCTCGATATCCACCGTGAACTGAAAAAACGCGGTGACAAATCGCGTGTCATTCTCACGGTCCACGATGAGGTCGTCGCCTTCGCCAAGACAGAACTGGCCGAAGAAACGTACCTCATGATGCTTGACAAAATGCGCATCACTCCACCCTGGTGCAGTGATGGCTCACTCGTTCTCGACGCTGAAGGAGACTGGAATGCCCACTATTCAAAATAAGGTGGGGAGGCTTCACATCCGTCGCTCCGCCGGAGAGTCCCTCATTATTGGCGAGGGGCCAACTGCGGTGGTTATCACCATCGAACGCATCACCACCGGGTTCGTCGACATTAAAGCCGTCGCCGACACCAGCGTTTCCATCGATCGTCTTGAACGCAGGGAATTATCACTATGCAAATCTGTTTCCTAGCGAGCAGTTTCGGGACGCCTGCGGTAAAAACTTTTACCAAGGCAGGCACCCTGGCTTATCCGCAAATAAAAACATTCACCAGCACCTCCTATGAATTCCCGGACACCCGAGAAGGGTTACAGGAAAAGGTAAAGGCGCTACAAGTCCATGCCCGCAGAGGCGATTGCCTGCTCAAGGGCATGGTCACCACTCCCCTGAAAAACGTCTCACGCAAGAACGCTGTCGACCGTGAAGCCCTGACCAGCAACATCGTTTTTGATATCGATGGCGTAGTGCTGCCGGGTGTGACCACTGCTGCACCGCTGAGCCAGGCCAACCTCGTCGCACTTGCAGAAGGTATCATTGCCCTGCTGCCCGAAGCCCTGCGCACGGTCAGCTACATCGCACACGCCTCATCCAGTATGGGCATGAAAGGCAACCGGGTGGCTTTCCACCTTGATTTCCTACTGACATCACCCGTACACCCGAAGCAGCTCAAGGATTACCTGTTGATGCTGAACTTCACGGTACCGACTTTCGATGCCCAGCTCGATCTGTCTGCCTCCGGTAACTCGCTACGGTTCCCGCTGGATCGCTGCGTCGCAGATAACAGCCGGCTGCTGTACATCGGCACCCCGAACTTCATGGATGGCATCGTCGACCCGATCCCGAAACCTGATGACCGCATCTTCCTCGTCGAGAAAGAGGCGCTGGCATTCGACCTGCAGAGCGTCCTCATTGACGAGGAGTATCAGCAGGCAATCGGCACACTGGGCAAGCAGACCCAGAGCAAGGTGAACAACCTGCGCTCGATACGGGGCCTGCCCGCCCGCAAGGACCGGGTTTCCACAGTCACTGTCGGTGGAATGCAACACTTCGTCGTGACCAACCCCGATCAGGTAACCATGCACTTCGTCGAAGATCGTGGGGACTGGGTAACATACAACATAAACGATGGCGACAGCGGTGCGTATTACGTGCACAAGCTGAACCCCTCGATCGTGCACAACTTCAAGAACGAACCGAACTTCCTGTTCGATGTCGCCGACCCTGCAACATACCGCTGGCACCTGAATAACTTCGTGGCCAACAAGGAAAACGCAGCCATCGGTGCCGAGAAACTCGGGGAGGTACCCCTCCTCCCTTTAGTATTCCGAGACTACGCTACCAACACTTATTTCAACGGTTTATTCAATCCTCTCGCAGGAAAGATGGAATCAGTAAATAGAGCGGGGCGGGAGAGTCTCGGCGATTTCCTGATCCAGCACGGCGCCGTACTCGGCGATATTGTCCAGACCTGGACCTATGAGTTCCAGCCCTGGAACAAGGTCGCTATCGATTTCAACGACCTGTTCATCAACAAATACTGCCAGTCGCCGTACTTCGAGATGAAGATCACCATGCCGCACCGGTACATCCCGCTGCGCTATGAGACCGCCGCATCATTACACGCCTACTGCCCACGCATCTGGGAGCTGATCTGCCATGCACTCGGCAACGGCATCGAAGAAGTGAACCACTTCATTAACTGGCTCGCTGCTGCCCTGCAATCGAAACAGAAAAACAAGACCGCCTGGATCTTCCAGGGCGTACAAGGTACCGGCAAAGGCCAGTTGTTCGATCGCGTGATCGCACCACTGGCAGGCGACGGTGCCAACCTACTCTTCCCCCAGACCATGAAACTGAAACTCGAAAACATCGAGGAACAGTACAACGCCTGGGTAGAGTCCGCCCTGTTCTGTCTAGTTGACGAGTTCTCCATCAACGACAGTGCCGCCTCGAACAAACTGTTCAACAAGATCAAGAACCTGATCACGGAAGACAACACCACTTCACGAGCGCATTTCTCCGGCGCACGCGCAGTGACGAGTTATACCAACTACATCTTCACCGCCAACAGTTTCGACATTATGTTCATGCCCGCCGATGACCGTCGTTTCAACATCGCACCACGACAGGAACACAAGCTCGAACGTATCTGGGGTGAGGACACCACCAAGTACCTGTTCACCGATATCCCGGAGGAGCTACCGCGATTCGCGCGCATCATGACCGACTTTGAAGTGGATATGACCAAGGCCCACACCGCCCTTGAGAACGATGCCAAGATCTCGATGCGTAATGTCAGCCGCACCAGTGTGGAGGAATTCGTAGAAGCCATACGCAGTGGCAACCTCGACTACTTCATCCCGATTCTGGAGCTACCTTATGGCACACCGGGCCTCGACTACTCGACCCCGGCCAAGGCCATTATCAAAAGCATTATCCGCGACTATGACGTGTCGGCGCTGCACAAGATCACGCTCGATCAGTTGCGCATTTTGTATAACTGCATCGTCGGGCGCTCTGACAACCTCGGCAAATTTGGCAAGACGCTCGCGCACAAAGGGCTTATTACCAAACAGATTCGTATTGGCACCCTCCGTACCACCGGCGTTGAAATCATGTGGGGTGCGCGGGAAAACTCGATGGAAGACCTAAAGGCTGTGTATGTCACCGAACAGGACCTCGCGTTCGTCAGAAGCGACAGCAATGTGGTGAAGCTAAAGGCACACATAACGATATGAGAGAGGAACCTCTATGCAAACCCCGCTGCAATCGTTGATGGAGCAGATGGCCAACGTCGGTTCCGGATTCTTTATCTCGATGCTTTACACAATTTACGTGGTGGCACCGCAGATAGAGCACCGGGAAATAACATTCGCCCTGAGCCTGAGCATCACCGCGCAATTTACCGTGCTGTCAATCGCACGAGGGTACTGTTTCCGCAGACTGTTTAATTACTGGATATACCACTATGCAACCCGATAGACCCATGTTCGATCCCACGGCCAAACCGACTAAGAAAATTGATGTGCCGAAGCAGGCA
>Ga0070748_1001430_pt1 | contig 11161 bp, 17 predicted proteins | sample VirMetDEL_Nov_12_FD_77015 | JGI IMG/M metagenome (GOLD analysis project Ga0070748, IMG submission 77015) | Aqueous microbial communities from the Delaware River and Bay under freshwater to marine salinity gradient to study organic matter... | ecosystem: Environmental > Aquatic > Marine > Coastal...
CCACGGCCTGTGTTCGGCTCGAGGTTCAGTGTATCAATCGGCGGGTCCTGTTGAGCAAACTTGTACTGAATCAAATCAAACTTTGTGATTTGGTCTGGCTGCTGCGAAGGCATCACTGCCTGCTCCTCCTTGACGTCGCTGAGTTTCTTTCCGGCAAAAACCAGACCGACAACGGCGGCAAGACTGAAAGGGTCCATCTATTAGTTAGATGCTATTTTTATCCAACGGGCTCCCTGTGGAGCCCGTTGTCTACTTGTCTGTAGGGTAGCGCTTTGCGTATGACATCGACTGGTACATCGCGTACGTGCTCGTCGGGTCCCAGCTCAGAAACTTGTTTACTGGCTTGTCAATGTATAGCTCTGGGAAGTCGTACGGCTTGTCCGCATAGTACTTGTTATTACGGGTCGTCATCTGGGAACGCAGAGCGTCATCCGTCATCACCATAACCTCGTAGTTGGTGTTTTTGGGACCAAAATACATTCCCTCTTCAACCATGAGGAGGCCGGGCTGAAGCACGCTGCTCGGCATTAATTCTAGGTGATATTTTTTTTAGGGGCATAACATTAATGAGCGGTGGACTCTTGCAGCTCGTCGCGACCGGTGAGCAGGACGTATGGCTTACCGGTAAGCCAGAAGTTTCGTTCTTCCGTTCCAGTTACAAACGGTACACACACTACTCTAATTCCATCGAACGCATGATGATACAGGGCAAACCTGTAGCTGATGGAATGTCGACAATTCGAATCGAAAAAAAAGGGGACATGTTGTCTTACACTTACATAACAGCCATAGACCCAAGCGGTGCCCTGGTGCCAAACATCGACTGGAGTTCCAATGTCATTGACAAGGTTGAGCTGCTCATCGGTGGACAGGTTGTCGACACACATGATTCGTTTTTTTCAACTCGCATCGAACCAGTCACTGGTGCCATGAACATGAACCAACGTCTTTTATCCAGGCAGTCCGGTATTCAGCCAGGCTTTAATGCCAACTCATTTTATCCATTTAAATTCTTCTTTTGCAAAGACTGGCAATCTGCTTTACCGCTCGTATCACTTCAGTACCACGATATTGAATTTCGAATCACATGGTCGTCCAACCTGGGGAGCACATGTGGTGTAAATCTTATTCCAAACAACGGCACAACCAAGTATTCTGATCTTCAGTACATCGTATGGGCCAACTTCATCTATCTGGACCAGGCTGAAAGAGATTACTTTGTTACAAAACCCCAGCACGATATTTTGATTACTCAGGTGCAACGTCAGAGTGTACAGAGCAAGTCCGACATGGAACTAATGTTCACACATCCAGTGAAATACCTGGCATTTCAATCAAACAATTACGCAACTGTATATTCTTCGAGTCCTACAAACGCTCTTACGCTACAACTGAAAACTCAGGTCAACGGTGTTGACATTGGTGATTTCCGCCCCATATCTCAGTGGGTGGATGCGACGCAGTACTACCATACACCATACGGATATGTTCCGACGACATTTACTGCAAACGTGGCAGTCATTCCATTCTGTCTTGACACCGCGAAACTACAGCCGACGGGTACTCTCAACTTTTCGCGCATCGACACATATCGCCTCGTGACTCCACCAGGCATAACACTACAGACGGTGACGAGTTCGAGTGACTCACTGGCGACGACCAACCCATACATATATGCTGTGAATTACAACATACTGCGTATCAGTGACGGAATGGGTCAAGTTTTATACACCTCTTGATTTACCACGGATTAAACTTGTAGAGATACGCGGTCTGTGTACCTGTAAGCAACAAAGGATTTAGGATTGTATTTCCGGTTTGATTATACACCTGCATGTTTGTTCCGGTAAAGGATCCTGGGAGATAAACACCGTTTTCATCAACATCGAAACGACCGTTTATACTCGTACTTGTAGATGCCCCTTGGATTATCCATTGAACAACTCCATCTGTTGTATAGGCGACCACATATGCGTCAAGTGTTCCTTTGCGCGTGAGCGTATATGGATATTGAGTTCCGTCCGCACTGTAAAATGTTGCCGGCAAAGTTCCACTTAAAAACCCAGTTGCGTATACGAACCCGTTATAAACCGCAAGGCAATTGATTCGGGTAACATTTTCTATTTTGGCGGCCCATTTTGGAATTCCATTCGAACCATAACATGCTATCAGTCCGTACAGCGTCGTAGCTGTAACGTTTATACTTGTTTGTACATCATTCAAATCGTACAAATATATCGTACCATTACCATTTCCCCCAACGTACAAACCGGATGAATCAGCAGCTGCGTCGCGGATAAACCCAAAAACACCTCCAGCGGAAGGTGATCCAATACGCACGCGCCACACAATGTTCCCGGTTGTTAGGTTATAAGCCCCAATGTACGAATTTTGTGTTCCAGACGTCGTAAGTTGCAAACAGTTGGACGACGTTATGTCTACGGCTGCACCAGTCACATCCGAATTAAAAAACGTGAGTGTCGAGACATTCGTACCTGCGCTTATATATACTTGGGTCGAATCGACCGCCAAACCATAATTTTCTACTGAACCTGATGATGCACGTTGAACCGAACGCCATGCGAAGATTCCATTCATGTCATATTTTACGAGGTACCCACTATTCAGAGCAGCTGTATTATTCGCAGCCGAAAAAGTGTCGTCCGAGCTATAGAACCTAATGGCTATCGCGCCTGCGCCTCTTCCAGAAACGTACGCACCGGTTGAATCAATTTCGACCGACCATGCGCGTAAAACATTTGTGCTTGAATTCATTCCCCATTTTGTACACCAAAGAGCGTTTCCGTCCAAATCATACTTTACGAGAAAACCTTCACCACCTGTACCGACTACAAACTCCGTGAGTGTGGTACCAAACGGTGTTCCGTCCGAGTTGTTAAATGTAACAGTCCCTGCAAATATACCCACTATATATATCCCGGATGCATCTGCCTTTATATCATTTATGTTTACTGCTTTCCCGGGTGCCCCCATGGATGCACACCAAACGATATTCCCACCGGCATCGATTCGTGTCACGGCTGCAGTTGTCGTACCTATAGATGCAAGGCTTATTGGAAAAATGGATCCGTCTGAATTGTACAACTCCAAAGGCCCGACGGTATATGACATCGAAAGATATGAATCTCCGGCATATACAGTATGTCCTGTGTTGCCGACACCCGTGTCTGTAAATTTCGTAGCCCACGAACTATAGACTGCGTTATAATTGACACACGGAGCTGCGATATACTTTAAAGGTCCGCTAAAAAATGGTTCGCGTGAAATCGGTACGCGTTGAATTTGCGGAATGAGTATCTGGTGACGCTGAGTCGCAAAGAAACGACGCTCGTCTTCGCCGAGGCGGATACAATGCGACCAACACTTGTATATATATTGAGTCGCCGCGGTCGTCGAGTTCCATGTGATATTAATCTTGACGTCAGCATATTTGAGAGCTACAAGCGGCAAGGCTTGGCGGTCAAAAAAGAACCCGAGCGGCTGGAATGCGGGAGTTTGCGAACGTTTCGAATATGTATCAGACTCGATGACCTTCTGGATGGTGTTGATATACACCAGATCATGTATCGCAATTGTTTGATTCCCTATGACGAGCTCGACTGACGAGATAATGTCCATCCATACTGGTTTTGGGGCGAGCGCTCCGGTCGTTTTGTCGTATGCCATGAGGTAGGTATAGCCCAACAGATCGCTTTTTGTGTTAATGACAATCTTTCCATCTGTAGGCACGGTGAATTGTTCGATTGACAATCCGAATGGTGTGTACCGTTTCATGTTTGATCTGTAAAAAGAAACCTGGGGTTTACCAGAAAGCCAAGTGTCCTGTATCCCACGTGCAAGAAGCTGAACATTGGCCATTCTGTTATTTGTGTAGAATTTAATAGTACATCAATGATGCAGAACCGTTGTGGATATCTATGATGTTGTATCCGACACCATAGATATATTGACCAGTGAGCATCGTTGTCAAAGGGACACTCGGTGGTGTAACAATCTCAAACTTATCCAGTCGTGAAAAATTAAGGGTTCCTGTCGGCTGAACCGATGCAGTATCCAGACAGAATGGGATGACTAACACGTTCGTGAGTAAATAGCCATTCTGTGTGTGATAATATGAATTGACATCGGACCATTGAATTAAATGCTGATATTCATTGACATCGGCAGAGTTGACTTTGATTTTCAACTTATAGTCCATTATTTATACTCTAGATTTAAACAACACATGTCTACCGCCCGTTGCCACCACGGAGCTGAACAGTCTCGGGTCCGCGAGCATAGGGACCATCTGGGTTGCATGATGCTGGGTCGTCGCGGCACATGGGAGCAAACGGTTTCCCGAATGCAGCATTGGTGAATGCCGCCTGGTCGTTGGGCCACGTTGACGCAGCCGTCGTATAGAAATTGCGCTCTGCGTCGCGTTTACGCTCAAATGGGTGAATCGACTTCCATTCATTCTTAACCTCCTCTTTCATAGACGGGTACCACGGAGCCTGCTGCGAGATGCTCGGGTCGTCACCGAGCAGATAGTTTGCCATGGGATTGTCGCGCGTCGGCATACGGATACCGCTCATCGCATTTGGACCCGTCGTGACTGTGCGTTTACCGTCTGGAATCATGTTCATGCTGTACAGTACATAAAGAGCAGCAATGACAAGAGCGCCTAGAGCAACGATACGAGCATCGCGGCGAATTAGATACGTGAGCACGACAGCGTACACAATGAAACGCGTCGTTGCGAGCACTCGTTGTTCGGCCGTCTGACGACCAGTGGGCCAAAAATCGAGCAACTGATCTTTTGCAATAAGTTCCCGCAGATCAATCATCGTCTATTTTATACAGAGATTTTGTTTCAAAGCAGAGGACCCCCCTTACCACCCTTGAGAAGAGACGACATCAGACCGTTCATGCTGTTCATAAGAGCCGCCTCGTCGATGGTACCGTCGGGACCGGTTGCCGTATCCTGGAGCTGGCTGGCACACTTCTGCGCCACCGACTCGATCATGTTGAGCGTCTCGGCTGGAAGAGCGGAGATGGTCGTACCGAGAATGTACAGCGTCTGAAGATACTGCCAGATGGCATTCTTCGTCGCCTCGGACAGTTCAGAGTTCCATAGACGAGGAATATCCAGATCGTTCAGGAACGGCACCTCTGCCGCATGCGTCTTGAAAAACTCCTCATCCTTCTGCATCAGGTGGTTCGCAAAAGGCCCGACATTCTCCATAAACTCCTTCAGAGGCTTCTTCTGGTTCGCCTTACGCAGGAGCACAAACGTGTTCTGGTACTTTACCAGCTTCTTCTCAGTAGGAAACGTGAGAACAAGCTCGTCAAGAAACTGCTGCATCATGTCGTTGAAAGCGGTGGTGGTGGTCGCCATTGAGAAACTATACATTGTCTACTTTAAGCCCTGAATGGAGTTGTTGATATCGTCTCTTGATGTCCGCTCCCCTGGTGAACGATGATGTACACGAGCAGACCAACTAGGAATGCCGGTTTGAAATAGGCCGAGTTGGGAAGCGCCTTTTCATTATTTAGTGATGAACGAATGTGAATATATGCAACAGTAACAGCGCCTGCAATCAGAGCAGCGCTCATAGGCTCACGGAAATAGTGATCAGCCATCTACTGTACGTTACGAAAATTTCCTCACTTGTCTGGTGCGTCATCAAACAACGTCTCGTGGTGAACTTTGACTGGAATCTGTTTAGTCATCATGGAAAGAGCTGGACGACCGGGCTCAGGGAAATCCTCGTGCATCGGCGTTCCAGCCTCTGGTGCCGGCGTTCCAGCCTCTGGTGCCGGCGTTCCAGCCTCTGGTGCCGGCGTTCCAGCCTCTGGTGCATCGGGCAACGGCGTTGCAACCGGTGTTGATTCTTCCTCATTCATCTCTGGGTCTGTGGGGTCTGTGGGGTCTTCATTTGAACCACCCATATCGAGGTCACCTGTAAAGTTGGGAATGTATGTATCAAGGATCTGTTGTACCGGAATAAAATCATCGATAACCTCCTTGATCAGCTCGGTGAAACGAGCCCCCATCTTGATGCGACGTTCCTGGTCGGACATCTTATCAACCACGACATACGGATCATCATACAGACTTTTTGCAGCCGCGATGTAGCATGAGTGCACAAACACGTCGTTGGATGGGAGCTTGATGTTAATCTTTTTCGAGTCTGATGAAATACGCACGGCGGACATAATCTTGACTGAAATGACAAACACGGCGGCGAGCAGGTTGGGAAACATAGAGCAGGACTTGATGATTGCGTCGGCATGCTGCTTCCCGATCGTGTTGTTCCAGTGAGGCACCTCCTGGAGCAGCGTCTGGTAGTGAATAAGCGTCTGACGGCCCTTGGACACTTCGATCGCCTTTTTGTACATGTCGTAAAAGGCGTCAATCATCACGGGTGTCATGGCGTTGCACAGTTTGATCATAAATTTACGTTCGGCCTCGACGAGGATAGCTGTCGAGTCCATTTGTGTTAGCGGGTTTATTTTTTTCCACGCAATTTCGCAGCTGTTTTCTGTAAATTGGCGAGCGATGGCAGCGAAATACTCCTCATAGAGTCTTCTTCAGAGTGATCAATGATGACGGGTCCCTTTGGTTTCGTGTTACCCCAGCTGACACCCAAAGTGCCCTGTGCCACCTTGATCACCTTGTACCCCAGGCGATCCAGTTGACGCTGAATGTACATAGTTGTACTCTCAATCTCGTATGCAGGGTATCCAATGGTAAATGGCGGAATTGTCAAAAATAAAGAACGTTCTCCAAGTTCTGACGCAGATTTGATTTTGCGACAGAGCTGTTCGAGAATAGCCTTGTAGGTCGCCTTGCGAACCTCGAGCCTCTTGTGCTCTCGATCAGCGAGATTTTGTGCTGATATCATGTTCTATAATCTACAAAGGTTTTGAATTTTATAAAAAACTCGCGATTTTGTTTCGATTAGCTTTGTTTGGGGAAATTTTGAAATACCTGCCACTGCTGTAGTTCGTATTTTTATTAGCACCAAGTTTGTTCATGATACGTCTGCTATTGTTTGAAATGGATTCTTGGTAAAGGGGAACCTTGGCGTTTATAGCTGCAAGAGCTGCAAGGGCTCGTATTTTTGTACCGAGTCCCTGGCGTCGCGCATTTGGCCTGGTATGTCCCCACGCAATAACAACTCCATTACCCTGACGATGTAAAATGAGGTTCGCCTTATTATTCTTACGGACGAGTCTCATGTTTGGTCCGTTATTTGAAGGCGGTGCAAACCCATTGTTGAGTGTCATAATTCTTATAGTGTAGTTGTTGTATGTATTAACGAGACGATTTAACGCAGTGTAGTATTTTTTCATCTCATTTGTATTTATTTTGGACAATTTGATATTTCGACGTTCTAACATATGTTCTTCTTATAAATTTATTACCGAGCAGAAACAACAGTGCCGTTCCGCGCCGCAACGTCGGCGTTGTTTCTCTCCGACTGACGCATCTGCTCGAGCCAAATGTCAAGCTTGCTCTGGTAGCCGGGAACTTGGGTCTTCAGGTCGGCAAACTGTTTGTCCAGGACAACCTGGGTGTCCTCGAATGTGGTGTATGAATCATCGGGACCGAAGGGCTCGAATACATCAGCAGCTCCGATGCCGGGCTGGGGCTGCTCAGACAGTTCGAGGATGTTGCCGTCACCATCCGCCTTGATGTCGTATTGGACACCAAAGTATCCACGTGTGTTGACGAACATGATACGGGCTTCATACATTGCCGACCCCTGATCACCCTGCATCGAGTTGATGTATATGGTCTGGACTGGGTACACGTCGGGGTTCCTTTTCTGAATGGCGTTGATGATGGTCTGGATCGTGGCTGGTTCCACTGGCTTCATCTCACTGACGTTCACAAATGCCTCCCCGTTCATGAACACACCGCGGTTCCACAGCAGAAATCCCAAAATTGCCAGAAGGAGGAATACGACAATGTCCTTCATATTACTACCAGACGAGAAAAAAGTCCCTTCTGCGTCGTCTCCCTGACTACAAAAAGTTATTCAGTAGTAGGTAATGGCCACTTTAGTCTACAGCGACAAGTGTCCATATTGTTCTCAGGTTATTCAGGAGATTCGTGAAAACCCAGCGCTCATTCATATGATTCGTTTTCATAACGTGTCGACTCAGGGGGTTCCGTCGAAACAGATTACACGTGTACCCACACTTGTGACAAACGACGGTCAGCTACTCGTCGGAAACGACGTTCGTAAATGGATTGAATCGATGAAGCCAGAGGAGCGAATCGAAGAGTTTGACCAGACGGTGCTTTCTGGTGCAATGCTCGATGACACGCACGATAACGATGCCGGGAATTATTTCGACATTGAACACTTCAACATGCCCCTGGCTCCTCCTATGACGCGTGAGCTTGAAGAAAAGGTGAACAGAAAGGTTTCAGATGCATACCAAAAGGGTATAAAGTGAGTTTGCGCTGTCTGTTTATGGTTCGTCTCAAGACGATTCAAGCGAGTGCTTTCCGCACAGTGTTTGAGGTACTCAAAGATATCATCAACGATGTCAACCTCGTGTTCCGCCCAGAAGGGCTCATCGTCGTTACGCTCGACACGGCGCGCGTGACGCTCGTCCACCTCGTCATGCCAGCTGAAAACTTTGAAGAGTACCACTGCGAGGGGGAGCACACGGCTGGTCTTAACGTCTCAAATACATACAAGCTCCTCAAGTCTGTGACCAATACGGATACACTGAGCATGTCGATTGACGATTCCTACCTACTTCATATTCACATTGAGAATACAGCGAAAAAGTCGTCGACATCGTTCGAGTTTAAGCTTCTTGATATCAACGATGATGAACTTTCCGTTCCTGAAATTGAGATGAACGTCCTGACCACCATCCCGAGTGTTGATTTCCAGCGCGTGACACGTGACATGAACAACTTGGCTCAGGATATTCGAATCACACGTAAGAAGGATACACTCGAGCTCGAGTGTGAGGGTGGCTTTGCAAACCAAAAGACTATTATTGAATGCGTCGAACCTGGAAAGGACAAGGCGCTCGGGAATCTGTTTTCACTCAAGTACATCAACATGTTTACACGTGCGACCAGCCTGTGCTCGAGCGTACAGCTGATGCAGCATGACGACGATGATAACATGCCCATCGTGTTCCGGTATACAGTTGCAAACCTCGGTGAACTCAAGTTTTACCTGGCACCAAAGGTGGAGTGACACCCGTTGGGGTTAAACACATCAAGCTTTTTGTGTGTATGGCCGATGTTGTCTTTGTAGTTGCGATTGTTTGTTTCTCTATGATTAGCATTGTTACAGCTTTTACTACTATCATGGTGTGCTTATGTGAACCCACCGGGGACGACCCGCTCAATTAGACATCAACCCACATCATTTGACCGAGAACGTTCTGGACACGAACTGTACCGGAAACCTTTTTTATGAGAACCCATTTGATTCCGAAGGAGATTTTCAACCCTCCTGTGAATGAGATTGATACATGTGGACGAGGAGAGTACACATCAAATGACACTGGTGATTGCGTCGGACCCGCGTGTCGTCTGACAATCTCGGTACATACTGTGGGTTTTCGATCTTCGTCGTTGATGAAAATGGCGCTGTGTACTGGAACTGAAAAGCGAGGGACGATGTTCTGAATAGGCCAGTATCCAATGTGTGTGTATATCTGACCACCAAAGTAGTAATCGACGTGTCCATATTCGCCTGGTTTGAATTCTTCAACTGGTATCAATTCATCACCGTCATGTCTGAGCATTTGATGAACCTGAAAATTTCTGGGTCTACATTGTTCGATGATATTCAAGACCCACATTAACTAAAAGAAAACGATATATTATTTATAATGGAAGGACGCTATCAAGAGCGCCTCTCTGAATTTCAAAAAAGAATATATAAAGGAGAATTAGCTGCTGAACAGGAAATGTATGAATACATTGCAGATTGCATTCCTTTATTGATGGAGTTTGAATCCGCCGGAGGAAAGAAGAAGGATGTGTACGAAAAGTACATGACCGTGGTGGAAAGGAATCACGTAACGCCCATGCAAAAGAAAAATCTGGGATACTTACCCAAATGTAAAGGGTGTGGCTCGTTTGACCATATACTCGATGACGTCGCGAGCGACATGATATGCGTCAGATGCGGAACGACCGATTACGTACAATGTCAAGAAGTGGGATTCAAGGAGGAACAAGAGATGGAACGCCACGTCATATATTCATACCGGCGTGAAAACCATTTCAACGAATGGGTCAACCAATTTCAGGCGAAAGAGTACACGAGTGTTCCGCAAGAACTCATCGACCAGTTACAACTCGAAGTGAAAAAACAGCGCATTAAAGACAAGTTAGACCTGACACATCGCAAAGTTCGTGAAATGCTGAAAAAGATTCACATGAATAAATACTATGAACACGCACCATACATCACAACGATTCTCAATGGGGTGAAACCGCCAGCCATGCCTCAAGCATTGGAAGACCGACTTCGACTCATGTTTGGGCAAATTCAAAAGCCTTTTGAGAAGCATTGTCCAGAAAACCGTAAAAACTTTTTGAGTTACAGTTATGTCTTGTACAAATTCTGCGAACTCCTCGGCGAAGATGAATACCTGCCATGCTTTCCTTTGCTCAAGTCGAAGGAGAAGTTGTACAAACACGATATTATATGGAAGAAAATCACCGCTGACCTCGGATGGCAGTGGATTCCTACTTGCTGAACTACCAGCCCATTTATTTTTCTTTATTAACCTTTACTGGAAACCACCAGTCGATAACCTCACATGCCCGGATGGTCAAATAGTACAGAAAAGATATGACCCGCGTCGACGTTTTAGAGTCGGGGTCCTTCACGACAGTAGAAACCGCCTTTTTCATCTCTGGTGTGAACATTTGAGTTTAAAATGTCGGGTGTTTTTAAATGATGAAATTTATAGTAGCTCTCATGGGTTACAAGCCCAAAGATGTTACGCGTAAAAAGGTGAATCCGCACAAAAAATCAACGTCCAATATTGAAAAGAAATTCAAACGTCTGGTGAAGAATGGGTACTCGCTAAATCGAGCACGATACCTGGCGAAGATGTGAGGTCCTCCACCTCGATGGCATTCCCCGAGTTGGGAAAGTTA
>Ga0070748_1001435_pt1 | contig 11139 bp, 9 predicted proteins | sample VirMetDEL_Nov_12_FD_77015 | JGI IMG/M metagenome (GOLD analysis project Ga0070748, IMG submission 77015) | Aqueous microbial communities from the Delaware River and Bay under freshwater to marine salinity gradient to study organic matter... | ecosystem: Environmental > Aquatic > Marine > Coastal ...
GTATTGACTTAAGCTTATTAGGAGGAAGCGCCACTATTGAAGGCCTTACGAAAAACAAAAAATTGAGCGCCATACTAGGGGTTCGTTACAGAGACAATAGTCTGTTTGTAAATTCGAAACAAGTAAAATCCAACTATACACCTAGTTTTTCTGATGTACAATCATATATTAACTATACCTTTAATGAAAAACTATCACTTCAGTTTTTAGGAAACTTTTCATTAAATAAATACAATTACACGCCTATTTCTAGAAAAACACGCTTTGGAACTTTAGCGGACCCTATTGAACTTATCGTGTATTATCAAGGACAAGAAAAGGACAGTTATTTAACAAGTTTTGGCGCTTTAAACCTCACCTATACGCCCAATGCATTTTGGAAAGTAAACTCAACATTATCCACGTATAACACGCAGGAAGAAGAGTATTTTGATCTACTAGCCTCTTATAACTTAGGAGCTGTAGATAGCAATCTAGGCTCTGAAAGTTTTGGTGAAGTCGCTTTTTCTGAAGGAATTGGTTCTCAATTAAACCACGCAAGAAATGACTTAGATGCACTTATTGTTACTTCCCAAATAAAAGCAACCTATAAAAAGGATGAAAACCAAATAGATCTAGGCATACTTTTTCAATCCGAGAATATAAAAGATCGGATTATCGAATGGGAAATTATTGATTCTGTAGGCTTTTCTGTGAGACCCCCGCATCATAGTGTTAATAACCAGCCCTATGACCCTTATAGAGGCAGCATTCAGCCATATCAAGATATAAGAGCTTTTAATGATGTTCAAATAGATCGTATTTCAGGTTTTATTCAATATAGTAGAAAAGGTATTTGGAATGAGCATCAAATCTGGTATAACCTTGGAATTAGAGCTCAAAACTGGAAAGTAACACCCAACAATCAAGCATCAACTAGTCAGATAATCGTGAACCCGAGAGCACAATTTGCCATAAAACCCAACTGGCAGCAAGACTTTCTCTTTCGGATATCCGGAGGCTGGTATTCACAACCTCCTTTTTACAGGGAATTAAAGGATGCCAATGGAGCTATTCAGGCAGGAGTTAAGGCTCAGCAAGCAATTCATGCAGTTCTAGGAAGTGATTACAGCTTTATGCTCTGGAATAGGCCATTTAAATTAACTACAGAGCTATATTACAAACAGTTAAGCAATGTAAATCCCTATACAGTAGACAATGTAAGAATTCGGTATGCTGCAAAAAACAATGCAACGGCCTATTCCACTGGGCTGGATATTCGTCTAAACGGAGAGTTTGTTCCAGGAAATGAGAGTTGGATAAGTATTGGTTTTCTAAAAACAGAAGAAAATATTGATGAAAGAGGGCATATTGCTAGACCTTCAGATCAACGCCTTAAAATTGGTGTATTATTTCAGGACTATGTTCCAAATCTACCCGATTTAAAAGCCTATCTTAATTTGGTTTATAATTCTGGTGTTCCCGGTGGATCTCCTTCCTACGCTGATGTCTATCAATTTCAAAACCGATTGAGCTCTTACAAAAGAGCCGATTTAGGTGTGTCTTATGTTTTTGTTGATGCAAACAAACCAGCAGACGTCGGTTGGCTAAAAAATTTTAGCGAATTTACTATGGGGATCGAACTATTCAATATTTTCGATGTTCGAAATTCAATCACGAATACCTGGGTGAGAGATGTCTATTCTAAAACGCAATATGGAATTCCAAACTATATGACTGGCAGGGTACTAAATTTTAAATTGGGAGTCCAGTTTTAACTTTTTAGGCATTACAAAATAAATTCATTTTAAATTTGAATATCTTTGCCTGACTATTTCGAATGTATGAAACATAAAGTACCTCATTATATACAATACTTGTTTATCAACGTTTTTTTTGTATTTATCTATGCACTTGTTTTTAGAGGTGTTTTCTTTGGCTATTTTGCACAATTAAATGGGGTTTCTGGCAATGAGATCTGGGAGGCAGTATCGTTGGGAGTTCGCTTTGATTTAAAACTAGCGGTAATTGCTGTTTTTCCAATAGCACTGCTTTTATTTATAATTAATCAGCGGTTCTTTAAAAATGCGATTTATAAAAAAATTGGGACCATTTATTTCACTTTCATATACCTAGTGCTCACTTTCTTCTATTTAGTTGATTTTGGTTATTACGAATATTTAGGAATTCGATTGGATGCTGCTTCGCTGCGTTTTTTGAGCAACTTAAAAATCTCTATGCAAGTATTGGTAGAGAGCTATCCTGTTTACAAAGGTTTACTGGGACTTTTAGTCCTTGCTTTTTTACTCTATAAATTTCACGGGTTTATTTACAAAAAACTCCGCAAGACTGAGGCCGCCTTAAGTAGAAAAAAGAAAGCATTTTTTATCATAATTCCATTTTTAGTATTCGCTTTTGGAATCTACAATAGTCTGACTCATTATCCATTGCGTTGGAGCCAGGCTTTTTTCTCAAAAAATCAAGCAGTGAATCAATTTGCACTGAACCCTATCTTATATTTTTATGATAGTTTTGCTTTTCGTAACGCTGGTTTTGATTTGGAGGAGACTCAAAAATATTACCCTAGTGTTGCAGAGCATCTTAATCTTTCAAAGGATTCCCTTTCATTCCAGCGATCCTTTGCAGCCAATGACTCAATTAAAAGCAAACCCAATGTTGTCATAGTGATGCTAGAATCTGTTGGGGTCGCTCCCATGAGTTATTTTGGCAACCCAATTTCTACAACGCCAAAAATGGATAGCATTGCTCGTCAAAGTGCCTTGTTTACCAATTTTTATGTACATAAAGCTGGAACTGCAGGAAGTGTTTTTGCTAGTATTACCGGGCTACCAGACGTTGACAATGTTGAAACTGCATCTAGAAATCCTATGATTATTGATCAACGCATTATTTTTGATCAATTTAAGGGCTATGAAAAACTTTATTTTCTAGGGGGCTCTGCTAATTGGGCTAACATTAGAGGTGTTTTTCAATCGAATGTGACCGATTTGCAGATCTTTGAGGAAGGAAGTTACGAGGATGAGAACAGAGCTGATGTTTGGGGTATTGATGACTATGAATTATTCAAGCAATCTGATAAAAAATTGGCTGCGCTCAATCAACAAAAAAAACCATTTATTGCCTACATTCAAACAGCGACAAACCACATGCCTTTTACGGTTCCTGACCAAAAAGGAAGCTATGCCCCATTAAAAGAAAGCGAAGTGAGTGAAGAATTGCTGGAAAAATCTGGGTTTAAATCTGTTGCTCAATTAAATGCCATTCGTTATTTAGACTTTAATGTGGATGTCTTTTTAAAAAGAGCGAAAAAATCAGGTTATTATGACACTACCATTTTCTTATTTTTCGGAGATCATAACACTGCTATGAATGCAGTAAGTTTCTTAGCTAAAAAAGAATTTAGCTTGGAGACTCAAGTGCATCATGTTCCCTTTTTCATCAATGCTCCGAAATATGTAAAAGCGCAAAAACATGAAAACTTTGCAAAATTGGTTGATCTCATGCCAACCGCAGCTGCCTTAGCCAATATTAACTATATCAATTATACACTTGGCATCAATGCCCTAAATTCTGAACCAGATAAAAGTTTCGCTTTTCTGTATAAAAAAATAAATGGAGAACCTGCTGTCGCCGTAATGAAGGAAGATTTTTATTATACCTATGCTACCAATTCTAAAAAAACCAATTTATATAGTATTTCTTCAGGCGAGTTAATCGATATTAAAACCAAGTACCCAATCATTAGTAAGCAACTTGACAGCTTGGTTAAAGGCTATTATAATGCCACCAAATACTTGTATTACAACAATAAAAAACTAGTTAAATAACTTCGGTACTATCGCAGACTGTAACTTATAAAATCCTATACCTATTAGTGTCCCAACAAAGGCTCCTGTTATAATGTCAATAGGAAAATGGACTCCTAAATACAAACGACTATAGGCAAATAAAATTGGAAAAATAAAAACGCATTTAATAAAGCCGTAGCGCGCTCTCAGTAATAAGTACACAAAAACAGCAAAGGCCATAGAGGTAGTGGCATGCCCAGAAGTAAAACTAAAACTTTGAGGCGTAATTAAAGTGCGTAAAACTGCGTTAATTGCCTCATCATTATTGGGTCTCAATCGCTCGAAAATACCACGAATCATATTGGTAAACTGATCCGAAAAAGCAGCCATTGCAAAAATAAAGATGACCAAAAACATCCCTTTTTTCCAAGAAAATTCTTTAAAAATTAGAAAAATTATAAAAGCAAACAATGGAGCCCAATTAAACTGATTGGTGATAAACAACCAAAATGGATCCCATTGTTCGCTTCCTAAACTATTTAAGTAAATTAAAAGCTCTTTATCAAGCTGTATTAATTTTTCAAACATCAAATTAGTTCTCTATTTTCAGTATTTCTATATCAAATACTACATCCGTTTTCGGCGGAAAGGTCAGATTTCCTCTTTCACCCCAAGCCAATTGGTAGGGTACAAATAATCGAACCTTCGCTCCTTCTCCTAAGCCAATAATTCCTTCTGTAAAACCAGCGATCATAGGTTGTTGATCTATAGTGCAAACAAAGGGACGATCGTTTTCTCTTGTCGATTGAAATAATTTTCCATCGGCAAAATGCAAGGTATAATGCATCGTAACCGGCTTATCAGTACTTACTTTAACTCCTGACTTTCCTTTCTTGAGAACCAAAACACCCAACCCTGAAGGAAGTATTTTCGCTTTTGCATAGTCTTGTTTCTCATAAAAATCAGCTCGATCCTTCAAATAGGTTTCAAATCTGTTCTTTTCTTTTTCTGCTTGGTTTTTTAATCTTTCTACTTTTAAGGCTTCAGATTTTTTAAATTCGGTTTCAAACACTTGTACAGCATCATATTTTTTTGCTTCAGATCCGACCTTTAAAATTGTTATGTGCTTGATTAAATCATCCTTTGCTATAGAATCCACCACGGATTGCCCTTCTTTAACAAGACCAAAAACACTGTGTTTTCCATCTAACCAAGGAGTCGGTTTGTGGGTAATAAAAAACTGACTTCCATTGGTTCCAGGCCCTGAGTTGGCCATTGATAATATCCCTACCTGATCATGCTTAAAAAGTAATTCTCCAGTCGAATCTTTTGGAAACTCATCTTCAAAACGATAGCCTGGTCCTCCCTGGCCTGTCCCCGAAGGATCTCCGCCTTGGATCATAAAATCATTGATCACTCGATGAAATTTAATCCCATCAAAATACTTCTTTCCTTTTAAAGAGTCACTTACAAAGGTATTAGTTCCCTCGGCTAAGGTTACAAAGTTAGCCACTGTTAACGGAGTTTCTTTTTCATGAAGTTGCACTAAAATAAAGCCTTTATCTGTTTCGATATCGGCATACAGACCTTCTTGTAAATCTTTGTATTTAGATGGCTTACAAGCCACTAAAAAACTTATTGCTAACAATAAAACAACAGTACTTCTTTTCATTCTACTTAATCTCTAATAATTCTACTTCAAAAATTAACGCCATAAATGGCTTAATAACTCCAGGTCTTGGAAAAGCCCCATAGGCCAATTCTTGAGGAATATAAAATTTGTATTTAGCACCTTCAGGCATCAATTGCAAACCTTCAATCCAGCCCTGAATAAATTGATTCACCCTCATTTCTATAGGGGCATTTTTCTCCACTGAACTTTCAAATACAGTTCCATCAATTAAAGTCCCATGATAGTGAATTTTCACCATAGAAGTTGCAGAAGGTTTTGCTCCTTTACCTTCCTTTAAAATTTCGTATTGCAAACCACTTGCAGTTGTAATTATTCCTTTTTTATTTTTATTCTCAGCTAAAAATTCTTCACCTGCTTTTTTAATATCACCATACTCCTTTTCAGCTTCTGCCAGAGCTTGTTTTTGCTGCTCTATCATTTGTTTCGCTTGTTCCTTTTGAAAATAATTCTGAATGACATTCATCAAATCTTCATTTTTAATCAATAAATTAATTGAATCCATTCCGTTTAAATAACCCTGCATAAAAACCGCAGTGTTCACTTCTGGCAAATTTGCTTTAAATTTGTTGGCCATGTCTAATCCCAAAGCATAGCTTACTGAATCGATACCTGACTCTAATGATTTTTTATTGGCAACAGGATTGTTACAAGACACAATGCTTAAGGCAACAATAGTTAAGGCTAAAAATTTAAATACTTTCATAATTATTAATTTGTGTGTTATTTAGGGTTCTATTTTATTAAGTTTATTAATCGTTATAGGAAGTTTCCAATTCACGTTGATACTTTGGTAATAAGGATACAAAATAGGCAATGGTATCCTCCATGTTTTTTTCAGATTTCCCACCAGCTGCATTATCATGGCCACCACCATCAAAATAGTTTCTCGCAAATTGATTTACAGAAAAGCTACCTTTCGACCTAAATGAAATTTTGACAATCTGTTGTTCTTTATCTTCAATAAAAATGGCTGCAAAATTAATGCCTTTTAGCGATAATGCATAATTAACAACACCTTCGGTATCCCCTTTTTCGTAACCAAAAGCACTTTTTTCTTCTTCCGTCAACGTAATATAAGCTGTTCTATACTCGGGCAACGCTTTCATATTGGTCAAGGCTTGACCTAACAACAAAAGTCTATTATACGAATTAGAGTCATATACCTGGCTGTGAATCTTATCGTTTTCTGCACCTTTATCAATTAAATCTGCTATAATACGATGTGTAGTGCTGGTTGTTGAACGAAATCGAAAAGAACCTGTGTCGGTCATGATTCCTGTATACAAACAGGTAGCGATATCACGGTCTATCATTGATACATCATGAACCAGATCAATAAATTGATATACCATTTGAGCCGTAGAACAAATTGAGGTATCTGAATATAAATATTTAGCAACGGTATCAGGTTGCTGATGATGATCAATCATGACAAAATCATTCGAATAGGCTTCCAACGTCTGTTGCATGTCATTACCAACTCTATGCAAAGCATTAAAATCTAATAAAAAGATAATTTCAGAAGATTCAATAGCTTTTTTAGCTTGCTTATTTTGTTTATCAAAAAGCAAAACATCTTTAGAGTTTGGCAACCAATGTAAGAATTCTGGGTACTCATTTGGAGAAACAACAGTTACCTTATGCCCTTTCTTTTGAAGATATTTACAGAGCCCTAAACTAGCTCCCATAGCATCTCCATCTGGATTCCTGTGCGGGACAATCACTATGTTTCTGGTGGTGGATAAAAATTGTTGTAACTGCTCTAACTCTACTTTTTTCATATGCTGCGAATATACAATTTAATAATATATCTACTCATATAATTATTGATACATTTGTGTTTCTAAATCACTTCAATTATGTCTATAAAATCAGTATTAATAGTACTTGCATTCCTTGTTTTTCACAACTTCTGGGGACAACAAAAAAGTCAAGAAGATTTTGTGCTGTCCTTTGGATCTTGCAACAAACACACGCTGGAGAATGTTTTGTGGAAAGAAATATTAAAAAACAAACCCAGTGTTTGGATCTGGGGTGGTGATGCAGTGTATGCCGACACGAACAATATGGAAAAACTTCAAAAAGATTATCAACAACAATGGCTTCAAAAAGGTTATAAGGAGTTTACCAACGCATTGACGGTTCTTGGAACTTGGGATGATCATGATTATGGCTTAAATGATGGAGGTGAAGAATTTTCTATGAAAAAGGAAAGTCAGCAGTTGTTTTTAGATTTTATACAAGTACCCAAAGACGACCCACGAAGAAATCGTGAAGGCGTCTATCATTCTCAAGTTTTTAACACCCCGAAAGGCTCCGTAAATGTTATTGTTCTTGACACACGTTATTTTAGATCCCCTCTAACCAAGGCAGTTGATACTAAAAAAAGATACCAACCCAACAATTATGGAAAAGGTACTTTTTTAGGTGAAAAGCAATGGGCATGGCTAGATAAAGAATTAACTAATTCTAAAGCCGACTTTAATTTAATTATTAGCAGTGTACAGTTTTTATCCCATCAACATGGTTTTGAATCTTGGGGAAATTTCCCTCATGAAGTTGATAAGCTAAAACATATCATTCAAAAATCTAAGGCTAAAGGTGTCATTATTCTTTCTGGAGATCGACATATCTCAGAGTTTTCATTAACTGCTATTGAAGGGCTTAGTTACCCGCTAGTTGACTTTACTTCTAGTGGACTCACTCATGTATATAGTTCATATAGCGGAGAACACAACCCATATCGGTTAGGTACCGTAGTTGCTCAAATAAGTTTTGGTTTATTAAAGTTTGATTTTGATCAAAAAAAGGTACACTTTCAAATTCGCGGTAAAGACAATGTATTGTTGCAAGAATATACACAAGTCTACAATTAACTTGTTATTAACATTAAAAGCTGTACTTTTGCAAAAAATTTTTTAAAATTAGAAATGGCAACAAACAGAACATTTACAATGATTAAGCCAGATGGTGTAGAAAACGGACACATCGGAGCTATCTTAGAAAAAATTAATGCTTCAGGATTTAGAATTGTAGCATTGAAATTGACGCAAATGACCAAAAGAGATGCAGAAACTTTTTATGCAGTTCACAATGAGCGTCCATTTTTTGGTGAATTGGTAGAATTTATGACTCGTGGAGCCATTGTTGCTGCCATTTTAGAAAAAGATAACGCTGTAGAAGACTTCAGAGCATTAATTGGAGCTACAAACCCAGCCGAAGCTGCAGAAGGAACTATCAGAAAATTGTATGCTACCTCCATTGGAGAAAATGCAGTTCACGGTTCTGATTCAGACGAAAATGCTGCTATTGAAGCTGCTTTCCACTTTTCAGGAAGAGAATTATTTTAAGTTTTTTGATCTAATAAAACACTTAACTATATAAAACTCGTTGCACAGCAACGAGTTTTTTTTTTATCGATAGTTCGCAAGAATTTTAAATAGAATATTGTTAACCATATATTAATCTAAACCAACATTAACTTTGTGACTAAGGTTGCTCCCATTTCTTCATTGAGTAGTTTAATTATCTTCTCCTTGCCATAGCTCAATTCTTCTCGAAGCACAGAAGAAGAGAGACCTACAACTAGTGTACTTTGTTGCAATTGTATTTTAGTGGTATACGAAACTACTCCAGGCCCCATTAACGAACTCCAGGCCTCTTCTATTTGCATTTTTTGCATACCTTTAGTAAGGTTGTTCTCTTTTATGAATGAACCCATTAAATCTTTTACTGATAAGGAATCGTTTTCTCTCTTTGCCATTAATTCAATTTAAAAATTTCATAGGCTTGTTGCGTTTTTTTAACAACTGCCTCCGTTCTATCTGCATGGGTGTCTGTAATAAATAATTGCCCAAACTCATCTCCATTTACCAAATTTACAATTTGTATAACTCGATGCTCATCTAACTTATCAAAAATATCATCTAATAATAAAATAGGCGTAATATGACCTAGTTTTTTTATGAATTCAAACTGAGCCAATTTCAAAGCAATTAAATAGGACTTTTGCTGTCCTTGAGAGCCAAATTTTTTAATTGGATACCCTTCAATTTCAAAGCTTAAATCATCTTTATGAATACCAACACTCGTATATTGTAAACTCCGATCTCTTTCCAGGCTACTTGCAAGCAAACCCTCTAAAGATTGTTCATGCAATTGACTTACATATTTCAACTGAACTTGCTCCTTTTGCTGGGATATTAATTTATACTTTTCATTAAAAATAGGAGTGAAATCTCGAAGAAAAGCAACTCGCTTTTCATAAATCTCCCTCCCATATCGAATCAATTGCTCATCATATATCTTTAAATTCAAAGCATCAAAGGTTCTATTTGCAGCAAAATACTTTAACAAAGCATTTCGTTGACTTAGTACTTTATTATATTGTATAAGATTCTGTAAATAGTTTTTATCTTGTTGGGAAATAACACCATCTATAAATTTTCTTCGTGTATCACTACCCTCTACAATAAGATCACTATCTGCAGGAGAAATGATCACCAAGGGCAATTGACCTATATGCTCAGAAAATTTCTCATAGACCTTATCATTTCTTTTTAATATTTTTTTTTGACCCCTTTTCATACTGCAAAGAATCTTTTCTTCTCTATCTTGTAAGGCGTAGGTTCCTTCAATCATAAAAAAGTCTTCTCCATGACGAATATTCTGCAAAGCAATCGGATTGAAATAACTTTTTGCAAAAGAAAGATAATAAATAGCATCCAAAACTGTGGTCTTCCCTATTCCATTATCACCAACGAAACAGTTTATTTTTGACTGAAAATCAAAGGATTGACTTTCAATATTTTTAAAGTTAACCAAGCTTAATTTCTGTAAATGCATCTGTTTAAAATATCTGTAAAAAGAAAATGCAAATTATTGAAAATTTAGCGAAATATCTGTTTTTAAAATCCAATTAAATAAACTATTTTTGCGCTTACTAATTTTTTAGAGAAATGGCAACATACAAGAAGAAGGCTTCAAAACCGAAAAATGCACAAGAAGAGGCAATTCAAGACAAAAGTACAACTGCAGAAGTGTTTAACACTTTAGATGAAACTGCATCAAGATCAGAAAAATGGATTGAGAAAAACAACAAAGTTCTATTTTCTGGATTGATTATTGTCGCAGCATTAATATTAGGTTACTTAGCCTATAACAAATATGTAGTTGAGCCTACTGAAAAAGAGGCTTCTAATGAATTGGCTTTCCCAAGAAAACATTTTAACGAAGCAAATTTAGCTTCAGAAGGTATTGATTCTTTATTAATTCTTGGCTTAGAAGGAGCTGATGGAAAATACGGTTTTATTGACATCTCAGCCACCTATGGAGGAACAGATGCAGGAAATTTGGCAAATTATTATGCAGGAATCTCCTATTTAAAATTAAAGCAATATGATAAAGCCATTGATTATTTAAGCAAGTTTTCATCCGATGATGAATTGTTAGGCCCAACAGCATTAGGAGCTATTGGTGATGCTTTTGCTGACATTAATCAACCAAAAGATGCGCTAAAATATTACGAACAAGCCGCCAATAAAAAAGACAACAAATTCACGACACCATTGTTTCTTTTTAAAGCTGGAATCACAGCTATGGATATTGACGAATTTTCTAAGGCCGAATCATATTTTAATAAAATTAAATCAGATTATA
>Ga0070748_1001436_pt1 | contig 11138 bp, 8 predicted proteins | sample VirMetDEL_Nov_12_FD_77015 | JGI IMG/M metagenome (GOLD analysis project Ga0070748, IMG submission 77015) | Aqueous microbial communities from the Delaware River and Bay under freshwater to marine salinity gradient to study organic matter... | ecosystem: Environmental > Aquatic > Marine > Coastal ...
AACTTCTTCGCGATAAGCAGTTAAAAACATCTCTATAAAATCACTGGATTGCAAAGGTCTTCGGTAGTGAACCGCTTGAGAGGCATTCATTAATTCAATCGCTAAAATACGCTCTAAATTATCCATAACACGCAACGCTTTTGTAGCGCCATTAGCACCCATACTAACATGATCCTCCTGACCATTACTAGATACAATACTATCTACACTGGATGGTGTTGCTAATTGTTTGTTTTGACTAGCTATACTTGCAGCGGTGTATTGCGGAATCATAAAACCTGAATTCAAACCAGGATTATCCACTAAAAAGGCAGGCAGATTGCGCAATCCAGATATTAATTGATATGTTCTTCTTTCTGAAATACTTCCCAATTCTGCCAAAGCAATAGCCATAAAGTCTAAGGCTAAAGCCAAAGGTTGGCCATGGAAATTACCACCCGAAATGATCTCATCGCTATCAATAAATATATTAGGATTGTCTGTAACCGAATTAATTTCTGTTTTAAATACTTTTTTCACGTAATCAATTGCATCTTTTGAAGCGCCATGCACTTGAGGAATGCATCTAAAAGAATATGGATCTTGGACGTGCGTTTTTTCTTGTGCAATGATTTCGCTACCTTCTAAAAATTCTTTAACACGATTTGCTGTCACAATCTGTCCTTTATGTGGTCTAATGAAGTGAATCAACTCATGGAAAGGTTCTATTCTTCCGTCAAAACCTTCTAATGAGATCGCTCCAATTAAATCAGCCAAATAAGAGAATTTCTTCGCCTTCATTAAAATATGGGCGCCATAAGCACTCATAAATTGTGTCCCGTTCAATAAAGCCAAACCTTCTTTGGACTTTAACACAATAGGTTCCCAATTAAAATGTTGCATTACAACGCTGGTATGCACTTTTTTTCCTTCAAAATAGACTTCGCCTTCTCCTAACAATGGCAAAGATAAATGCGCTAATGGCGCTAAATCCCCTGAAGCTCCTAGAGATCCTTGTGTATAAATAACTGGTAAAACATCATTATTATAAAAAGCAATTAAGCGTTCTACGGTTTGTGTTTGTATTCCTGAATGACCATAGCTTAATGATTGTATCTTTAACAATAACATTAATTTTACAATAGCCAGAGGCACTTCCTCCCCTGTTCCGCAGGAATGTGATTTTACAAGGTTTTCTTGTAGCTTAGAAAGATTTTCATTCGAAATTTTGACATTACAAAGCGACCCAAAACCTGTATTTATTCCATATATTGGAGCAGAATGTGATGCCATCTTTTGATCTAAATATTCACGACATTTTTGAATATTAACTTTAGCTTCTTCTGATAGTGCTAAACTTTTATGTTGACTAATAATTTCCTGAATGATTTCTAGCGAAAGAATTTCAGTACTTATATAATGTGTATTATCCATTAGGTTTTCCATTTTGAGTGCCAAAATTCAATAAATCAATATTAATAAACAACATATATTACTTATAATTTAAAATTCAGCTTGAAATAAAGCTCTTTTCTAAAATTCCTTCATTTATACTGCAAAAAAACACAAACAGATTTAGTGTCTATAGTAGCATCATTTTTATCTCTAAAATCAGTAGCTATCGCTGCAACTAAATAGAGAACTTTTCAAAAATTAGCTATTCAAGCAAGTATTTCAACACTACAAAATTGCCAAAAATAGGATTTACTACCTATTTACAAAGTTGAGATAAGAGTTAAATTATCAATCGTCTTTATTAAATGCCTTAATTATAAGAAATATGGAACATGACTAAGATATTATCCTGATTTTTAAAATATTCGCAAAAAGGCCCCAACTGTTTTTTGCTCTTTATAAAAAGATGTATTTTTGAAAAACACAATGAAAAGCAATAGCACTACATATCACTCTTCGATAAAGACTCTAATTTTAGGGGGCACTGCTGTTACAACTACATTTACTACAACTACTACTACCCCTTAGGGGTATACATTATTACATATAGTCCTATTTTATAGTTGTTTCTTTTAAGAAATAAAAATCCTTGGGTGAATAAAAAAAATCCCCTTTTTCAAAATCAAAATGCACAATATGAAAGTATTAAAATTTGGCGGAACTTCCGTAGCCAATGCCATAAATATAAAACTAGTCTTAAATATCGTACAACAGCAAGCGAAACAAGACCAATTAATCGTAGTGGTTTCTGCACTTAGTAAAGTAACCGACTTGCTGCAATTAGCCGCAACAAAAGCGGCGTCAAATGACGAAAGTTATAAAGAAATCGTTGCCGAAATTGAGAAAAAACACATCGACACACTTAAAGAGTTAATTCCTGTGAGTGAACAAAGTAGTTTATTAAGTCATGTAAAACGCATCATCAATCACCTGGAAACCTTATTAGATGGTTGTTTCTTATTAGGCGAATTATCAAATAGAACATCTGATACTATTTTAAGTTTTGGAGAATTACTTTCTTCCTATATTATTGCCGAAGCGCTCAAGCAAAACCTTAAAAGTAGCAGCTATAAAGACAGCCGCGAACTAATAAAAACGAATAACAACTTTGGAAAAGCAGCAGTCAATTTTGAAATTACCAACCAACTGATTGCTTATTTCTATGATGAAAATGATGCTCAAGTAGTAATTATGCCCGGTTTTGTAGCAGCGACACAAGAAGGAATCACAACTACCTTAGGTCGTGGTGGCTCTGATTACACAGCAGCCATTATAGCTGGAGCGCTAAATGCAACTGAATTAGAAATATGGACAGACGTAAACGGTATGTTCACTGCCAATCCAAAAGTGGTGAAGCAAGCGCAACCTATTGCTAACATTTCGTATCAAGAAGCGATGGAATTATCGCATTTTGGCGCCAAAGTGTTATACCCACCAACAATCCAACCTGTTTTAAGAAAAAACATTCCAATTCTAATTAAAAACACTTTTGAGCCAGAAGCCGAAGGAACTTTTATTTCGAATAATGCTGTTGCAAATGGTAATCCGGTAAAAGGAATTAGTCATATTGACAACATCACTTTGATTACGCTAGAAGGCCCTGGAATGATTGGTGTGTTAGGTTCTTCAAAAAGATTGTTTGAAACGTTATCACTGGCTAACGTCAATGTTGTTTTTATTACCCAAGCCTCATCAGAACATTCTATCTGTATCGGAATCTTGAATTCGGATGCCAATGCCGCTGAAGAAGCCATCAATAAAGCCTTTGAAATTGAAATATTACAAAACAAAATCGAAGCTTGTATCGTAGAGAGAGATTTATGCATCATTGCTTTGGTAGGTGAAAACATGAAAAACCACCAAGGATTGAGCGGAAAAATGTTTAGTACTTTAGGTAAAAACAATGTGAATATTCGCGCGATTGCTCAAGGAGCTTCCGAAAGAAATATATCGGCAGTTATTAATGAGCGAGATGTTAAAAAAGCCTTGAACACACTTCACGAACGCTTTTTTGAAGACAATACTAAACAATTGAACCTCTTTGTAATGGGTGTGGGTAATGTAGGAGAAAAATTCATTGACCAAATCAACCAACAAAAGAAATTTTTAAAAGACAACCTAAAAATAAACCTGAGAGTGATTGCCTTGGCTAATTCTAGAAAAATGCTTTTTGATGAAGAGGGTATCGATTTAAAATCATGGCAAAACAACCTAGACCAAGCTGAAAAAGCAGATCAACAATTGTTCATCGAGCAAGTAAAGAACCTTAATTTACGTAACAGTATTTTTGTAGACATCACAGCAAACGAAAGCGTTTCTCAAACCTATGCTCAATATTTAAGAGAAAGTGTTGCCGTGGTAACTTGTAATAAAATTGCCTGTTCATCAGCGTTTGACAATTATAAAAACCTAAAAAGTTTATCTCGCAGATACAATGCTCCATTCTTGTTTGAAACGAATGTTGGTGCAGGATTACCGATTATTGATACGGTTAAAAACTTAGTAGCATCTGGTGATAAAGTGAATAAAATTCAAGCCGTTTTATCAGGTAGTTTGAACTTTATCTTCAACAATTTTGATGAAAATAATTCATTTCATGATGTAGTAAAAGAAGCAGGCGTGCAAGGATTTACAGAACCTGATCCGAAAATTGATTTGAGCGGAATAGACGTTGCCAGAAAAATCCTGATTTTAATTCGCGAAAGCGGTTATAAAATGGAAATCGAAGAGATTGAAAACAAATCTTTCCTTCCTGTCGCCTGCATGGAAACTGTAAATAATGAAGAATTCTTTAAATCTTTGATTGAACATGCTGCTCATTTCGAAGGAATTTTGGCTGAAGCCAATGCCAAAGACAGCCGTTTAAAATTTGTTGCGCAATTTGAAGATGGAAAAGCAAGCGTTGGTTTGCAATTCATCCCAAAAGAGCATCCTTTTTACAACTTAGAAGGAAAAGACAATATCGTATTGTTCTACACTAATCGTTATGTCGACCAACCCTTATTGATAAAAGGTGCGGGTGCTGGAGCTGCAGTTACCGCATCGGGGATTTTTGCCGATGTGATTAGGATTGGAAATATATAATTAGTCGTAAAGTCGAATGTCAGAAAGTCTGAAAGACACAAAAGGAACTTTTAGACAATTTATACGACTTTGCCACTTTAAGACTTTAGACTTTAAGACTCATAACATGAATAAAATAAAAATATTTTGCCCCGCAACCATTGCTAATCTCTCCTGCGGATTTGATGTCCTCGGATTGTGTTTAGACAATGTGGGTGACGAAATGATTATTAGAAAATCAGATCAAAAAGGAATTCGTATCACTAAATTAGTCGGTGCCGATTTGCCATTAGAAACCGAAAAAAATGTAGCTGGAGTTGCGGCATTAGCGATGCTAGAAGCGTTAAATTCAGATGCGGGATTTGATATCGAAATCTACAAAAACATCAAAGCCGGAAGCGGAATTGGGAGTAGCGCTGCCAGTTCAGCGGGTGCGGTTTTTGGAATCAATGAATTGTTAGGAAGACCTTTCGAAATTAAAGATTTGGTTCCATTTGCTATGCAAGGCGAAAAACTAGCTTGCGGAAACGCTCATGCTGACAATGTAGCTCCTGCTCTATTGGGTGGTTTTACATTAGTAAGAAGTTATAGTCCGCTTGATATTATCAAAATCGAAAGTCCGTCAGAATTATACGCTACGGTGGTTCACCCGCAGATTGAATTAAAAACATCTGATGCGCGCTCGGTTTTAAAACAAACGGTTTCCCTAAAAAGCGCTATCATGCAATGGGGAAATGTAGGCGGATTAATTGCTGGTTTGTATACTAAAGATTACGATTTAATTGGTCGCTCATTACATGACGAAATTGTCGAGCCTTTGCGATCCGTACTGATTCCGGGATTTGATTTAATCAAACAAACGGCTTTAGAAAACGGAGCTTTAGGATCTGGAATATCGGGTTCTGGGCCTTCTATTTTTGCTTTGAGCAAAGGAGAAACCACCGCAAATAAAATCGCCAAAGCCATGAGTGCTGTTTATGACGAGATGAAATTACCATACGAGATTCATGTTTCAAAAGTGAATCCCGATGGCGTGAGGATTTTATAATAGCCCCCTAACCCCCGAAGGGGGAATAAAAGAATAAAGTTAGAGATTTCAAAAATCTACAAAAAAACACAAGCTACATCCACATTGTCTCCCTTCCTTTCGGGGAGGGCTGGGGTGGGGATACAAAAATATAAGTTACAATGAAATACTATAGTTTAAACCATAACGCACCAAAAGTTTCTTTTCAAGAAGCGGTAATACAAGGATTAGCAAGCGATAAAGGATTGTACTTTCCGGAATCGATAACACCTTTACCTCAAGATTTTTTTGATACAATCGAAAGTCTAAGTAACGAGGAAATTGCTTTTCAAGCGATTCGCCAATTTGTAGGCGATGAAATTCCGGAAAGCCAACTAAAAGAAATCATTGCCGAAACACTTTGCTTTGATTTCCCAGTTGTGGAAGTCGAAAAAGGCATTTATTCCCTTGAATTATTTCATGGTCCTACAATGGCTTTTAAGGATGTAGGTGCCCGATTTATGTCGCGCTGTTTAGGCTACTTCAACAAAGATAAAAAAGACAGTAAAAATACCGTTTTGGTGGCAACATCTGGAGATACAGGTGGAGCGGTTGCTAGCGGATTCCTAGGTGTTACTGGCGTTGAAGTCATTATTCTCTACCCTTCTGGGAAGGTGAGTGACATTCAAGAACGTCAATTGACCACGCTGGGACAAAATATTAGAGCACTAGAAGTAGACGGTGTTTTTGATGATTGCCAGGATATGGTCAAAAAAGCGTTCTTAGATGAAAGTTTGAAACATCATAACCTGACTTCTGCAAATTCAATTAATATTGCACGCTGGTTGCCACAGATGTTTTATTTCTTCTTTGCTTATAAAGCATTAAAAAAACAAAATAAACCGTTGGTTTTCTCTTGTCCAAGTGGGAATTTCGGGAATATATGTGCAGGAATTATCGCCAAAAAAATGGGCTTGCCAGTAGCACATTTTGTAGCATCTACAAACGTAAATGACACCGTTCCTCGTTTCTTAGAAAACGGAATTTACGATCCTAAACCGTCCAAAGCAACGATTTCGAATGCGATGGATGTAGGAAATCCATCTAACTTCATTCGTATTCAGGAAATGTATCAAAATGATTTAGAGCAGTTCAAAAAAGACTTTTCTTCTTTTACCTTCTCTGATGCTCAAACTTTAGAAGCCATGAAAACCATTTACATGACAGATGGTTATATTGCAGAACCACATGGAGCTGTTGGTTATTTAGGATTGAAAAAAGAATTAAAAAACCACAGTAATGCACTGGGTATTTTCTTAGAAACCGCGCATCCAATCAAGTTTTTGGACACAGTAGAACCCGCATTAAACGTAAAATTACCAATACCAACACAAATAGAAAGTGTTATGAACAAGGAAAAAGTAAGTACACAAATTAAAACCTACGAGCAGTTTAAAGCGTTTTTAGGTTAACACTTAAATTACATATTCAATATACAAACGACTGGAGATGAAACACCGGTCGTTTTTTTATGATTTATTTAGGCATGCCGCTACTTCCACTCCGTTACAGTAGCGTCGGGCTGTACGTTGCAATCTCCCGAAGAAAAATCGGGAGGATTTCCACTGCCATCCCTCATGCGAAAAAAGAGCAACTACAATTATATCAAGAATATCATGCAGTACAGGAACAGCCAAATAAAGCCTATTTGAGGCCCAGATACAGTGCAAAAAATTAGATCAATTTAGTGGATCAAACTTACTCAGTTAATCTTATTGAAATAAAGAATCCTTTAGCTATTTATTTAACATTTAATGAGGTATTATACTGAAAATTCATATTATAGAGCGAGATATATTATCTCTATATTTGTTTAGAAACGGCAACTCAGTAGCGACAATCTACCTCCAAGTGGATGGATTGTCGCTATTTTATAGACACTATAAATAGGTTATGGGTAAGGCGGCCAAGATTGCGCTGAAAACTCAGCTCCCCCAAGGTGTAGCACACGACGCGATTGTCTCTAACGTTGAGCAATTTAAAAGTTTTGTTGTAACCGAAATTGTCAAAAAAATCTCCCGCCTTTTACAAACTAAACATACTTCCTAAGTGTCTATACATTACCCAGCTATGCTAGCTGCTCTATATCCAAAATTGTCAACAAAGTATAATCAACAACAAAAGTCAGGAGACTCAGACAGCTCCTTATAAACTAGTACAATTTTAAAATTTTGCAAATTTAGGAGGCATTGCGAAGCGGTGCAATTATAATTGGTAAAAACGTAATAAGATTCGAAAACAACATCGCGCATAATAATTATTTTAACTTAGCGGAAATTTAGGGGAATTACCGTTTTTTTTTATCGTATTTTGGTTCAGCCGAAAATAATCGTATGTGTAAGTTGCAAACGTTTAGAATCGCGAGAACGTTGTCAACAATTTTGAGAAAAACGAGATAATATAACATTTTAAAAGGATAAATTATGCTGAAATTTTGGTTAATTGCTATTTTGATTTTTATTGTTTCTACATATATATTGTCGAAATTTACGTTGAAATCAAACAGAGAAGAAACTGGTGAACGAATTTGGAGATTTGGGAATGGAAGGTCTGTATATTGGCGTATTCTTACTTTGTGCAGTTTTGGAATAACTGTTGTTATAATGCTTATTATGCATTGGATTGGAATTCCTATTATTTAAAATAAGTAATTTAAGAGTAAATAAATGCAGACATTCTTTTCTTGAAAATAAAACTAAATAAAACTACCACCAACATACGTTGATTGCGATTGCAGAATATTGTAGAATTGCAGTTTTAATAAGTATTATCTTTTCACCAAATATACTCGTCTTCGAATTCAGCAACAATCGCAAGCGCGGGAAGGTTGGCACGAATAAGTATTCGAGACAAAACATAAAAATCCCGTTTTGGGAACTTTTTTTATTATCTTTGAAAAAAATTAATTCATTTGAGAGTAATCGCTAAAAAAATATTACGAGATTTTTGGGAGATACACGGTGATTGTGAACAACAATTAAAATCATGGTTTCAGGAAGCAAGTACCGCTGAATGGAAAAATCCAAATCAAATAAAATTAGATTATCCTAGTGCTAGTATATTAAATGATAATAGAATAGTTTTCAATATTAAGGGAAATAATTATAGATTGATTGTTAAGGTAACTTATGAATATCAAATGATTTGGATTAGATTTATTGGAACACATGCAGAATATGACAAGGTTAATGCAGATGAAATTTAAATAATATGGAAATCAAACCTATAAAAACAGAAAACGATTACAATCAAGCTTTACAAAGACTTGAAGTAATCTTCGATGCAAAAAATGGCTCTCCCGAAGGAGACGAACTTGAGGTGCTCGGTATTTTAATTGACAAATATGAAAATGAAAAATTTCCTATCAGCTTACCAGATCCCATTGAAGCAATTAAATTTAGAATGGAACAAATGGGTTACAATCAAAATGATTTAGCAAATATTGTAGGTTTGAAAAGTCGTGCAAGCGAAATTTTAAACCGAAAAAGAAAGCTTTCCTTGGAAATGATAAGAAAATTACACGAAAGTCTACATATACCAACTGACGTTTTAATTCAATCTTATTAAAAGTACTTCACCAAAATACGTCTGTAGGGAGTTATGAATTTAGGGTAATTACCCAGCTCCCCAAAGTGTAGCATACTACGCAAACATCTCTGACTATGCGCAATTTAAATATTTTTATTAAAACCGAAATCATCAAAAAAGTCTCATGACTTTTACAAACAAAACATACTTTCTAACTATCTATACATTACTCAGCCAGTCGGGAAGTTTTGCGAAGCGAGGAAGCCGTAGGTATTCAATCAAAAACTTTCAACATACAACATAGTAACTAGAGAAACTTAGTCAGAATTTTTATTCAATACGTGAATGGAAGTAGGAAGTACGTGAGTGATACCAGCTAGCTACCGAAGTAGCGTGTATAGCCCGACAGTATTGCGACAAGGGGCTTTATCAACGCAAAGCTAAGTAAGCCCCTTGATGGAATGCTGGCACGCCCAAATAATTCATTTTAGAATTGAAAAACTATTTTTTTAAGTCCATTGTTAACGATAGCACCTCTACTTTCCTTTGAATGAATTTAATGATTTTTTAGCTAATGCAAAGTATAGGTGAGCAGCCCGCTTGTGAACACAAACAAAAGCGAATAAACATGATCTAAAAAAGCACGGGCAAGATGCTCATCCAGCTCCGTAAATATCATAAACGCTATTCCCTTCCTTATAGAACTGCTTTTTTCTTTGCAAAATGAAGTGTATTATCCGAGGTTATCACCTACTTGTTTTTTTGCCCTCATAACTTTTCTTATATTTGAAATACGATTAACGTCACGCTATAAATAATTAGGTTTTTCAACATCTTAGACGCTACTCTTTCATAAACCTAAATCCGTTTTTACAAGTGGTAAATTATTTACACTACTAATTTATTTTAGAAGTAATAAAAACGTTTATTAGGAATAATACAACTCCGTAATTAACTACTATGCAGCAAAAAAACGATTCCCACACAAGTCCAGAATACCCTCTTTCCTTTCAAAAAAAGGTATGGATTACAACCGCAATAATTGCTTTTACAGCCTGTTTATTATTAATCTTTAAAGCGACTTTCAGTGTTTTTTTATTAATACTTGCGGGAACGCTGATATCCATATTTTTTAGAGGAGTGAGCGACTTTATAAAACGCAAAACAAAATGGAAAGAGAAAGTCTGTGTCCTCATTTCGATTTTGGGAACCTTACTCATAGTAGCAGGATTGTTTTGGTTAATTGGCGCGAAGGTGCAGACACAAGTCAATGATCTAGTGGAAACTTTGCCTAAAACGATCGAGAATGTGCAACAGAAAATGAACAATAGTGCACTAGGGGAAGCAATCATTGATAAACTATCTACTAAAAAATCAACAGATAAATTTCAGGTTTTTGCAGGCCAGTTTTTTCAATCTACTTTTGGCGTATTTGCAGATGTCTATGTAATTCTGTTTATTGCCATATTCTTTACCGTAGCACCACAAACGTACATTAATGGCTTAGTACAATTAATTCCTGTAAAGGGACAAAAGAAAGCTAATGAGGTCATTGATAAATTAAGCAGGCAGTTGCGCAACTGGTTAAAAGGAAAATTATTCTCAATGTTTATCGTCTTTGTACTTACAGCGATAGGATTAGCTGTCATCGGTATACCGCTTTGGCTGGTGTTAGCGCTTTTGGCAGGTCTAATAAGTTTTATACCTAACTTCGGACCGTTACTGGCTTTAATACCAGCTGTCTTGGTGGCACTGATGCAAAGTCCACAAACGGCGCTCCTAGTTGTGGGATTGTATGCGTTTATTCAATTTGTAGAAAGTAACTTTATTACTACGCTGGTGCAACAAAAATTACTAGATCTCCCTCCTGCACTAATCATCATTGCACAGCTGCTGATGGGAGCCTTAACTGGTGGATGGGGTTTAATTCTAGCAACACCCATAATCGTTATTGTCATTGTATTAGTTCAAGAATTGTACATCAAAGAACGAGAACAGTAAAAGCTGTATTTAAAATTTCTGTTTTAAAATATGGATAATAGATTGC
>Ga0070748_1001437_pt1 | contig 11133 bp, 9 predicted proteins | sample VirMetDEL_Nov_12_FD_77015 | JGI IMG/M metagenome (GOLD analysis project Ga0070748, IMG submission 77015) | Aqueous microbial communities from the Delaware River and Bay under freshwater to marine salinity gradient to study organic matter... | ecosystem: Environmental > Aquatic > Marine > Coastal ...
CATCGCTCACACAGCGACAGCCAACATTCGGTTCCACAAATGCGTGCCAGCGGTTTTCTATACGCTCATGCGCCGCTTTACCGCTCACCACACCGGTGAGAATTGGGTAAAACCAATCCATAGAGAAACGCGTTTTTGGCTCCCAAGTGCGATCAAAACACTCGGGGTGATAGCGCAATGCAGTGCCCAGCCGCCCATAGGCTTGCAGCCACGAATCCGTATTTTCACCCAGCTGTTGCGCACTAAGAATGGCGCACTCAAGACTTTTATAAATTGAACTGGATGCGGTAATCAGCGCATCTTTTTTAGCACTACCGTCTTGCGCAACGGCCCAATAAATTTCACCGCTGGGGGCTTGATAGCGCAATACAAAATCAATAGCTTTTTTTATGCCGCCAAAAGCTTCGCGTAGAAATTCGCGGTCACCGGTAATTAAAAAATAATGCCACAACCCCGTTGCTATATAGGCGATGAAATTAGTTTCGCGATGATTTTTATCCACAGCTTCATTGCTAAGATAATTCGCCCACCAACTGCCATCCGCTAATTGCTCGTCGAGCAGCCAGCGGTACGCGCGCTGTGCCGCTGAATAATTGCCGCCAATGGTGAGCCCCATAGCAGCTTCTATATGATCCCAAGGGTCGGCTTTTCCTTCTTTAAACCAAGGTATGCAGCCATTGGGCAATTGTGTTTGCGCGATATAATTTACTGTAGGGCGCAAAAGTGCTTCTGGGAAAAACCCCTTGCTGAGCAGTAAATTTTTCATGGTGCACCCTCTCCTTCATTAAGATGATGGGTTAGGTTTTCATCTGCTTTCTTAAAATACATAACCACACTTTTTCCCATAATGGGGTTAAGAATTTTTTCGAGGGTTTGGGTTAGCCAGGGTTTTTCCATAAGATCCCACACCAGCATACGGTGATAGAGTTTAATAATACGCGATTCATCTTGGCTGCCCCACCACAAACACTTCAACCACCAAAAAGGTGAGTGCAAGGCATGAGCCCAGTGTCGTTTTTGAAATTCAAACCCCAGCGCTATTATTTCAGCGCGCAGGGCGCGACCATCAAAAATACGAATGTGCCCGCCTTCTACTTGATGGTAGGCCTCACTCAAATGCCAGCATATTTTTTCGGGCCAGGCACGCGGCACGGTTATGGCGACTAAGCCACCGGGTTTTAATACGCGCGTTATTTCACGCAGTACCCCAGCATAGTTAGGAATATGTTCGAGCACTTCGCTGCAAATAATTTTATCAATACTGTGGTCGGCAAAGGGCAAGCAAGTTGCATCCGTCTGCTGTAGAAAAAAATGCTTTTTGGTGCTCGCTTGCGTAAAAGGTTGATAACGCGTCTGCGCGGTAAGCAAGTCGCGATGATTTAAATCCACCCCGAGAGCGATTACATCCGCATGCAAATAGCTGTTGATCACATGGCGGCCTTCGCCACAGCCTATGTCTAACACCACATCGCCGCTGTGCAGGGGGAAGTCGCGAAAATTAATGGTGAGCATCTTGCACCTGTATGCTGGCAGCTAACGGCTCGGCAGCATTTTCTTGCGCGCTTTTTTGCTCAAGTAATTGGCGATAGTAACGTTCCATTTTTTTACCAACACAATCCCAACTGAGTTGCTGCAATATATGTGCGCGCCCTTTAGCACCTAATTGCGCGCGCATAACCTGATCGCTCATGAAATCGCGCAAAGCAAGCACCAACTCATCCACGGCGCCAGCTTTTACCAAGCGCGCGGCAGAGCCAACCACCTCTGGCAGTGCGCCGCCGTCGCTACAAATTAACGGGATACCGCAGGCCATAGCTTCAGCCGCAGGCAGCCCAAAGCCTTCGTAGAGTGAAGGTACAACCGCGATACTGGCGCGGGCATATTCTTGTACTAATTCTTCGGTACTAATACCGGACTTAAACTGCACTGCCGTTTCTAAGTGCAAGGCTTGCAACTCTTTTTGGGTATCGCCCTGCTCTTTTAATTTTCCAATCACCACTAATTGCAACTGCGGAAATTCCGTGCGCAGTTGCGCCAGCGCGCGCAATAAAATATTCAAACCTTTTAAGGGTTGATCAGAGGATGCGGTAGTAATCAGGCGGTAATCAGTACGCTCAATATCGGGAAGTGGCTTAAATATATTCGCATCCACCCCATTGGGAATGACCTGAATACGCGCGGCGGGGCGATTGAACGCGGCCACTATATCGCTGCGCGATTGGTGCGACACCGTGATGATGTGGTGAAGTTGCTGCACCACTTTTCGTTGCATCGCTAAAAAGCTGTACCAGCGATTAATTAACCAGCGCTGGCCTTTTTCGGTGGCGGCAGCGAGTGCTAAATCGCGGTCTTGAGTAATAGGGTGATGTACCGTGGCGATCACTTTACAGCCAGCGTTTTGTAAGTCGAGTAAACCGTAACAGAGACTTTGGTTGTCGTGAATAATGTCATAAGACAACTTGTGCGTTTTAAGATGCTTAACTAAACGGCGACCAAAACAATAGGGCTCGCCAAAGGCACCGCTTAATTTACTCCACCACTCGTAAAAATCGGCAAAAGATAATAAGTGCTTAAGACGTAGCGCGCGGGTGGGATTGGCCTGTGTATATAGATCGAGGCTGGGCAGTTTTATCAGCGCCACGCGCGGATCAAGCTCAGGATAGGGTGGGCCAGAAATAACATCCACACTGTGGCCTAAATCCACTAAAGCTTTGCTTAAATAGTGCAGATATATACCCTGCCCGCCCACGTGCGGGTGGCTGCGATAACCCAAGAGCGCAATGCGTAGCGCACCGGGTGCAGGCGTAAATTCAGCAGAAACTGACAATTCGGTAGCGTTATCCTGAGGGTAACCAAGGGGAGAGTAAGACATTAAGCGCAATTACCTTATTTAAGTCTGCGCATTATAGGCGCAGAGCGGCAATCAACTCCATGAATCACGCCCAGGGCAGGCTATTCCGTCGGCGGCGCCATAATGGGGAGAAGGACTTTTTCTGCGGTTAAGGCTGCAGATTCTGCTGTTGTAGCTGATGACCGCTCTGTTTTAGCTGATGGCTCTTCTGTTATGGCGGGCGGCTCTGCTGTTGTAGCTGAAGGCTCTGCTGCAGCTGAAGGCTCTGTAGCAGCGTCTAGCGCGTCGCGTATAGCATCAACTGCTGTAGTTATAGGCGCTATAGGCGTTGTGGCGGCGGAAGCCACCACATCAAAACGCAATACGCCTATTACTTGGTTCGCTTCGGTTACAACGCGAATTTTCCAGTGGCCGAGTGAATTTTCAGGGAAATTTTCCTTATGTGACCAAGAGCGATAGCCCGCTGTTCGCCCTCCGTTAATATCCAAAGCCACCTTGTCGATGACTCGGCCATTTAATTGCCAAATATGATATATGCGCTCATTTAAACCGCGCGGTGCATAAATGGCGGTATAGGCATAGAGCCCACGGTGCAGCTGCTCTAGGGTAACCACATCAAACGTATTATGGGGTGAGCGATCGGCCGCATTAAATTCATTGGTAATAGCAACCTGTGTCAGCCAGAGCGTAGCGGAAGGAATCCAAGGGCGCACCACGAGGCCCACAGCGGCGGTGGCGACTGCCAACAAGAATATTGCGATAATCCGCTTCCACCAGACAAACTTCAGCGCTTGCACGACATTGGCCAAGGTCAATACCATGGCAATCCCGAGCGACCAGAGATAGGCTTTGGGTGTTGGCAAATGAAAAATAATTGGCAGGGCCGTCAGCAATACCGCAAATAACGTCACCCCATGAAAAATAAAATACAAACCCCGCCGCGGGGCCAGCCAACGATAATAAATGGGATCAATAATCGAAATGAGCGCTGCCCCCATTAAAAAGGCAGTGAAGACCATTTGCCCGCTATTCCAGGCGGTGGTGATAAAAAAGAAGGGAATAACAAAAAATAGACTTTCTTGATGCACCATCTGCGTGGCGAAATTGATCAAGGCGGGAGGTAATTCAAGGCCAAACCAGTGCGCAACACCTTTCTTCAACAGCACTTCTGAGCTCAGCCAAATCCAACTGACGAGCATTGCCGTCGCTAAGACTTGGGCTAAGGCCTGTTTGCGCTCGACCATTACAAAACTGAGCACACCTGAAACAAAACCAAATAGCGCTACTGCAATAGGGTAGCGCCCCACGAGGATATAAAGATATTCAACCAAAGTTTTTAGCTTTGCTTTTAGGGGTAACAGCATTCGTTCGTCTCATGCGATACACCAACTCACACCCATCGCGCGAATTTAGCCTGTATCACCAGCGAGCTTAATGAAAGCCTAAAACCCTGTATGTCTCCTAGCGAACATAAAATTTGATATTCATAACATATTCTGCGTGCAGCTAGAAACACACCTGCTTTACTACGGATATTAATAGAAAATTCTGGCAGTTCATTGCAGAGAGAATATCAATGCTCACGATTTACATCTAGGTGCTTATCCACCAACATCAAACCAACGCCTGCCACTAAGAGCACAACCAAAGCACCGATTAAAGATGCGCTGACAATAATACCTGAAACTAACATAGTGACTCTCCAGTTTTGCTGGGCGCTAGCATTAACGCCCTTAGGAGTAGTGTGCAATGTAGAGGGGAGCAGGGAATTGATACAGATCAAACAATATTTTTCAACATTTGATCTAAAACAAACTGCGCGGCATGCGTGGATTTTTAAGTACTGTGGATAACAATCAAGCAAAAATTTATATCAATATAGAACACAGTTACCAAGCGCGCGGTAACTGCTTTTTAATTTCGAGATAGCCCGAGCATTGCTCTACATAGCCGCCAATTAATAACTGTTTCATAATGCGGCTAACCATTTCGCGCGACGAGCCCACCATGTTGGCAATATCCTGATGCGTCACCTTAGGCGTATGAATGCGTCGCTCTGCGTCTGCGAGTTTTTCTAAAGCATTGCTCACCCGTCCGTATACATCGAGCAGTGCCATGTCCTTCACACTTTCTGTGAGTACACGCACGCGCTGTGTAAGCTCACTCATGAGCTGCATAGCAAATTCGGGGTGCTTCTGAATCAACTCCAATACATGCGCGCGCGCCACTAACAAAATTTCACAGGCCGTAACTGTTACTATCGACGCCGAGCGCGGTTGGCCATCTATTAAAGACAACTCACCAAAGTACTCGCCCTCTTGCATGTAGTTCAAGTTGACCTGACGCCCCTCTTCATTATTGAGATAGGCACTCACGGTACCCTTGCGAACAATATAAAGATGTGTGGACTCATCACCCTCGGTAACTAAGACGGTGTTTTTAGGGTATTTGCGCAATACGCTAAGTTTTTCCAATTGAGCCAGATACTCAGGCGGCACTGTGGCAAAAAGACGGACATTTTCTAACATAGCAGCAGGCTTCGTTGAATAAATGAATGACTACAAGTAAATAAGGCTATCTCGTCCGGTAAAATAATACCTAAAACGCGCCTAGCATAACGTTTCAAGCAGTCTTAGGCTATTCAGGCAAATTAAGATGCCAATTTTTGTGGCCTAGCACACACGCTAAAAGGCGTTTGCGGTGGATGACTTATTGTATTTCTAAGGTTCAGGCCTAATAATTGCCGCTGCCTTTGCGCAAGGTAGCGCACCCTAGCACCTCCCCGTCGCCAACCATTTCCTCAAGGACAACACGAGAGACTCACGCCCTATGCTTGCCGCCAACACAACGCATTGTGAACAAACACTTATGTTCACCGATATTGTGGGCTACTCGCGCCTTATGGGCCGCGATGAAGCGCTCACTATCGAGATGCTGGGCGACTATCGCACCATTTTACTCAGCCATATAGAAGCGCAAGGCGGCCAGCTTGTCGAATTCGCCGGCGATGCCATCTTCGCCCGCTTCGACACCGCCGCCGCCGCCGTCACCGCCGCCATTAATATTCAAAAAAACCTCTCCTCGTTTAATCAAGGCCGCGATGACACCCTGCCCCCACTGCAAACCCGTATAGGTATTCATAAAGGTGAGGTATTACTGCGTGAAAATGCAGTGTTAGGTGACAGCGTAAACATCGCCGCACGCCTAGAACCCATAGCCGTCGCGGATGGTATTTGTGTCTCAAAAGCGGTGTACGACGACATTCGCCTGCAATTATGCGAGCCAGTAAAGCGACTTGGCAGCCAAGAATTAAAAAATATTGAACAAAAAATCAGTGTCTTTTTAATCAAACCTTCTGGCATTAAAAAACGCGATCACCTGCATTACCTGCTGCGCACCATCAATCAAAAAATTACCGCCTACCGCTATCCCCTTAGCGCCACCTTGTTCGCGATTATTATCGCGGGTGTTTACTTTATCCCCCGCTGGCTGGTGCCCGGTTACGCAGCCAACTATGTAGAAATTGCTGACTTTAAAAACTTAATGGACGAAAAAGGAGATTCAGACTATTTCTCTGCCGGCATCACCGAAGCCGTACGCTCCCAGCTCGCCGACATGCGCGATGTTTATATTGTTAATGCTAAGGAGGGTATACATGCACCTATTCGACTAGAAGGTAGCGTACAAAAACTCGGAGACAACTTGCGTATTGCCTACCGTTTATTTCGACGCAAAGATGATGTGCAAATTGCAGGTGGAAAACTGGATGGAACCTATCAGGATATTTTTATTTTGCAGGATCGGTTGGTAGGCGAGATAGCGCGCTATTTGGCAGAAGAATTTAAGCTGCAGAATTTTCGGCCTGCGCCGTTAAAACTGACAAATGATGCGACAGCTTATGATTATTATTTAAGAGGATTAGACTTTCTTGGACAACCAAATTCACATCAAAGTGTAGACTCTGCTATTCAAAATTTTAATACGTCCTTAGTACATGACGCAGTATTTTCTTTAGCAAATACAGGTTTATGCGAAGCTTATTGGAAAAAATATGAAATCACTAGCGCAGCTCGTTGGCTAGATGATGCTGAACGACATTGCTTACTTGCATTAGAGCAAGACAATACTTCCGTTAGAACCTATAAGGCAATAGGTTCGATATATCGTGATACAGGAAAATATCATAAAGCAATAAAATATTTTCAAAAGGGTTTATTTATTAACGAAGAAGACGTAGCTACTGTTGTCGCTCTTGCTAGCGCTTATGACTTATCAAATATGAACAAGGAAGCAGAAGCGCTTTACATCTCAATAATAAAAAGATACCCGAAAAACTGGATGACCTATGATGGATATGGATACTATTTAACTCGCCATAGCAGATATGATGAAGCCATATCCAATTACTATAAAGTATTGAATCTTACTACAGAAAACATAACAGCGCTCAATAATATAGGAATCAACTATCTTTTAAAAAATGATTTTGCAAAAGCGGCTTCTGCTTTTGAAAAAGCAGCAGAAATTGAACCAAACACCAGCATATTCGCCAACACTGGAAACATGTATTACTTTTCAAAAGATTTTTCGAAAGCAGCCCGCATGTTTGAAAAAGCGCTGCGCCTTGAACCACATAACTTTCAATGGTTAGTTTTTTGTGGTGACGCTTATAAGTTTATAAAATCAAAAAATAAAATAACTAAGGAATATTTTAATAGAGCAGTGGAAGCAACAATGGCAGAAATTAGATCTAATCCTACAATTGCCAAGAACTATCAGTATGCCGCCAGATCTCTAGCCTATCTTGGTAGGCTAGAAGAAGCTCAAGAAATGCTTTATATCGCTAATCAATTAGATTCAGATAGCACTGAATCTATCTACACTAATCTGCGTATTGCCATTTTAGAAAACAATGAAGATAAAATCAGAAAATTAGCATCCCGTTTGCTTGAAACAGAATATTCAGATAAATTGCTCTTGGCAGACCCCGACTTTTCGATTTTACATGAACCGCAGTATCAGGATATTTTTGCTAAACCCCTATAGCTTTATTCATTCAATGAGGACAAGAAATGAAACATCTTAAGATTGCCGCAACTGCAGCACTATTTACACTCTTAACCGCCTGTGGGTCCATGGACTGCAAACCGCAGAAACCTACTACAGGCAAGGCCTTGCCCGGCACCAATACCGTTGTCGTAGGTATTTCACTGGATAAAAGCGGCATGCCACAAGAGAGCTACAAAGACATCGTGGCCTACCCTGGGCAGAAAGTGCTTTACGCAGGGCCTGATCAATTCTCTATTGTATTTAAAGATAAAAAGACGCCCAATGGAAAAATTGAAAATAAATCAATACGCGGAGTTGTAGTTATTCAAATTCCCGAAAATATTTTTGCGCAGAAAGAGTTCATAGAAGAGGGCCGTAAATTTGATCAACTAACCTTTGATTATGGTATTCGTACTAATGGTAAAGAACTTGACCCACCACTTATCATCAGAAGAAATAATTAATTTAAAAATAGCCACCAGCAATAAAGTCTGCCTTAAGTAAGGCAGACTTTATAGTTTTAAGCTTTCAAAATCACATTCCTCGTGCCAAACGTAAATAAGTCACAAACCCCCTTCGCATTTGCTCACAGTATTCCTTGTCTTAAAAGCGTAACTTCAGGTCTGTAGCAGGGCGCCTGCAGGGAAGGCGCGCATTTTTGATAAATGTCGCCAAGGATTGGGGGCCGCATTGAAACTGGCGAGAGCTAGCAAGGATTCGCAAGGCACAGATTGCAATCGCAATGAATAGGGATATTGCGTGACCCGCTTTTTAACGTTTCAGTACACTTGGCTTTGATCAGGGCGCCCAGCTACATACTCTTACACCCTGTGTTAACGAATGGATGAAACCCCGCGCTCTGAGGAGTGCAGAAGGAGTTGCTATGACGAACCAAGCTATTGTTAGTATTTTGCTTTTTTGCCTGTCGCTGGCAGTACTTGCAGCGGCTAGCCCTATGGGTATGGATGCGGTTAACAGCACAATAGCGATACAGGAGGCTCGACTCACACAGGGAGATGTGAATTCACCTGCCACAACAAAAACTACTGCGCGCGCCCAAGAAAAACCCTGTACGCAAAATTACAATCCGCTCTGTCATGCAGATGTTGCGCAGGGCTTAGCCTCAACCGAGTCGAATTCTTTAACCTTTAAACCGCTTAGCGTTATTCTGCTTATTGTTGGCTTGATTATGTTTTTTGTATCGCGCCGCAGCCAATCTTCTAAATAAAAAAACGCCCCAATATTTTCATAGTGGGGCGTTTTTTTATGATGTGCTTTTTGCTGTTATAAACCATCTGCCGTAAAGGTTTTCATCACATAGTCTACCCGCTGTTCCGGCGTGCGGTGCATTCTCGGCTTAAGCGATTCCACATGACGCAAACGCGGTAAAAGACCGCGGCCATTGGCAACTTGAATCGCCAAACCGGGGCGAGCATTTAATTCTAATAGTTGCGCGCCGCGGGTTTTGTCTAAGACCAAGTCGGTGCCTATGTAACCGAGGCCGGTCATTTCAAAACATTTGGAGGCGAGCAACAACCAATTGCGCCAGTCTTCTATTTGAATTTCATTGAGTGCGCGTTTGGTGTCGGGGTGGTGAGTTACTGGTTTGGAGTGTTGCACGGCATTGAGCGCGCGCCCCGTGGCTATATCCAAACCTACGCCTACTGCACCTTGGTGAAGGTTAGCTTTACCGTCTGATTTTTTGGTGGCTAAACGCAGCATGGCCATTACCGGATAGCCTTTGAATACGATGATGCGAATATCCGGTACGCCTTCAAAAGAATAGTCTTTGAAGTAGTCGTCGAACTGAATCAAATCTTCAACTAAAACCACATCGGGCTTACCGCCAAGGGAGTAAAGACCCGCGAGGGCGTTACTCATGTGGCGACGAATATCTTCGAGGGTGATTTCTGCGCCCGAGGCTTTGATGAACTTGTCTTCACGGCGGCCAATGATTACCAAAATCCCCTTGCCGCCTGAACCCTTGGCGGGCTTGATGGCGAAGGCTTCCAAATCCATTAGCTGGTCTTCAATGTGGGCAATTTCATATTGCGCATTGATCACAAACAATAGTTTTGGTGTGGTGACTTCATACTCTTCTGCGAGCAATTTGGTTTTGAGTTTATTGTCCACCAGCGGAAATAAACTACGCGGATTGTAGCTGCCAATAAAGTCGCGGTTGCGGCAGTTCATGCCGAGTATACCCATACGCTTTAAGCGCCATGGGCTGACCCATGATTCCCAGAAGCCCATTAGTGTTCACCCTTGCTTACATTGTTGTCGACCATGGCGCGGAAGCGACGCAGCTCAGAAAGTTTGTAGCCGGTGTATTGGCCCATCAACATAATCAGCGCAAGGCAAACCAGATTTAACTCAGGGAAGTTAAAGGTTAGGTGACCAATAATTGAAAATTGCATAAGGGTATAAGCCAGTACCGCTACCAAGAGACTGCCGCCGCCTTGCACCAAAACTTCTTTGGGGCCTTCCTCTTCCCACAGAATCGACATACGCTCAATCGTCCAGGCGATGATGATCATGGGGAAGAAGGTGATGGTCATGCCGGTATTCAAGCCCATTTGATAGCCGACAAGGCTGAGCGCCGAGATAATAAATATCACCAGCACCACTAGCGTGGCAATCCTCGATATCAGCAGTAAATTTAGCCTCGATAAATAGGTGCGCAAAACTAAGCCCATCGCAACAACGGTGACAAAGCTCACGACGCCAAGGACCAGCGAGGTTTGCAAAAATGCCATGGCGATCAAGATCGGCATAAAGGTTCCCGAGGTTTTTAAGCCGATGATAATGCGCATAAACACCACCACCAAGGCGCCAACAGGCAAGAGCAACAACAGCTTAAACATGCTCTGCTCTTCAATGGGTAAATGTTGAATACTCAGTACACTGAACACACTCTCGCGATGCTCAGACTTCACCAAGTCCAATGCCGGAACTGTTTGGTGAATCATAGAAAAGCTGACCCGTGAGCGATTGCCGCCGGACACATCCAAAATAGATTCGCCACCGGTATGCCAAAGCAAAAGATTTTGCGGGACACCCTGCTCACCGGTGTAGGGGTTAAATAGCATCCACTGCTTGCCGTCGAAGACTTGTACTAAACGCGTGAGGTTTTGATGGCGACGCGCATCTTCTAAATAAAGACCTAGCGCAGGGCGTGCAGGTACACCCGCTTGGTTCATGAGCTTTTCAATCAAGACTGATTTATTTTTTTC
>Ga0070748_1001438_pt1 | contig 11129 bp, 8 predicted proteins | sample VirMetDEL_Nov_12_FD_77015 | JGI IMG/M metagenome (GOLD analysis project Ga0070748, IMG submission 77015) | Aqueous microbial communities from the Delaware River and Bay under freshwater to marine salinity gradient to study organic matter... | ecosystem: Environmental > Aquatic > Marine > Coastal ...
AAACAGTCAATGGAACTATTGGGGAAGCTTTAGGGAAATTATATGTCGAAAAGATGTTTCCTGCTGAAGCAAAAGCTAAAGCAGAGAAAATGATTCAGAATATTATTAGTGCGTACCAAAGTAGAATTTCTAATTTAACTTGGATGTCTGCAGAAACAAAGACTAAAGCAATTGAAAAACTGAATAAGATTACTATCAAGATTGGTTATCCTGATCAATGGAAAGACTATTCTAAATTAGAAATTAAAAGTATAGCTGACGGCGGAAGTTATTTTGAAAATATTAAAAACCTGTCTAAATGGGGTTTCCAGAAGGATATTGATAAATTAAACAAACCAGTAGATAAGACGGAATGGTATATGTCGCCACAAACCGTTAATGCGTACTACAATCCTTCATACAATGAAATTGTATTCCCTGCAGCAATCTTACAACCACCTTTTTATAATTACCAAGCTGATGAAGCAGTAAATTATGGTGGAATAGGAGCAGTTATCGGTCATGAAATCTCTCATGGTTTTGATGATTCAGGTGCACGTTATAATGCAGATGGAAATTTAGTAGACTGGTGGACTGCCGAAGATTTGAAACAATTTACTACTCTAGGAACTGCTCTAGCAGATCAATACAGTGCATTAGAACCTTTGCCAGGAGTACATGTTGATGGTAAATTTACGTTAGGCGAAAATATTGGAGATTTAGGTGGTGTAAATGCCGCTTACGATGGTCTACAATTGTATTTAAAAGAAAATAAAAATCCAGGACTTATAGATGGATTTACTCCTGAACAACGTTTTTTCATAGCTTGGACTACGGTTTGGAGAACAAAATCTCGTGACGAAGCAATTAAAAGCCAAGTAAAAACTGACCCTCATTCTCCAGGTATGTATAGAGCCTATGTTCCAGTACAAAATGTAGACGCCTTTTACAAAGCATTTGATATTAAAAAAGGAGACGGTATGTATATCGAACCTGAAAAAAGAGTTAAGATTTGGTAATAATCAAAACCATAACCTTCAAAAATCCCAAGTGAAAGCTTGGGATTTTTTCATTTGTAAAAAATCTATCGGCTACAATTGTTAAAATTGTATACTTTGGAATTTACTTTTATATATTTATAAATTATTTTGTTGCTACAAAGATTCGTATTTGTGCACTAAAAACTAACTAATCCACTTTAAAAATGAAAAAGAACAGCAATAGACAGCTCCTTTTTGCAATTCCTGCACTACTAGGGCTATCCGTTATGCAAGCACAGACTGAGCAGGCAGTAAAAGAACCTGGCATCAATGTCAATTATATGGACAAGTCAGTGAAGCCAAGTAATAATTTCTTCCAGTATGTAAATGGAACTTGGCTTGATAATACTGAAATCCCATCAGATAGAACGCGTTGGGGAAGTTTTGACGAATTAAGACAACGCACCGATGCAGATGCATTAGCGATCTTAAAAGATGCGGTAAACAACCCAAAGTATAAATCGGATACAGATCAAGGAAAGGCGATCAACTTGTACAAATCAATTTTGGATACAGTAGGTAGAAACAAACTGGGAATCGCACCACTAAAACCGTATTTGAAAAAGATTGATGCTATTAAAAATAGCAAAGATTTAGAAGCGCTTTTAATCGAAATGGAACCTCTTGGGGGAATTGGATTCTTTGGTGCTAATGTTGGTGCTGATGCTAAGAACAGTAATCGAAATGTTGTTAGTGTAGGTCCTGGAGGTGTGGGATTACCTGATAGAGATTATTACGTATCTGATGATGCTGATTCGAAAGAAAAGCGAGAGAAATATGTACTTCATGTCGCAAAAATGTTAGGGTTTTTAGGTGAAAAACCAGCAGAAGCTAAAACACACGCTGAACAAATTTTGGCATTAGAAATCCAAATGTCAAAACCAAGATTTGACCGTGTGGAAAGAAGAGACAGAAGAAAATCGTACAACCCAATGACGGTTGCCGACTTGCAAAAGTTGACTCCATCGATCAACTGGAATAATTATTTTACTCAAATAGGTTTAAAAAATGTTGATTCTTTAATTGTTTCACAACCTAAATACATGACCGCCTTAGAGGGAATCTTGAAGGAGAACAAGGTGAGTGAGTGGAAGGCTTATATGCGTTGGGCGTTATTGAATAGAGCTTCAAGCCAATTGTCTACTAGCATCGAAGACGCTAATTTTGATTTCTACGGTAAAACCTTAACGGGTGCTGTAAAACAAAGACCTCGCGATGAAAGAGCCTTGCAAGTAATTAACGGAAGAATAGGAGAAGCATTAGGGAAATTATATGTAGAGAAAAAGTTTCCGGCTGAGGCCAAAGCCAAAGCAGAGAAAATGATCAAAAACATTTTTATTGCTTTTGAAAACCGCATCAATAATTTGACTTGGATGTCGCCTGAGACTAAAGTAAGTGCGATTGAAAAACTACACAAATCTAAAATCAAAATTGGATATCCAGACAAATGGAAAGATTATTCAGCATTAGAGGTAATTAGCCCTGAACAAGGAGGGACGTATTTTGAAAACACAAGATTGATGTCTAAATGGCGTTTTGAACAAGATCTAGCCGACTTGAACAAGCCTGTGGATAAAACAAGATGGGGAATGTCACCTCAAACAGTGAATGCGTATTACAACGCGTCTTATAATGAGATTGTATTTCCAGCAGCGATTTTACAACCTCCTTTTTACAATTATCAAGCTGACGAAGCAGTGAATTATGGTGGAATTGGTGGCGTAATTGGACATGAAATTTCGCATGGTTTTGACGATTCAGGATCTAGATACAACGCTGATGGTAATTTAGTTGATTGGTGGACTGCTGAAGACTCTAAACAATTTGCAGCTTTAACAACTGCTCTTGCTGATCAATACAGCGCTTTAGAGCCATTACCAGGAACTTTTGTTGATGGAAAATTTACCTTAGGGGAAAATATTGGTGACTTAGGTGGAGTAAGTGCTGCTTATGATGGACTGCAATTGTACCTAAAAGAAAACGGAAATCCAGGATTAATTGATGGTTACACACCAGAGCAACGTTTCTTCATTTCTTGGTCAACGATCTGGCGTTCTAAATCCCGTGATGAGGCAATTAAGAATCAAGTGAAAACAGATCCACACTCGCCAGGTATTTACCGTGCTTATGTGCCATTACAAAACATTGATTATTTCTACAAAGCATTCGATATTCAAGCTAATGATGGGATGTGTATTGCTCCTGAAAAAAGAGTACGAATCTGGTAAGAAAAATGTCTTTATAAATCAAAACCCCAAGTGTAAGCTTGGGGTTTTATTATTTTATAGTGGATTAGCGGAAGGTAATTTATATTTTACTAGCCAAAGCTTTTCTACGTGTTCTTCGAATAGAATGATTCACCATATACAATCCAAAAAGAGTAATTCCTCCACCAATAGCGATCGCAATGCTAAGAGATTCTCCAAATAAGAGCGCACCAAGTAGTACGGCTACAATAGGATTGATATAAGCGTAGATACTACTAACCTCGGCTGGTAATTGTTGTAGCATATAAATATAGGCCATAAAGGACAGTATGGAGCCCACAATCACTAAATACGTAATAGCATACCAAGAGGTGACAGGAATAGAACTTATAGCTACCGTCATACCGCTTCTTTCTGAAATGGTCAATAATAGTAAACTCGAAATAAACATTTGCAATCCCAAACTAAAATAGGGGTTAAAAGTGGCCGCTTTTTTCTTAGTATAGAGACTTCCAAAAGCCCAAGTTATCGTTGCAATTACTGACAACATTATTCCAAATCGAAAATCAGCTTGAAGAAAATCAGTTAAGTGGTCGTAAAAAATAACACAAACACCACTGAAACTAATCACTAATCCTAATATGGCTAATTTGGCGAGCTTTTCGCCTCTTAAAAATGTAATAATTACAATCCAAAGCGGGAAAATAGCATTTAAGATCGCCCCAAGTCCACTACTAATGTATTTCACTCCCCAGGTACTCAGTCCGTTGCTAAGAGCAAAATTTAAAACACTCAGTATTAAAATCGTTTTCCACTGTTTGCCTTTTGGCCAAGGGGCTTTTTTGAATAGGAAAAAACAGATATAGAGGCCCCCACCAATGAATTGTCTAATGCCTGCGAGTTGCAATGCGGGCATGTGCCGAACCCCTTCTTTGGACGCAATCCAAGTAGTTCCCCAACAAAAACAAACAAAGGCTAAAGCAATAAATGGTAATCCAATAGCATGAACACCAGTGGAAAGTGAAGTTTTGATCTTTGTTTTCAACTTAAAGCTGTGGTTTTATAAACTGGTAGTCAAGTATTCTTACTAGCTTTTCGCTATCGATTGTTTTTCCCACAGAAGGTTGGTTATAATCAAAAGAGGGCGGAAGCAAATTGTTCTCTATTGCTTTTTCTGTGTAATAGGCTGATCTTGTGGGGTGATAAGGCGCTACGGCATTAAAGCTTTCTCCCCAAGCATTCCTTTCAATAATTTTCAAAATTACTGCGATACAATCCTCTTGATGAATCAGGTTGATAGCTGCTTCTGGATTAGCCACATTTGCTTTCCCTGCCAAAAATCTAGCAGGATTGCGATCTTCCCCAATTAGTCCACCAAAGCGTAGTACGGTAGTTTTAAAGTTGCTGTTGTCAAATAATAATTCTTCGATTGTTAGTAGTTGTTTGCCGCTTTCGGTAACAGGAACTGGTTTTGTGAACTCATCAACGGTATCACTAGCGTCACCATAAACCGCTGTCGAACTAATAAATAACAACTTTTTGATTGTTGATTCCGCAATCAGTGGTAAAAGATTGGCTATTTTTTTAACAAACGAATTGTTATTCGCATCAGAATAATCTTTGTTCTTACCTCTCAATTTCGGTGGAATAGCAATTATTACTATTTCGCTTTCTTCAAAAAAAGACGAAATGTTCTCTGGCGCATTATCACTTTCGAGTTCAATTACATAAGATTGAATTCCAGAATTTTCTAATAGAGAAAGTTTCTCTGGAGAAGTGGTTGATCCTTTTACGGTATACTCTTTTTGAATTAGGGCTTTCGCCAAAGGCAATCCGAGCCATCCGCAACCTAAAACGCTAATTTGTTTCATTATAAACTTGTCATTGAGTTTACAAAAGTAAGCTAATCCGAAAGGATTTTGATTAAAAATTTTCAGCGCTTTTTTAGCTTTTATCAAATTAAAAAAACCGCAAATTTGCCATTTTAGATAGGTAATTTGCGGTAGCTGTTACTTTTTAAAAGGAATTAAATAAGTAGTCCTATAGTAATACTTATTCGACGCTTAAACTATCGTTAACTTTCAAAACAGGTTTCCTCTGCAAGGGTTTGTTTCGAACAGTTTTGATGGTAGTTATTTCAGTAGGAGTAATTATTTCTTGCGGACTTGGCATTATACGCTTAGTGATAACAACCGCATCATTTAATACAAAAGGGGTAGGCATCATCCAGTCTGCTCGTTTTGCCATATTGAATAAGGGGTTTTCTACTAGGTCAAAAGAGGCTTCCATCAATTCCATATCAAATAAGGTGGTGGATGGAATTGTAAACTCCATTTCTAGTGGTTCATTGTTCACAACATAATAGCTAAGTACTTTTTTGCCTTTTCTTTTTAAAACATTGCCTTGTTGCTCTAGTTGCGCTGCGCCATTAGCTTTGAAATTTGTAAAGATCATTGTCTTATCTGCAAAGATATCATACCTATTTACCTTTCTATTTGGGCTAATTCTAATTTTTAAATAACGGTTACCACCTACAGTACTGTCCTTAGTGAAGACGATGGACGGTTGTGCTAAGTCTTTAATTGGTGCCTTGGCACTGAAAGTAAAACCAGAATTGTATTTACTAAATAGGGGGTTTTTATTTATGCTTGTAGCTTCTTGAGGGTTTTCGCCTAGATATTGTTTTGTCCAGTTGTCTAAGTTCTTATCATATGTAGCCCAGTTTGCCATCTTTGTGTCTGCGTTATAAAGATAGACTAGGCTATTTGATTTTGCTTGACCTGCTTGGTATCCCGATGCGAGATGAGCTTTCGCAAAAAATCCTAATGAAAGAATTAAGAAGAATAAAGACCACCACGATTTTCTCATAAAAGCCCCAAAAATAGGCAATAAAAGCACAAAGGTGAGTACTGTCAGTAAAGCACTGCCAAACAATACTTTTAACCCTAAACCGATAGGAAACATTTGAATAAAAGGCACAAATATGAATAAGGCTGGTATACTAAAAATCAGATTTAAAATCCAGCTTGATTTTTGCGTAATGATAAAAATCCCAAAGAGTAATAAACTAAAATAAACAGGTATAATTAAAAAACCAGCTCCTTTAAGATAAAAAGCTATTGCTAAATTGATAAGTAACCATACAAATAATGGGGCTACATAATGATTCATTGTTCTTTTTTTTATCGAAAAACGTTGATAAAAGGCAAAACAAATGCATAGACTAAACAGTACAATTGCTGCGATATAGTCATGACCGTTGTAAGTGAAGCCATTGAGGAGATCGTTGTATTGTGGGTAAATGAGTAATAATAGTTTCCATCCAAAAAAGCCAATTATAAAAGCACTCAAAAGTGATCCAAATAAGGGAATAAAACCCTTTAAAATCTCGGGAAAGCTGAGCAATTTTTTGGCGAAACCTGCAAATAATAACAGCAAGAATACTAAAAAAGCAAAGGCAATCATCGGGAAAACCCAATCAAATGGATAATGAAGTAAGGTGTAAGGAATAGAAAAATAGATATGATCCTCAGTTGCTTGAGTAGCATTGAGATCTGCGTTAGAAAAATGCTGTAATAAAGGTACCAAATAACTACCTTGATGTGCTAGGGTATTTTTATCTAAATGATTGCTATCGTCTTGTGCAGTATGGTAATTATAATGTCCGTCAATAAAAGCAAAATTGTAACCTTGGATATCACCTTTTTCTCTAAAAACGGTTAAATCAGTGTCGTTTGGAAGCATTTTATAAATGCTATACATCAGTGAATTTGATACTGGAAAAGTCGTGCCGGCAGCAGCAAATTCCTTTACCAGTCCGGCATTACCTTTATTTGTCTCCATTAACATATAACTTGGTCCAGAGGACCCTCGAGCTTCAAAGTTTAAAACTATGCCCACTTCTTTTGCCCACTGATGTTGGGTTACAAATAGAGCAGCACCATTTAGTCCCAACTCCTCTGCATCAGTGAAAAGGATTATGATATCGTTTTTAGGTTTTTGCTTGGTGTAAAGATACGCACGGATTCCTTCTAGAATCGTAGCTACACCTGAACCAGCATCACTTGCGCCATGAGAATAGGAATGCGGTGCACTGTCATAATGTGATAATAGCACCAAGGCTTTTGTATTATTAGTCCCCTTTATACGAGCAAGTATATTTTTTGATTTTACAAGGTTGCCCCAGTCGGTTAAAGTGTATCCTTCTTGAGTGGTTGAGTGTAATCCTAATTTATTTAATTCATTTTGAAGGTAGAGGGCAACAGTCTCATGATTTTCAGATCCTACATAATGGGGTTCGCTAGCGATAGCTTTGACTTGATTAAGAGCTCTGGTTGTTGAAAACTCAGCTAGGGGCTCTTCTTTATCTGATGTCCATTGTGGCATCATTGTAAAGAATAACAATCCTATAATTCCAGTTATGAATAAGAAGCTAAAAAGTGGGGATAAACTTTTTTTCATTTGGGCAAATTTGAGGTTTATGATATTAAATATCTTTTTTGACTAGCATGTAAAAATCATTATCTAAAAGCATGTAGCCTTGATCGTACAGGAAATAGTAGGTATTTCCTGTCTTAGTGTTTAAAATATTGGTAAAAAAATCAAAATCAAATCCTTTGCTAAGCAATTTAGCTCGGGTAGTTTTTGACTTACCATCTACATTGAGAGCGGAAAGAATACGATAATTTTTGCGCAACTTATTATTCACATTGCGCATAAAATTAGTACTGTCTTTATTCATTTTATTATTGTAGGCATTTCTACAGCCATCGCTGCAGAATTTCTTGTCTTCGCGACCTACAATCTTTTCACCGCATTCTAGGCAAGTCTTCATGATTATCGTTTTTTCAGGCTGTATAAATCGTGTCTTCTGTCTTTCATAATCTTTACACTTCCATGTTCATGAAGTTCTTTTAAAAGATTGATATCAACATCAACAATCAAGGTCATCTCTGTATTAGGTGTGGCTTCTGCTTTAACTCCGTTGCTTGGGAAAGCAAAATCAGAAGGGGTATATACAGCCGCCTGTGCATATTGGATATCCATATTATTCACCTTTGGTAAATTACCTACACAACCTGCAATTGCTACATAGCACTCGTTTTCTATAGCTCGTGCCTGAGCACAATGTTTTACTCGTGTGTATCCATTTTGTGTATCTGTTAAGAAGGGAACAAATAAAATGTTCATTCCTTCATCAGCCATTAATCTTGATAACTCAGGAAACTCTACGTCATAACAAATAACCACCCCTATTTTTCCACAATCAGTGTCAAATGTTTGTATGATATCTCCTCCAGTAATTCCCCAGTGAAAAACTTCGTTAGGTGTAATGTGAATTTTGCGATACATTTCATTAGTACCATCTCTTTTGCATAGGAAACCAACATTATATACATGCTCGTTTTCTATAAATGGCATACTTCCCGTAATGATATTGATATTATACGAAATAGCAAATTCCTGGAATTTTAATTTAACAGCTTCGGTATGTTTTGCGAGTTCTCTAATCGCTTCTGGTTCTGACAAATGGTTAAAGTCGGCCATTAAAGGTGCTGTGAAAAACTCAGGAAATAAAGCAAAATCACTTCCGTAACCAGAAACGGTATCAATAAAAAATTCCGCTTGATCAAAAAGGGCATTTAAATTAGCTAATGAACGCATTTGCCATTGAATTAAACCTAATCTAACCACACTTTTTTTAGCGTTTATTAATTTAGGGCTATCATCATAATAGATGTTGTTCCATTCTAGTAGTACGGCATATTCTAAAGACTCTGTATCTCCTTCTAAATAATTTTTCAGGACGCGAATTTCATGGAAGTCATTGCTTAATTGAAAAGACAAAACGGGATCATAAACTTCTTTTTTCTTTACTTTTTCAATATATACTTTTGGGGTAATTTCATTTTTAAATTTACCGTAATTCGGAATTCTTCCAGCAAAGATGATTGATTTTAAGTTCAGTTGCTCGCACAATTCTTTTCTTACATCATACAAACGTCTTCCTAATCGCAATCCACGATATTGCGGATTGATGAACACATCAATTCCGTATAAAACTTCACCTTCAGGGTTATGAGTAGAAAAAGTAAAATTGCCTGTTACTGCTTTATAGCTTCTGGTTTTAAAAGCAAAATCTTCGGTTACTAATAAAGATAATGCAGATCCTACAACAATTCCGTCTACAACAATAACCAATTGTCCTTCTGGAAATTTTTCTAATAAAAGTTCGATCTGATTTTCCATCCAAAATGACTCTGCCATTTCTGGGTACGATTCAATCATGGATTTTTTTAATTGTTTGTAATCTTCAATTTGTAGATTACGTAATTCTATCGATTTGATATTTGTAGGCATAAAAGGGTTTTATTTTAGGCTAATGTAGTCAAATTCATATCCAATTACAAACGGTTACAAATATTTACAACCGAAAGTAATTGAACACTAACCGAATAAGATTCAACGCTCATCGCATCATTGCAGTGTTGAAAACAAATAACATTCGACAGAACTTTTAATCTAACAACAATATTTAAATTTTACACGCCATGAATGCATTAAGAAACAAAGTACAGTTGATCGGTCATTTAGGAAATGATCCAGAAATCAAAAATTTCGAAGGAGGAAAAAAATTAGCTAATTTTACCTTGGCTACTAATGAAAGTTATAAAAATGATAAAGGAGAAAAAGTGGAAGAAACGCAGTGGCATCGATTAGTTGCTTGGGGTAGGACAGCCGATATCATTGAGAAGTTTGTTACTAAAGGCAAAGAAATAGCAGTTGAAGGCAAACTTACACACAGGAGTTATGATGACAAAAACGGTGAAAAACGCTATGTCACAGAAGTGGTTGTGTCTGAAGTATTATTATTGGGAAAATAGAATACTTACCGCTTGATAGAATATAAAAATGCCCTCCATTACTAGAGGGCATTTTTTATTATTTTATGCCACGTTTTTGATTAAATCAAATAGCGGACAACGCTTGCAGCGTTTGTCTTCCCCTTTTTGGAAATTTTTACAGCACTTAGTTTTACAAGATGCTGCTTGCTTAATTTTTTTAAGTGCATCCTTCTTATCCTTTTTCTTCTCTTTACCCTTTTCTTTCTTACTCACCTTGTTTGAGATTCAATTGCTCAGCAAAGATATGTTATTTTTATGTATTCTAAATAAACTTTAACTATTTCGGATTGATTGCTATAGAACTGTTGACAGTTAGTTGTTGGATGTCCCTATCAAATAAATACAATCCGCCTTTATCATCACCTATTAAATTAATTTTATCTAAAATAGATTTAGCTTGAGCTTCTTCTTCTATTTGTTCTGCAACGTACCATTGCAAAAAGTTATGCGTAGCATAGTCTTTTTCCATCAAAGAAATATGTACCAGCTCATTAATCGATTCAGATACATAAACTTCATGCTTATACAACTCTTCAAACATCTCTTGAAAGGTACTGTAAGTTGTTTTTGGCGCTTTTAATAAAGTTACTTGTGCGTGTCCTCCTCTTTCATTGATAAACTTAACTAATTTAAGCATGTGTGCGCGTTCTTCGTCAGATTGTGCATACATGAACTTAGAGATACCTTCTAGTCCATGTGTTTCTGCCCAAGAGGCCATGGATAGATAAGTTTGTGATGATTCGGCTTCGATGCGCACTTGTTCATTAAGAGCTGATGCAATATTTTTTGATAACATAATTTACGGTTTATGGTAAAGTTACAAAAAAAGAGACAACTATTCGTTCATGATTTCTTGAAATAAATCTACAAACTGACCTAAATGCAGCCCATCAATTAACCCGTGATGCACATGTACTGACATAGCCATGGTTTTCATACCGTTGTCGTCGCTAATCATTTTACCAAAAGATATTTTAGGGCAACTATCTGGAAAGCTA
>Ga0070748_1001441_pt1 | contig 11124 bp, 7 predicted proteins | sample VirMetDEL_Nov_12_FD_77015 | JGI IMG/M metagenome (GOLD analysis project Ga0070748, IMG submission 77015) | Aqueous microbial communities from the Delaware River and Bay under freshwater to marine salinity gradient to study organic matter... | ecosystem: Environmental > Aquatic > Marine > Coastal ...
ATGCAACAACAGCTGTGCAAGGTGAAGGGAACTTCGAATTGACATTATATACCAAAACAGCTATTGGTGATGGTACTCAGGCAAACAATCCTTGGTTACAAGAGATGCCTGATCCTATTACTAGAGCAACTTGGGACAACTACCTTACTATGAGTGAGGCAGATGCTAAAGAATTAGGACTTTGGTTTGACAGAAGTACGTTCTTCACAGAAGCACGTCACAATGCAAACGGAGGTTTAAATGGACACTATGCGGAAGTTAGCGCAAACGGTGTATCAGTTACAGTACCAGTAATGGTGCAGCCAGGTCAAGCAAAAGGAACTGTTGGTCTTGCCTTAGGGTATGGAAAAACAGCTGCAATGCAAGAAGATATGCAAACAGGAGTGAATGCCTTCCCGTTTATGCAGAACTTCCAAATGACACAAGGCGGAGTATCTATTAAGAGAGCAAATGATGATGTGCATGAATTTGCATTGATGCAATTGCAAAATACCTTAATGGGTCGTGGAGATATTGTAGTAGAAACTACGCTAGAGGTCTTCAATACAAAATCGAAAAAAGATTGGAATCCTGTTCCAACCGTTTCTAAAAATCACCAAGAATACGAAGTGACTTCACCAGAAGTTGATCTTTGGTATTCATTTGATCGTTCTATTGGGCATCACTTCAATCTTTCGATTGATATGAATGCTTGTACTGGATGTGGGGCTTGTGTTATAGCTTGTCACGCAGAAAACAACATTCCTGTTGTGGGAAAATCTGAAGTACGTCGTAGCCGTGATATGCACTGGTTGCGTATCGATAGATATTACTCTTCTGAAGCAACCTTTGCAGGTGATGATCAGAAAAAAGATGATATGGATGGTCTATGGGGAGAAAATGGTTCTCTTAGTGGATTTGGTGAAATGGAAGATCCAGCGGAAAACCCCCAAGTGGCTTTCCAGCCTGTGATGTGTCAGCACTGTAACCACGCTCCATGTGAGACGGTTTGTCCAGTAGCTGCAACTTCACATAGCCGACAAGGACAAAACCACATGGCGTATAACCGTTGTGTAGGTACACGTTACTGTGCAAACAACTGTCCTTATAAAGTACGTCGTTTCAACTGGTTCTTATATAATAAGAATGATGAGTTTGATTATTATATGAATGACGATTTAGGACGTATGGTATTAAACCCAGATGTTACAGTTCGTTCTCGTGGTGTGATTGAGAAATGTTCTATGTGTATTCAAATGACACAGAAAACAATCTTAGATGCTAAACGTGAAGGACGTGTAATCAAAGATGGCGAATTTGCAACGGCTTGTACAAATGCTTGTACTTCTGGAGCAATGGTCTTTGGAGATGTAAATGATAAAGACAGTCAAGTTGCAGAACTTGCTGAAGACGATAGAATGTATCACTTATTAGAAAGTGTAGGTACGAAGCCAAATGTCTTCTATCACGCGATCGTGAGAAATACACAAGACGCATAAACAACTAATCAAAAGAACTAATTAGATAGGATTATGGCGCATTACGAAGCACCTATACGAAGACCACTAGTTACCGGCGATAAAACGTATCACGATGTGACATTAGATGTTGTAGCTCCTGTTGAGGGACGCGCCAACAAACATTGGTGGATTGTTTTTGGTATCGCTCTAGCTGCTTTCCTTTGGGGAATAGGCTGTATTATTTATACCATTTCAAATGGTATTGGTAGTTGGGGTTTGAACAAAACTGTTAACTGGGCATGGGATATCACCAACTTTGTATGGTGGGTAGGTATCGGACACGCAGGAACGTTAATTTCGGCGGTACTGTTGTTGTTCCGTCAGAAATGGCGTATGGCAATTAACCGTTCTGCAGAGGCGATGACTATCTTCTCAGTAGTACAAGCAGGATTGTTCCCAATCATTCACATGGGACGTCCATGGTTAGCATACTGGGTATTACCTATTCCTAACCAATTTGGTTCTTTGTGGGTAAACTTTAACTCACCACTGCTTTGGGATGTATTTGCAATCTCAACCTACTTATCAGTTTCTTTAGTATTCTGGTGGACAGGTTTACTTCCTGATTTTGCGATGATTCGTGATCGTGCTGTAAAGCCGTTCCAAAAGAAAATCTATAGCTTACTATCTTTTGGATGGTCAGGTCGTGCAAAAGATTGGCAACGTTTTGAAGAAGTATCATTGGTACTTGCCGGTTTGGCAACTCCACTTGTACTTTCTGTACACACAATTGTATCCTTTGACTTTGCTACCTCGGTAATTCCAGGTTGGCATACAACCATCTTCCCTCCATACTTTGTTGCGGGAGCGGTATTCTCAGGATTTGCAATGGTAAATACCTTACTTATTATTATGCGTAAGGTGTCTAATCTAGAAAACTATATCACCGTTCAACATATCGAGTTAATGAACATTGTAATCATGATTACAGGTTCTATCGTTGGGGTCGCCTATATGACAGAGTTATTTATGTCATGGTACTCTGGAGTTGAATATGAGCAGTATGCGTTCTTGAACAGAGCGACAGGGCCTTATGCCTGGGCATACTGGAGTATGATGATATGTAATGTATTCTCTCCACAATTTATGTGGTTCCCAAAATTGAGAAGATCAATTATGTTCTCTTTTATCATTTCGATTGTAGTAAACATCGGAATGTGGTTTGAGCGTTTTGTAATTATCGTGACTTCATTGCACCGTGATTACCTTCCATCTTCTTGGACGATGTTCTCACCTACCTTTGTAGATATTGGTATCTTCATTGGTACTATTGGATTCTTCTTTGTATTGTTCTTACTATATGCACGTACGTTCCCAGTGATTGCACAAGCAGAAGTAAAAACAATTATGAAGTCATCTGGAGAGCGTTATAAAAAATTACGTGAGTCTGGACAGTCATTAGTTGGCTCAGGAGCCGATCCAAGAACATCTGGAGGTCCTGTAAAGATTAATTTGGACGGTCATGTGACGGAAGCTATCATTATTGAGGCACCTGCAGCTACAGTAGTATCAGGAACTGCTAGTGACCTTGTTGGTTCATTAGGAGCATTTGATCCTGCAACGCAAACGGCTGACGACTTGAAAAAAGTAAATGGTATCGGACCAAAAATGGAAGAAAAGCTGAATGAGCTCGGTATCTTCACTTTTGCTCAGGTAGCTAGAATGACCCAAAAGGAATACAATCTATTAGATAGTATCACTGGATCTTTCCCTGGACGAGCAGAACGCGACGACTGGGCTGGACAAGCAAGTAAACTTAACAACAACTAAGAGTATGGCATCTACAGTTATACACGCACTTTATACTGACGACGACGTTCTAATGAACGCCGTAAAGGAAGTAAAGAAAAAGCACCTGCACATTAATGAAGTGTATTCTCCATTTCCTGTGCACGGACTAGATAAAGCTATGGGGCTTGCACCAACACGTATTGCGATTACATCGTTTATGTACGGATGTTTAGGTCTTGCAGTTGCAATCACAATGATGAACTTCATTATGATTGAAGACTGGCCACAAGATATTGGAGGAAAGCCTAGCTTTAGTTATATCGAAAACATGCCGGCATTTGTGCCAATTATGTTTGAACTTACGGTATTCTTTGCCGCGCATTTAATGGTAATCACATTTTATATGCGTAGTAAATTACGGCCTTTCAAAAAAGCTGAAAATCCTGATGTACGTACCACAGATGATCATTTCCTGATGGAAATTGATGCCTCAGGTCAAAATGCTCAAGAGCTTGCAGACTTTTTGGTGACAACGGGAGCAACAGAGATTAATTTAATTGCAAACCAAGACGCATAAGGATGAAGAATAGTATAAAAATCACTGTACTCCTAATAGCACTTTTGGCAATCGTTTCTTGCCAATCGAATGATAGGAAACCTGGTTACCAATACATGCCTAATATGTATGAGTCGGTACCTTATGATACCTATGGTAAGTATGAAGTCTTTCCTGATGGAAAAGAAGGATTGCTTCCTGCTGAAGGTTCTGTAATGAGAGGTTGGTTGCCTTATGAGATTGAAAATTCAACTGAAGGCTACGCTTTCGCGAAAGCGAACTTAAAAAACGATCTTCCTTATACAGAAGAAAACCTTGCAAAAGGGAAAGCGCTTTATGATATCTACTGTGGAATCTGTCACGGATCTAAAGGAAACGGACAAGGAACACTTGTAGAACGCGAAAAAATACTTGGAGTTCCAGAATATAATGACGCAGGTAGAGCAATTACTGAAGGAAGTATCTATCACGTAATGTACTACGGAATCAATAGTATGGGATCTTATGCTTCTCAAATGTCTGAAGAAGAACTTTGGCTAGTAGATCATTATGTAATGTCTTTAAAGGACAAATTAGACAAACAAGAAGCGAGAGCTTTTGACGTGGTCGAACATATAATGGAAGTAGAGGCTATCGATACAGATATTGTGATCGAAATCCTCGAAGAGGAATTACACCAAGAAGAAGATCACGGATCTGAACACTAAGAAGGAAACAACTAACTGATAAAGCGAATACACAGATATGTATACATTATCTAAAAATTTAAAACTCTCTGCAATCATCTTTATGGTGGTTGGTGCAGTCTTGTTTGCAGTAGATTATGCGATGTTGCCTAAGACAACCGCAGATGTCGCTGCTATGGAAGCTGCACATGGAGATGGTCACGGAGGTGAACACGATGAAGCAACTGCAGATCATGCAGCTCCTTCAGAAGCTCACGCTGTAAAAGAAGTTCATGCTGAAGAAAGTCATGCCGAAGAAGGGCATGGGATGACTAAAGAAGAGCATCTTGAACACACGCTACACCAATACCAAAATAAACCATGGTCGGCGATATATATCGCTGCCTTCTTTTTCTTCATGATCTCACTAGCATGTCTTGCTTTTTATGCAATTCAATATGCTGCACAGGCAGGGTGGTCTCCACTTTTGTTGAGAGTAATGGAAGGAATTACAGGCTACTTACCTTGGGGTAGTGCGATTATGTTTATTCTCCTTGTTTTATCAGGATTACACTATAACCATATGTTCCATTGGATGGACCCAGAATTATTAGTGGAAGGTGGAGAAAAGTATGACTCACTTATCGCTGGAAAATCAGGATATCTAAATGTATCAGGACTTTTAATAAGAGCGGCAATTTTTATCTTAGGGTGGAACTTATACCGTTACTTAGCAGTAAAATATAGTAGAGAACAAGACGAAGCAACTGATAATAAATGGCACAAGAAGTCATTTAAAGCGGCTGCAGCCTTCTTAGTATTCTTTATCTATACAGAATCTATTATGTCTTGGGATTGGTTAATGTCTCTAGATCCACACTGGTTTAGTACTTTGTTTGGATGGTATGTGTTTGCAGGAATGATGGTTTGTGCCATTACAGTGATTGCAATGGTGACTATCTTTTTGAAGTCTAAAGGATATTTAGAAAAAGTAAATGATAGCCATATTCATGATCTTGCAAAGTTCATGTTTGCCTTCAGTATTTTCTGGACCTACTTATGGTTCTCTCAATTTATGCTGATCTGGTATTCAAACATTCCAGAAGAAGTAACATATTACATCACTCGTATTGAAGATTACACTTTACCGTTCTGGGGAATGGTAGGTATGAACTTTATCTTCCCATTATTGATGTTGATGAACAGTGATTACAAACGATTAAACTGGTTTGTAATGATGGCAGGTGTAGTAATACTATTAGGTCACTATGTAGATCTATTTAATATGGTAATGCCAGCGACGGTAGGAACATCATGGTCGTTTGGATTTGTAGAGTTAGGATCTTTATTGTTCTTCCTAGGGTTATTCATTTTCATAGTGTTTACTTCACTATCAAAACGTCCCCTTGAGCCTAAGCGTAATCCGCTTATTGAGGAGAGTAAACATTTTCACTATTAAGAATATTGATTAAAGAAGTTAGAAAGCAATGACAGGTTTATTAGCACTCATCGTAGTAATTCTTTTTGTAGTCACGCTTTGGCAAATGTCAAAGATTTTTAAGCTGTCTCAGCTTAAAAATAAGAATAGTGAAACTGCACAAGTCGCCAATGATAAGGACAATAACATCAATGGAAAATTGATGATTATGTTCCTCATCTTCCTTAATGTAATTACCATCTACTGTTTTTGGAATTACAGCAAATTTTATTTACCAGAGGCTTCGTCGGCTCACGGAGGATCGTATGATACTTTATTGTACATCTCTTTTGCGTTGATCATGGTTGTACAGGTAATCACTCAAGCTTTATTACACTACTTTGCTTATAAGTACCAAGGAAAGAAAGGAAATCGTGCTTTGTTTTATGCAGATAACGACAAGCTAGAATTTATCTGGACTATTATTCCAGTAATTGTATTAGCAGGTCTTATTATATACGGACTATTTACTTGGTCTGATATCATGAACTTCGAAGAGGAAGAAGACGCTATTGTTGTTGAGTTATACGCTAAGCGTTTTAACTGGGAAGCAAGATATGCTGGTGAAGATCAAATCTTAGGAAATGCAAATGTTCGTTTCATCGAAGGTTCAAATACAGTAGGAGTTGATGCTTCTGACGTAGATGCAAAGGATGATGTTATTACAAACGAATTGCACTTACCTGTAGGACGTCAAGTGATTTTTAAATTGAGATCTCAAGATGTATTACACTCGGCGTATATGCCTCACTTCCGCGCTCAAATGAATGTGGTACCTGGTATGATTACTCAGTTTGCGTTTACACCTACGGTTACGACTAAAGAAATTCGTGAAACGGAGTATATGCAAGATAAGATGTATACCATTCAAGAATTGAGAAAAGTAAAGAATGAGAAATCAATAGCTGCTGGTGACGGTCCTATTGATGAGTATAATGAGTTTGATTATTACTTATTATGTAATAAGATTTGTGGATCTTCTCATTACAATATGCAAATGAAGATTATCGTGGAAACCCAAGAAGAGTATGACGCTTGGATGGCTACACAATCAACATTTGGCGAGAAAATCGCAGCAGAATAAACGGAAAAGAAAAAACTAACTTTTAGAATATAAGATTATGTCAGAGCACGCAGCAACAGATCACGGACACGACGATCACGGGCATCATCATCACGAACAAACATTTATTGAGAAGTACATATTTAGTACAGATCATAAAATGATATCAAAACAATACCTAATCACTGGTTTGATTATGGGTATTATTGGGATTGCTATGTCATTGCTTTTTAGATTGCAACTGGCATGGCCTGATCACAAGTTTACTGCCTTTGAAATCTTCCTAGGAGATTGGGGTAAGGACGGTGTGATGGATCCTAATATCTACTTGGCTTTAGTAACTATACACGGTACCATTATGGTATTCTTTGTGTTGACAGCGGGGCTGAGTGGTACCTTTAGTAACTTATTGATTCCACTGCAAATTGGAGCAAGAGATATGGCTTCAGGATTCCTGAACATGGTCTCTTATTGGTTGTTCTTCCTTTCTTCTGTAATTATGGTACTCTCTCTCTTTGTAGAGTCTGGACCAGCAGCAGCAGGTTGGACAATTTACCCTCCCTTAAGTGCGCTTCCTAATAGTATTCCTGCTTCAGGAATGGGAATGACATTGTGGTTAGTCTCTATGGCTATCTTTATTGCCTCTTCACTTTTAGGTTCTTTGAACTACATAGTGACAGTGATTAACTTACGTACAAAAGGAATGAGCATGACTCGTCTTCCATTGACGATTTGGGCATTCTTTGTAACAGCAATTATTGGTGTGGTTTCTTTCCCAGTTCTTTTATCTGCAGCTTTATTGTTGATCATGGATAGAAGTTTCGGAACGTCATTCTTCTTGTCTGACATTTATATTGGAGGAGAAGTATTACACAACTCAGGAGGTTCTCCTGTTTTGTTTGAACACCTCTTCTGGTTCTTAGGACACCCTGAAGTATACATTGTATTACTTCCGGCTCTTGGAATTACCTCAGAGATCATTGCGACCAATTCACGAAAACCAATTTTTGGGTATCGCGCGATGGTAGCGTCTATTCTTGCGATTGCATTCTTATCGACGATTGTATGGGGTCACCATATGTTTATCTCTGGTATGAATCCTTTCCTTGGGTCTGTATTTACATTTACTACCTTATTGATTGCAATTCCATCTGCAGTAAAAGCATTTAACTATATCACCACCTTGTGGAAAGGAAATCTCCAGTTTAATCCAGGGATGTTATTCTCTATTGGATTGGTATCGACCTTTATTTCAGGAGGTCTTACAGGAATTATCCTTGGTGATAGTACATTAGATATCAACATTCACGATACCTACTTCGTAGTAGCTCACTTTCACTTGGTAATGGGTATATCTGCACTCTATGGTTTGTTTGCAGGAGTGTATCACTGGTTCCCAAAAATGTTTGAGGGGCGTATGATGTATAAAAATCTTGGATATGTGCACTTCTGGGTAACGGTTATTGGTGCCTACGGAATTTTCTTCCCAATGCACTTTATCGGTATGGCAGGATTGCCTAGACGTTACTATACAAACTCTGCCTTCCCATACTTTGACGATTTGGTAGATGTAAACGTAGCAATTACAATCTTTGCATTCATTACAGCAGCGGCACAGTTAGTCTTCTTATACAACTTTGTATCGTCTATGTTCTATGGTAAGAAAGGATTAAAGAATCCATGGGATTCTAATACATTAGAGTGGACTGCTGAAGTTAAGCACATTCACGGGAACTGGGATGGTCCAATTCCAGAGGTTCACCGTTGGCCTTATGATTATAGTAAACTCAATAAAGATGAGTCTGACTATGTGATTCCTGGTCAAGATTTTATTCCTCAGCATATACCGTTGCAGGATAATGAAGAAGAAATGCACCACTAAGAGACCCGCTCAGGCAGTTTTCTTTTAAAAGATGCACACTATACAAACCCATTCGGAAACGGATGGGTTTTCTTTTTGGTGCGCTTTCGCGAAAGCGCAATCAATCCCAACTCCCAAAAGGCAAGTTTGCGTATATTTGTTTGACCTGCTATTCTACTAATGAAAAGCAAGCTCCTAATCTACTATGAACGAAAATTTAGACCCTACAAACGAAGGTTATTCCCATGAAGAAATGGATGTTGAACGCGCCTTGCGACCCTTGTCCTTTGATGATTTTACCGGACAGGATCAGGTATTGGAGAATCTTCAAATTTTTGTACAAGCTGCAAATCAACGTGGGGAAGCATTAGATCACACCCTATTCCATGGACCTCCAGGACTTGGAAAAACAACCTTGGCCAATATCTTGGCAAATGAGTTGGGTGTTAACATCAAGATTACCTCTGGTCCTGTATTAGATAAGCCAGGTGATCTTGCCGGTTTGCTCACCAATCTAGAAGAACGAGACGTTTTATTTATAGATGAAATTCACCGCCTAAGTCCAATAGTTGAAGAGTATTTATACTCGGCTATGGAAGACTACCGTATCGATATAATGATTGAAACGGGGCCTAATGCGCGTACGGTTCAAATAGATTTAAATCCTTTTACCCTAGTAGGGGCAACTACACGTTCTGGATTATTAACAGCCCCAATGCGGGCTCGTTTTGGAATTGCCTCCCGTTTACAATATTACAGCACCGAATTACTTACTTCGATCGTTCAGAGATCATCCCAAATTCTACGTGTGCCCATCTCCATGGAAGCGGCTATCGAAATTGCAGGGAGAAGTAGAGGAACACCTCGTATCGCAAACGCCTTACTTCGTCGTGTTAGAGATTTTGCACAAATAAAAGGGAACGGCTCTATTGATATAGCCATTGCTCAATTTAGTCTGGAAGCTCTTCATGTAGACGCACACGGATTGGATGAAATGGATAACAAGATTTTGAGAACCATTATCGAAAAGTTCAAGGGCGGCCCCGTTGGGATTTCCACACTAGCCACCGCTGTTTCAGAAAGCTCCGAAACCATTGAAGAGGTTTATGAACCCTTTTTGATCCAACAAGGTTTTATCATGCGTACACCCCGTGGCCGAGAAGTTACTGAAGCTGCTTATACGCATTTGGGCATTGTAAAAGGGCCCACTCAAGGCGGACTGTTTTAGACATCTACCCTATTTTTTGTAGGATCGTGTAATCCTTTGTAACTGCATATTTCAAATTTATTAGCGCTAAACCTACATGCGAGAACGTCAAATACCCAAAGTGCCTTTTATCAGGTTTATATTAAACGCAAAGCGTATTCTAAAGAATCCTTTGCCTTTTCATCATGAAAATTTCACTAATAAAGGAGATACCTTTCAATTAAAAATTGGTTTTGGTCAATCGGTGGTTTTTTCACGAAACCCCAGTTTTGCTATTCATGCCCTTCAAAAAAATCAAAGGAATTATCATAAATCAGATATTCAGACAAAGCAACTGGCTAAGTATGTAGGTCAAGGACTCCTAACTGCCGAGGGAGAGAAATGGAAAACCCAACGCAAACTCATTCAACCAGCTTTTCATAAAAAGGCCTTGGTAAACCTCTTAAACAAGGTGATGGATGCGATTCAATTAGAATTGCAACGAATTGAACCCAATACGCCCATTGATATCTTTCCCATCTTTAATGATCTCGCTTTTCAAACCGTTGTTAAGGCATTGTTTAGTACAGATATTGAACCTTCACTCATAAATCGATTACAGCATATTACCGAGGCGGCACAAGAGATGTTGGTGCGTGAACTGCGCCAGCCATATAAAGGACTATATTTTAAATATGGCGGACCCATAAAGAAACACATTGCTTTGGTGCAAGAGGCGAGGGAAATTTTAAGAGGATTTGTGAATGACCGCCGACAAAGCGGACTGCGTCATGATGACTTATTGGACATGCTTCTAGATGCGCGTTATGAAGATGGAAGTGCCATGGATGAACAACAATTGCTAGATGAGATTTTAATTTTATTTGTCGCTGGTCATGAAACTACCTCCAATGCACTCACCTTTACAATGGAACTATTGGCAAGGCATCCAGAAGTCCAGGAGCGTTTGTATGCAGAGATTGTAAATGAAAGCGCTTTCTTGCCGGTCGGACAGGCGGGCGCGAACCTGCCTAACGGACAGGAAGGAGCGCAATCCAAAGAGATGGCTACAGAAAGTCAGACCAA
>Ga0070748_1001442_pt1 | contig 11124 bp, 10 predicted proteins | sample VirMetDEL_Nov_12_FD_77015 | JGI IMG/M metagenome (GOLD analysis project Ga0070748, IMG submission 77015) | Aqueous microbial communities from the Delaware River and Bay under freshwater to marine salinity gradient to study organic matter... | ecosystem: Environmental > Aquatic > Marine > Coastal...
CCTGCGGCATGGAAAGAGTTTGAAAACTTATTTGAAAGAAATAGAATTTTTATAGATAGAACAGTAAATGTAGGAGCAATTTCTGCCGAAAAAGCGGTTTCTTACGGTTTCACTGGACCTAACTTACGTGCAGCTGGTGTTGATTATGATGTGCGTGTTGCACAGCCATATAGCTCTTATGAAGATTTTGACTTTATCGTTCCTGTTGGAAAATCAGGTGATACTTACGATCGCTTTTGCGTTCGTAACGCTGAAGTTTGGGAAAGTTTAAGTATCATTCGTCAAGCATTAGACAAAATGCCTGCTGGTAATGAATACCATGCCGATGTTCCAGATTACTACTTACCTCCAAAAGAGGATGTCTATACTAATATGGAATCATTAATCTATCATTTTAAAATTGTAATGGGAGAAGTTCCTGTTCCAGTGGCAGAAATTTACCATCCTGTTGAAGGAGGAAATGGAGAAATAGGTTTCTACTTAGTAACTGATGGAAGTCGTACACCGTACAGACTACATTTTAGAAGACCTTGCTTTATTTATTACCAAGCTTATCCAGAAATGATAAAAGGCGCATTATTATCTGATGCCATTGTAATTTTATCAAGTTTAAATGTAATTGCTGGAGAATTAGACGCATAAATTATGGAACGTACACATTACAAACAAGAAATAAATATGACTGAAGCATTGATGACTCGCATCAATGAATTAATCAGTCATTATCCAGAAGACAAAAGAAAATCAGCACTATTACCTGTATTGCATGAAGTTCAAGATGCCCATGAAAATTGGTTAAGCTATGAACTAATGGATAAGGTGGCTGAAATTCTTCATATTCAACCTATAGAAGTATATGAAGTAGTTTCTTTTTATACAATGTACAACCAAAGACCTATAGGAAAATACATGTTTGAGTTTTGTCAAACTTCACCTTGTTGTCTAAAAGGCACAGAAGATCTAATGGACTACACTTGTGAAAAATTAGGTGTAAAAATAGGTGAAACAACTGCTGACGGGCTATTTGAAGTTCGCGGAGTAGAATGTTTAGGAGCTTGTGGTTATGCACCCATGATGCAGCTAGGTGATTTTTACAAAGAGCATCTTACAGAAGACAAAATTGATCAGTTAATTACTGATTGTAGAGAAAATAAAATAATATTACACGATAAATAAGATGTCAAAAAAAATATTATTAGATAAAATAAACGTACCCGGAATCAAGACCTACGAAGTATACCGCAAAGAAGGTGGTTATGCCTCAGTAGAGAAAGCAATGAAAGCAATGACTCCTGATGAAGTTGTTGAAGAAGTTAAGAAATCAGGACTTCGTGGTCGTGGTGGAGCTGGATTCCCTGCTGGGATGAAATGGAGTTTTATTGATAAAAAATCAGGTAAACCAAGACATTTAGTTTGCAATGCAGATGAATCTGAACCAGGGACTTTTAAAGACCGTTATTTGATGGAATTTATTCCTCATTTACTGATTGAAGGAATGATTACTTCGAGTTTTGCATTGGGTGCTAACCTATCGTATATCTACATTCGTGGAGAATATATGTGGGTTTATAAAATATTAGAAAGAGCCATTGCCGAAGCGAAAGCTGCAGGTTGGTTAGGAAAAAATATATTAGGTACAGGTTACGACTTAGAACTTTATGTTCACTGTGGTGCCGGTGCTTACATCTGTGGTGAAGAGACTGCATTAATTGAATCTTTAGAAGGTAAAAGAGGAAATCCTCGCATCAAACCACCCTTTCCAGCAGTTTCTGGATTATGGGCAAATCCTACTGTAGTAAATAATGTAGAAACAATCGCTTCAGTGCCATGGATTGTAAATAATTCTGGTGATGATTATGCACAAATAGGAATTGGAAGATCTACTGGAACCAAATTAATTTCGGCTTCAGGACATGTTAAAAATCCTGGTGTTTACGAGATCGAATTGGGATTATCAGTTTATGAATTCATGAATTCTGACGAATATCTTGGCGGAATGAGTTCTAATCGACCTTTAAAAGCATTAGTACCTGGAGGTTCCTCTGTACCGATTTTACCAGCTGATCTGATTTACAAGACGGCAAACGGTGAAGATCGTTTAATGACGTATGAGTCTTTAAGTGATGGCGGATTTGCAACAGGATCGATGTTAGGTTCAGGAGGTTTTATCGTTTACGATGATACTGCTTGTATTGTACGTAATACCTGGAACTTTGCACGTTTTTACCACCACGAAAGTTGTGGACAATGTTCTCCTTGTCGTGAAGGAACAGGATGGTTAGAAAAAGTATTGTGGCGTATTGAGAATGGACAAGGACGTGAAGAAGATATTGATTTACTATGGAGTATTCAAAGTAAAATTGAAGGAAACACGATTTGCCCACTTGGAGATGCCGCTTCATGGCCGGTAGCAGCAGCTATTCGTCATTTTAGAGAGGAGTTTGAATACCATGTTCGTTTCCCAGAAAAAATTAAAAACAGAAACCATTTCGTTGCAGAACCTTTTGAAAAAGTAAAGCATCTAGTTTCTAAAGTAATAGTATAAAATAGTTTCAAGTTTTTTGTTTTTTGTTTCAATACCGATAGTTATCGGGACTGCAACTTTAAACTTTAAACTAAAAAAACAAAAGTAAGAAATGAAAGTAACGATAGACGGTCAAAGCATAGAAGTAGAACCAGGAACAACTATCCTGCAAGCAGCACGTATGATTGGTGGTGAATCTGTTCCCCCAGCAATGTGTTATTACTCTAAATTAAAAGGTAGTGGGGGTAAATGTCGTTGTTGTCTTGTTGAAGTAGCTAAAGGTAGTGAAGCAGATCCAAGACCAATGCCAAAATTAATGGCTTCTTGTGTAACAGGTTGTATGGACGGAATGGAAGTGAATAGTAAATCTTCTGAAAGAGTAAGAGAAGCTAGACAATCTGTAACTGAATTTTTATTGATCAATCACCCATTAGATTGTCCGGTTTGTGACCAAGCGGGAGAATGTGATTTGCAAGACTTAAGTTTTGAGCACGGGAAATCTAAAACTCGTTTCATTGAAGAGAAAAGAACATTTGAACCAGAAGATATTGGTCCGAATATTCAATTGCACATGAATCGTTGTATTCTTTGTTACCGTTGTGTAATGGTAGCAGATCAATTGACTGATGAGCGTGTACACGGAGTTATGGATAGAGGAGATCACTCTAATATCTCTACTTGCATCTCTAAAGCTATAGATAATGAATTCTCTGGAAACATGATAGATGTATGTCCAGTAGGAGCATTAACTGATAAAACATTCCGATTCAAATCGAGAGTTTGGTTCAACAAACCATACAATGCACACAGAGAATGTACTACTCCTGGATGTTGTGGTAAAACAACTGTTTGGATGTTTGGTGACGAAATACAAAGAGTTACAGGTCGTAAAGATGTGTACCATGAGGTAGAAGAATTCATTTGTAACGAATGTCGTTTTGACCATAAAGATCCAGCTGACTGGGTTATTGAAGGACCAAGAGAATTTGATAAAGATTCGGTTATTAATCAAAACAACTACACACAGAAATTAGAAACTGTTCATATCGCGACCGAAGAAGGAATTCTAAAAGGTAGAGATCAAGACCGTAAAAAAATAAGTATGCCAGCTATCCCATTGGATAAAGAGCAGGAAGAAATTTTTAAAAAAGGTAATCTTTAGAAAATGGATAGTACAATTATAATAGAAAAAAGTATCATCATCTTAGTTGTTTTTGCAATTACGATGTTAATGGCGATGTACTCTACGCTTGCAGAACGTAAAGTTGCGGCTTGGTTACAAGACCGTATAGGTCCTAATAGAGCAGGTAAAGGCGGAATCTTACAGCCACTTGCTGATGGTTTAAAATTATTCTCTAAAGAAGAATTTGAACCAGACACACCTAACCGATTCTTGTTTTTTGTAGGTCCAGCTGTAGCTATGAGTACTGCTTTGATGACAAGCGCTGTGATTCCTTGGGGAGATCGTTTTCACCTTTTTGGAAGAGACATTATATTACAAGCTACAGATATAGATGTTGCTTTATTATATGTTTTTGGTGTGATATCAGTAGGAGTTTACGGAATCATGATTGGTGGTTGGGCTTCAAACAATAAGTTCTCTTTAATCGGAGCGATTCGTGCAGCCTCACAAATGGTATCCTATGAAGTTGCTATGGGACTGTCAATAATCGCTTTATTGATGATGACAGGAACATTGAGTTTGAGAGAGATTTCAGCTCAGCAATCAGGAATGCAATGGAATGTTTTTTACCAACCGCTTTCGTTCTTGATATTCTTGATTTGTGCATTTGCAGAAACTAACAGAACACCATTTGATTTAGCAGAATGTGAAACCGAACTTATTGGTGGATACCATACGGAGTATTCTTCGATGAAAATGGGATTCTACTTATTTGCTGAATATGCAAATATGTTTATTTCATCAACCATTTTAGCTGTTTTATTCTTTGGTGGGTATAACTATCCTGGAATGGCTTGGGCTGTTGAAAACTGGGGAGTGAATCTTGCTAACGTAATTGGAATAGCTGTTTTATTTGGAAAAATAATCGGGTTTATCTTCTTTTACATGTGGGTAAGATGGACTATTCCAAGATTCAGATACGATCAATTGATGCATTTAGGTTGGAGAATTTTAATTCCTTTATCGATCATTAATATTATCATTACTGGAATTGTAATTTTGAGAGCTGAAATAGCAGTTTATTTAGGATTTTAATTAGCGAAGAAAATATGTAGCCCTGATAGCAGTGGAAATCCTTTTATCCTGAACTTGTTTCAGGATCCTGAAACAAGTTCAGGATAAAAGATTGAAACGGATAGCAGGAATAAGCTTCAAATAAAAATAAAAAAATGTCAATAGAAACCATATCCTTATCGGGAAGAAAAAAATTAGTCTCTAATAAAGAGATGACTTTTTGGGAGCGAATGTATCTTATTGCAATTATCAAGGGTTTGATGATTACGATTAAACATTTATTTACAAGAAAAGTAACGATTCAATACCCAGAACAAGTTCGTGAAATGAGTCCTGTTTATCGTGGGCAACATCAATTGAAACGTGATGAGCTAGGTAGAGAAAACTGTACTGCTTGTGGATTATGTGCTTTATCATGTCCTGCTGAGGCTATCACTATGAAAGCAGAAGAACGCAAACCTGATGAGAAACATCTGTACAGAGAAGAGAAATATGCTTCTATATATGAAATCAATATGTTGCGTTGCATTTTTTGCGGATTGTGTGAAGAGGCTTGCCCTAAAGACGCAATTTACTTGACTACTTCAAAGGTATTAGTTCCTTCTAGCTATGATAGAGAAGATTTTATTTTTGGAAAAGATAGATTGGTTATGCCTTTAGATATCGCAATGGAAAATGCACAACTTAAAAACGCTAATTAATGTCAACGATACTTATTATATTTTGTGTTTTAGCTGCCATCACATTGGCAACTGCTTTCTTGGCCATCTTTAGCCGAAACCCAATTCACAGTGCCTTATATCTTGTAATTTGTTTTTTCTCAATTGCAGGTCATTATTTATTATTGAACTCTCAATTTCTAGCAATTGTACACATCATTGTATATTCTGGAGCTATTATGATTTTGTTTTTATTCACCATCATGTTGATGAACTTGAATAAAGAAAATGAAGTTCACAAACCTAGAATTACCCGTTTAGGAGCTATTGTCTCTTTTTGTTTAATATGTATTGTTTTAATAATGGTCTTCATTAATTCAAAACCTATTATTGGAGAATACATTAGCACAGGAGAAGACTACCAATCCATTAAAGTTTTAGGAAAAGTATTATTGAATGAATACATGGTTCCTTTTGAATTTGCTTCGATACTATTATTAGTAGCGATGATTGGTACTGTACTATTGTCTAAAAAAGAAAAAACACAGAAATAACATGAACAATATTTTAAATGAAATAGGTATTGAAAATTATATTTTTCTCTCAACAATACTTTTCTGTATTGGCGTTTTTGGAGTTTTATACAGACGAAATGCCATCATCGTATTTATGTCTATCGAAATTATGTTGAATGCAGTAAACTTACTTTTTGTAGCTTTTTCTACTTATCATCAAGATGCACAGGGACAAGTATTTGTATTTTTCTCTATGGCTGTAGCTGCCGCCGAAGTGGCTGTAGGTTTAGCCATTCTAGTTTCGATATTTAGAAATTTGGGCTCAATTGACATTAATAATTTAAAAAACTTAAAAGGATAAACTATAATGAATACAAATTTAGCTTTACTCTTATTATTAGCTCCTTTTATAGGGTTTTTATTTAATATCTTCTTCGGAAAAAGTATCGGAAGAACAGCTTCAGGAGTTATTGGAACTCTTATGATTGTTGTTTCTTTTATTGTAACTATATATTTCTTTGGAGCTATCACTGCAAAACCTGAAGGAATTCACATATCACTTTTTGACTGGATTCAAATTAGTAATTTCAAAGTTGACTTTGGATTTCAATTTGACCAACTATCAGTTCTATGGTTACTATTTGTAACGGGAATTGGTTCCTTGATACATATGTACTCTATCAGCTACATGCACGATGATGAGAATATGCACAAGTTTTTTGCTTACTTGAACTTGTTTATCTTTTTCATGATAACATTAGTGATAGGTAGCAACTTATTAGTCTTATTTATCGGTTGGGAAGGTGTAGGACTTTGCTCATATCTACTTATTGGATTTTGGCATAAAAACCAAGATTTTAATGATGCTGCTAAAAAAGCTTTTATCATGAACCGTATTGGTGATTTAGGCTTATTGATTGGTATCTTCATCATTGGATCTTTATTCTCTACGCTCGATTATGCTACTTTAAAGACGGCAATTACTGGTGCAACCAACTTAGATTTGTACTGGATATCTATAGCGGCATTTGCTTTGTTTATTGGAGCATGTGGTAAATCAGCACAAATTCCTTTGTATACTTGGTTGCCAGATGCAATGGCCGGACCAACGCCTGTATCAGCATTGATACACGCAGCGACAATGGTAACTGCAGGTATCTTTATGATCACTAGATTAAATTATGTCTTTGATTTAGCTCCAGAAGTACAAAATATTATTGCAATCGTTGGAGCAGTTACTTCACTTGTAGCAGCAACAATTGCATTAGTACAAACAGATATCAAAAAAGTACTGGCCTACTCTACTGTTTCCCAGTTAGGATTAATGTTTCTTGCATTAGGTTTAGGTGCTTATGAAGTAGCCGTATTTCATGTAATCACTCACGCATTCTTTAAAGCTTGTTTGTTTTTAGGATCAGGTTCAGTTATACATGCGCTACACGGCGAACAAGACATGCGCAAAATGGGTGGATTGAAAAAAGTAATGGGAATCACTTTCATCACTTTCTTACTTTCATCATTAGCGATATCAGGTATTCCGCCTTTTTCAGGATTTTTCTCGAAAGACGAAATTTTAATGGTAGCATTTGAGCACAACAAAGTATTGTGGCTTATAGCGTCACTTGCATCGCTACTGACTGCTTTTTATATGTTCCGTTTGTTATACCTGACATTCTTTAAAGATTTTAGAGGTACAGCTGAACAAAAAAGTCATTTACATGAAAGTCCTTCATTAATTACTTTTCCATTAATCGTTTTAGCATTATTAGCAACCGTAGGGGGATTAATTAGTTTACCTACAAATAGCTGGTTAAATGGTTACCTAGCTCCATTATTTACAAAAGCATCACATGAAGCGCACCACTTTGGAACTACAGAATATACTTTAATGGCTATTGCTGTTATTGCAGGTTTTGTAGGAATAGGAGTTGCTTATGCCAAATACATCAAACAGAATCAAGTTCCAGCAGAAGACGCTGCTATTACAGGATTTTCAAAGGTTCTTTACAACAAGTATTATGTAGATGAAGTATATAATGTTGTATTTGTAAATTCAATTAATTCATTATCAAAATTCTTTAGAGATCACGTAGAAACTACATTGTCTTCATTAGTTTTTGGATTAGGAAAAGTAACCAATGAAATAGGTTATCAAGGAAAAAAATTACAAAGTGGAAGTATCGGTTTTTATCTTTTCGCTTTTGTTTTAGGACTTTGTGCCATAGTAACCTATTTATTTTTAGCTCAATAATATTATACCATGAATGTATCTCTTATATTAATTATACTTTTAGTTGGCGCATTTGCGACTTATTTAGTAGGTGATAAACTAGCTTCAAAAGTAGCGTTGTTCTTTGGCCTCGCCTCATTAGGATGTTCCCTTGTGTTGCTAAGTCACTTTAACCTGGGTGAAAACATTAGTTTTATCAACCAATGGATTAACCAACCCAATGTATCCTTTGCTTTGCAAGCCGATGGTTTGTCCTTAGCTATGCTATTACTAACTACAGGGCTAACTCCTATTATTATATTTTCATCATTGGATAACGAATATAAAAATGCAAAAGCATTTTATTCCCTTATTTTATTTATGGCATTTGCTATGGTGGGAACCTTCTTAGCTGCTGATGGACTATTGTATTACATCTTTTGGGAATTAGCATTAATTCCAATTTATTTTATTGCATTAATCTGGGGGAATGGAGATGCAGAAGAACGTAAAAAAGCAGTTGTAAAATTCTTTATTTACACCCTAGCTGGATCTTTATTTATGCTGATTGCTTTTGTTTATTTGTACCAACAAGCAGGAAGCTTCTTATTAGAAGATTTATACAAGTTAGACCTCTCTGCAACTGAACAATTGTGCCTATTCTTAGCCTTTTTCTTAGCATATGCTATTAAAATTCCAATAATTCCTTTCCACACTTGGCAAGCAAACGTTTACCAAAAAGCACCTGCAGTAGGAACGATGCTTCTTTCAGGAATTATGCTAAAAATGGGATTATATAGTATCATCCGTTGGCAATTGCCTATTGCTCCCCTTGCTGCCAAAGAATACATGTATATCTTTATCGGTTTAGGTATTGCTGGGGTAATATATGGTTCAATAGTCGCTTTGAGACAAAAAGACTTGAAAAAATTATTAGCCTATTCATCACTAGCACACGTTGGCTTGATTGCCGCTGGAACGTATACTTTAACCATTGATGGTTTTAGAGGAGCAGTTTTACAAATGATTGCACACGGTTTAGTAGTCGTAGGTCTCTTTTTTATCTCTGAAATTATATTTAGAAGATACCAAACAAGAGCTATTGCTGAAATGGGAGGCATACGCACACAATCACCCAAATTTGCTTCTATGTTCTTAATACTAGTTTTAGCATCTGTTGCCTTACCTACTACTTTTAACTTTGTTGGAGAATTTACAGTATTATACAGCTTGGCGCAGATAAATGTTTGGTTTGCCCTCGTAGGAGGAACTACAATTATTTTAGGTGCTTACTATATGTTGAAAATGTACCAACAGGTTATGTTAGGAGAAACCAACACAAAAACCTTCGCAGAGGTAACTCTAAAAGAAGGCATTACTTTAGTAAGTATTATTGCTGTTTTGTTCTTCTTCGGGATGTATCCGAAACCGATAACCGACTTAATTACACCAAGTTTGGAAAATATTTTAACTCATATTAATAGAATTAACTAGTCAAATAAAAAAAATGAATACATTAATAGCTATAATAGGATTAGGTGTTTTATGCCTTTTATTTGAAATTATCGAACTAAGAAAAGCGATTATTCCAATTAGTATAATTGGTTTACTAGCCATTCTTGGTTTAAACATCTCGGAGTTTAATGCTCCCGAGGCGTATTATAATAACATGATTGTTGTTAGCAAATTTTCTACAGCATTCTCTGCTTTATTTATCATACTGACTATTTTCTTAATAACCTTAGGTCATAAATTTTATGAGCATCAACAAGCGAAGCTTTCTGATTTTATTGCCATAAAAATATTTTTATTAGCGGGAGCTGTAGCTATGGTTTCTTTTGGAAACTTAGCCATGTTTTTCCTTGGTATTGAAGTGTTGTCAATAGCCTTATATATTTTGGCTTCTAGCGATCGATCAAGTATCAAGAGTAATGAAGCAGGACTGAAATATTTCTTAATGGGATCTTTTGCTTCTGGGATTATCTTATTTGGTATCTGTTTAATTTATGGTGCTATGGGAAGCTTTGATGTAGTTGAAATAAGTGAGTTATCTCGCTCTGCTGAATTACCAGTTTGGTTCCCAATAGGTATTGTTTTAATTTTCATAGGAATGCTTTTCAAAATAGCAGCAGTACCATTTCATTTTTGGGCCCCTGATGTTTATGAAGGTTCACCTGCATTGACAACTGCGTTAATGAGTACCTTGGCGAAAGTAGTTGCCATTGCTACACTATACAAATTAGTTACTATAATGAATGCTGATGTATCAGAAAGCTTTAAACTAGTTATTGTGATTATTTCTATGGCTTCTATGACGGTAGGAAATATCATGGCACTGCGCCAGGTGAATGTAAAACGTATGTTAGCTTTCTCTGGAGTTTCTCATGCTGGTTTCATGTTAATGACATTACTAAGCACTACTAATGCAGCCGGAACTTTATTGTATTATACCTCAGCGTATGCGTTAGCTGGTATTGCCGCCTTTAGCGTTATTTTATACGTTTGTAAAAACAATGAGAATGAAGACATTACTAATTTTCATGGTTTAGGAAAAACAAATCCACTACTTGCTGCAATACTTACGGCATCTTTATTATCAATGGCTGGTATACCAATATTTGCAGGATTCTTTGCTAAACTATTCTTGTTCAATCAAACGATACAAGCTGGTTATATTGCCCTTGTAATCGTTGCGGTTATCAACTCGATAATAAGCGTTGGATACTACTTTAAATTGATTCTAGCCATGTACAATAAAGAATCAAATGAGCTTAGAACTGGAACTCCTGTTGTAATATATGCAGTAGCTGTAATAGCAATTGTTATGAACATCGCATTAGGACTTTTCCCTTCGTTTGTACTGGACTTGTTAGCATAATAAAAAGCTGACATAAAATTGAAAAACCATCAAAGTTACTTTTGATGGTTTTTTTTTGACCCTATTTACAATAGAAGGTTTCTATACCCAAATCCGTTTGTCGACACATTTCTACCATTCGACTGTACAAAAATTACAATCA
>Ga0070748_1001445_pt1 | contig 11119 bp, 12 predicted proteins | sample VirMetDEL_Nov_12_FD_77015 | JGI IMG/M metagenome (GOLD analysis project Ga0070748, IMG submission 77015) | Aqueous microbial communities from the Delaware River and Bay under freshwater to marine salinity gradient to study organic matter... | ecosystem: Environmental > Aquatic > Marine > Coastal...
CGGGTACAGGAAGTGGCATTGGTGGTGGAGATACTGGTGGTGTTGGCCCCGGTGATGGCACTACAGGTCTTGCTTAAATAACTCTATAATAATGAGAATGTATTACTAGAGATGGGCTAGTAAACATATTAATAATAAACCCATCATTACTGGCTACCTATCTCCCCAACTTCGTTGGCTACGGATGCCCCAACTTTAAAGAGAAATATATGACTGAAATGGTTATGGATAAGAAAGAACAAGCAACAGCTACTTCATTTGGTAAACGTAATGCAAACGTTGATCGTATTGCTAAAGAAGAAGAAGAGATTAAACAACTACTTTCTAAACAATCTAGTAACGAGTATGGAGATGATAATACTCCTGAACCAGCAGATGCTGAAGAGCGTAGTTTTAAAAAGCGTTATGGTGATTTGCGTAGGCACTCACAACAACAGCAAACAGCTATGCAGAAACAACTTGATGATTTGCAAAGTCAGCTTCATACCAGCACAGAGCAACAGATTAAATTTCCAAAGACTGAAGATGAACTAGCGGCTTGGGCAAACTCATATCCAGATGTAGCACGCATTGTTGAAACCATTGCAATGAAGAAAGCTAAAGAACAAAACTCCGCTTTGGAAGAACGCTTCAAAATCTTAGATGAGCGTGAGAAAACTACAGCTAGAGATAAGGCTGAGAATGAATTGATGAAGGCTCATCCAGACTTCACAGCCATTCGTGACAGCGACGAGTTTCATGATTGGGTTGATGAACAGCCTAAATGGGTACAAGATGCTTTGTATAACAACGACACTGATAGCAGATCTGCTTCACGTGCTATTGATTTGTACAAGGCTGATAAGAACATTAGCAAGTCTACTAAACGTGAAACCAATTACAACGATGCTGCTAAAAGCGTCAACACTCGCAGTGCTAAATCTGTTCCGTCTAACAACGATTCAGAAGGTGTCTACTACGAGAGTCAAGTTAATAAGATGACGATTCACCAATATGAACAACATCAAGCTGCCATTGATAAATCAATTAAAGCTAATAAGTTTGTTTACGATATTAGTGGATCAGCACGCTAGTTTGACATCATTAAAAATATGATGTTATAACTATAAGTAATAAAGATGGATAGGGTAGCTCTCTATCTGTCTTTAGTGATAGAGCAATGGCAATTCCGTTGTTGCTCTTAGTTATGCAAGTTTTGTAAATAGTAGATTACCCAGAACAATTAGCCCTCAAACACAAGGTATCTAGAAGCCTAGTGTTTGCGTACCTAAGTAATATGGCCCTGTATTTTCCGACTAGCAAATATATTTAATATTTAAGGAAACTAAAATGGCATTCCCATCAGCAGTAGGTTACGGCAATTTGCCCAATGGTAACTTCTCTCCCACAATTTATAGCAAGCAAGTTCAAGTTGCTTTCCGTAAAGCTTCCACTATCGAAGCTATCACCAATAACGATTACTTCGGTGAAATCGCTAACATGGGTGACAGCGTTCGCATCATCAAAGAACCTGAAGTGTCAGTTCAAAACTATGCACGTGGTACACAAATCACTGCACAAGAGCTTGCTGACGAAGATTTCACTTTGGTCGTTGACCAAGCTAATTACTTCGCCTTCAAAATTGATGACATCGAGAACGCTCAGTCTCATGTAAATTTCATGCAAATGGCTTCTGATCGTGCTGCCTATCGCTTGCGCGACCAGTATGACCAAGACGTTCTTGCATACCTCACTGGCTTCCAACAAGCCAACAAGCACGAGAACGGTAGCGTTGCTCGTACTACTGCTCCCGGTACTAAGGCAGTGACTGCTGCTGGTGCTGACGAGTTGCTGGCTTCCATGAAGCTGAAAAAGGGTAGCTTCGGTAACATCACCACAGCTTCTGCTGGTGAGCATTCCATTCCTTTGGCTGCTCGTTTGCCCGGTGCTACTGCTCTGCCAACTGACGTTGCTTCTCCTTTGATGGTGATTGCACGTATGGCACGTTTGCTTGACCAACAATTCGTTGACGGTCAAGGTCGTTGGTTGGTTGTCGATCCAGTGTTCGTTGAACTCTTGAAAGACGAAGACAGCCGTTTGCTCAATGCTGACTTCGGTGGTTCTGGTCTGCAAAACGGTTTGGTTATTAACAACCTGCACGGCTTCCGTGTTTATGTTTCTAACAACCTGCCTAAGATTGGTACTGGTGCTGGCACTTCTGGTGCTGCCAATCAGAACACCAACTACGGTATCATTGTTGCTGGTCAAGAAGCTGCTGTTGCCTCGGCTCAGCAGATCACTAAGACTGAAACATATCGTGACCCTGACAGCTTCGCTGACATCGTCCGTGGTATGCACGTCTATGGAAGAAAGATACTGAAGCCCGAAGCTTTGGTGGTTGCTAAATATAACGCTGCCTAAACGATTACAAGCTCCAGCAATGGGGCTTGTTTCATGTAAACATTAAAGGAAAACATATGTCTATTTCTCAATCCATTCGCCCTCAAGCTGTCCTGCTTGAGAAAAACGTGTCGCTGGCTGCTACCTCTGGTACTGCTGTTGGTATCGCTGTTCCTGCTGGTTGTGTCGTGCTTGCTGCTGGTTTTCAAAACTATGACGCAGTTGCTGACATCACCACTTATACATTGGACGTCACTGACGGAACCACTGTATTTGCTAATGACCTTAGCTTTGACGCTGCTGCTGCCAACACCAACAAGGGTGGTGTGGTTCCCGGTTTCGTAGCTGCTGCTGATACCATTGACGTTGTCACTACCATCTCTGGTACTGTGGGCATCATCACTGGTCGTGTGTGGGCTTTGGTTGTTGATTGCGGTGCTGGCACTCGTGCTGCTGCTTCTGCTGATCGCGAACAACTGGCTTAATACCTGAACTAACGAGGGAGTGCTGGTGCTGCTGGCACTCCCTTTATTTACGTCTAAACATATATGACCACCTACATAACTTTAACAAATGAACTGCTACGAAGAATCAATGAAGTCGTTCTCGACGTAACTGATTTTGATGGTGCTAGAAACATTCAAGCACTTGCCAAAGACGCTATCAATTCATCTGTTAGAGAGTTGATGCAGTCTGCCCAAGAGTGGCCTTTCGCTCTTGTCACTCATACACAAACACTCACTATTGGTACTGGTGTATATAGCCTACCAAGCAATGCTTCTTCTGTTGATTGGGAAAGTTTCTATTTAAAGAAGCTTACAACAACTAACAACATCCCTTCAAGACTTCCTGTCATTTCATATGTACAGTATTTGAATAGTAAGCGACCAGACGAAGATAGTACAGGCACTGGTGGATATGCTGTACCTACTACCATCTATCAAACACAAGAAGGTAAGTGGGGAGCAACTCCTATTGCCGATGCTGCTTATGAAATTGAATACAAGTATTGGAGCTATTCTCCTGATATGGTTTTATCAACAGATGAGTCTGTTGTTCCTGATCGTTTTAAACACGTTGTTATTGATGGTGCTCTTATGTATCTCATGATGTTTAGATCAAATGAACAAGCTGCTGCTATTTATAAAGATAAGTTTGAACAAGGTGTAAAGACTATGCGTAGGCTTTTGCTTGATGATCAACTGTCTATGAGTTCAACAATGATTACCAATACTTCTTTTGGCAATGCTAGAGTTCCATACTAATCATGGCAGATAGAATCTTAGGCTATAAAGTCACTTGCGCTGGTGGTCTTAATACCAACAGGGATGTCTTGTCACAGAGCGAATCGTCACCCGGTTCAGCCATTCAGCTTATCAACTATGAGCCTTCTGTGGCTGGTGGTTATAGACGCATTAGTGGTTTTGATAATAGCTTTGGTACAGTAACTGGTACAGGTAAAGTTCTTGGTGTTGTTGTAGCTGAAGGTGTCAATGATGGCATCTTTGCAGCACGAGCACCAGTATCGCCTAGCACTAGCTATTTCTACAAATGGGTGAATTCATCGTCTACATGGTCAGCAATCTCTACACCAATAACAATTACAACAGTTGGTGTTAAGAAAGTTAGAGCTATTAAATATAACTGGAGTGGTTCTAAACTTGCTCTTGTTGATGGTATTAATCCCGCTGCTGTCTATGACGGTACAACATACACACAAATTACACACGCTCAGGCACCTAATAGTCCGAAGTATGTAGACAGTTTTCAGAATCATTTATTTCTTGGTGGTGATCCATCAGAACCATTCAACCTATACTTCTCTGCTCCTTATGATGAGACAAGCTTTAGCCCTGCGATGGGTGCTGGTGTTATTAATGTTGGCTTTGAGATTGTTCAGATTAAACAGTTTAGAGATATTCTTTACATCTTTGGTAAGAATACAATTAAAAGCTTAACTGGTAATAGTCAAGCTGATTTTGTTCTTAATGAAGTTACAGTTAATCTAGGCTGTGTTGTTCCAGACAGTGTGATAGAACTAGGCGGTAGTCTGTTGTTTCTTGGCCCTGATGGGTTTAGACCTATCTCAGGAACTAGCAAGATTGGCGACATTGAACTTGAAACAGTTTCTAAACAAATTCAATTCACTATTACCTCAGTATTAAAAGATATTGTTTCTGATGCTATTGATCCTGAAACTCTTTCATCTGTTGTAATTAGACGTAAAAGTCAGTTTAGATTTCTATTACCTAATGAAGGTACATTCGGTATATTAGGCGGTCTTAGACAATCTGAATCTGGAATGAACTTTGAGTATAGTCAGTTAGTTGATATGTTTGTTAGTTGCGCTTCTAGTGGATATATTGGAAGTGATGAATATGTAATACATGGAACATCAACTGGTAAAGTTTGTCGTCAAGAAGTTGGAACTTCTTTTGATACACAACCAATTCTTAGTATTTATCAAACACCATATTATTACTTTGATGATCCTTCTATAAGAAAGAACTTCTATAGTATCTCTACATTTTTACGTGGTGAAGGTGTTGCCAATTTAGTATTTTCTGTATCTTATGATTTTGATGATAGTATTGGTGTATATAATCCACGAAACTATTCAATAACAACAACAGGTGCTGCTGCTTATTACAATGAAGTTGTATATGATTCTAGTGCCATATATGATGGTAATCCATCACCAGTTGAAAAGACAAACATAGAAGGTTCTGGTTTCTCTGTAGCATTTAAATATGTAACAAATGATACTAATGCAAGTCACACTGTTCAAGGGCTAGTCTTGAACTATGCAATGAACGATAGACGATAAGGAATAATATGACAGGTTACGTAAGACAATCCGCTGCTGACATTGTACCTACTGCTGTAGTTAGAGCAGCACCAATCAATAACGAGTTCAATGAACTACGTGATGTTTTTGAACAAACTGGTGGGCATCGTCATGATGGTTCAGCAGCAGAAGGTGCTTATGTTCCTTTGATTTCAGATGCTGATGCTTTCAATAAAGTGGCAGTTAACATTGTTGATAACAGTGTGGATGTATTCATTGAAGTGGCTGGGGCTGCTGTTAAACAACTTGTTGTTATTGATGGAGCCATTGTTCCTGTTACTGATGGTGACATTGATCTTGGTACAAACGCTAAACAATTCAAAGACCTCTACATCACAGGCACAGCAAATATTGACAGCCTAATCGCTGACACTGCTGACATCAACGCAGGCACTATTGACGCTACCGTCATTGGAGCATCTTCAGCACAAGCAATAACAGGTACACTCATCACAGCCTCTACAGGCTTCACAGGCAACTTAACTGGTTCTGTAACTGGTAACACTACTGGTACACATACTGGTGCTGTTGTAGGGGCTGTAACAGGCTCTGTTACTGGTTATGTCATAGAAACCACTGGCGCTTCACAGTTTAATGATGTAACAATTAATGGTGGTTTGAACATGGATGCTGGCTCTGCTGCCACCATTACAGGTTTGACAACACCAACAAATAATAGTGATGCGGCTACAAAACTATATGTAGATACAGCAATTAGTAATTTAATTGATACTGCTCCCACTACATTAAACACCCTCAATGAACTAGCTGCTGCTCTCAATGATGATCCAAGTTTTGTAACAACAATTACAACATCCATTGCCACTAAACTTAATTTAGCTGGTGGTACTATGTCTGGTGCCATCGCAATGGGCACCAATAAGATTACTAATCTAGGTACACCAACATCAAATACAGACGCTTCTACTAAGCTATACGTAGATAATGTTGCTCTAACTAAACTTCCATTAGCTGGTGGCACTATGACAGGTGCCATTGCAATGGGCAATAATAAAATAACTGATGTAGGCACACCAACAGTTACTGCTGATGCTGCCACCAAAGGATATGTTGATGGTATTTTAGGTAGTGCAACTTCTGCTGCAATATCAGCTGCTGCTGCGGCTGTGTCTGCCAGCAACGCATTAACAAGTGAAACAAATGCTTTAAATAGCGCCAACACCTCAAGTACACAAGCTGGTAATGCAGCAAGTAGTGCATCAACGGCTACAACACAAGCAGGTATTGCCACCACACAAGCAGGTATCGCCACTACACAAGCAGGTATTGCCACTACACAAGCAGCAGCTTCAGCAGCCTCCGCAGCCAGTGCAGCCGCCATCGTGACAGGTGTGGCAAGTAATCGCCCAAGCATTCGTCCAAGCCTCTTGCTAGACTTCTCCAACACACGCGTACTTGATCCACGAATTACATTTACACGGGCAAGTACAGCTACGTTCTACGACCAGACTAGCACTGCGGTGGCAGAGCAGAATTTGTTGTTGCAGAGTCAAACTTTTGGTACTACTTGGATTACTACTAATGGTACTTTGACAACAGGAATCCTTGATCCTAGCAGCACTACTACCGCAACCACCTTAACTTCAACCAGTGCCAATACAACGGTGTATCAAGCTGTAACATTATTGGCGTTGCCGTATACCATAAGTTTTTATGTACAACGAGTAACAGGAACTGGCATTGTAAATCTGACATTAGATGGAACAAGTTTTACAGCCATCACTGTCACAGGATCGTGGATTCGTTATAGCGCGACTATAACACCAACAGCAGGTTTAAAAACTGTAGGTATTCAATTAGTAACTAGCGGCGATGCTATCAATATTTGGGGCGCTCAACTAGAGCAACGCAGCGCAGTCACAAGCTACACACCAACAACAACACAGACTGTCACCAATTACATCCCAGTGTTGCAAACGGCAGCATCAGGCGTGGCAAGGTTTGACTGCAACCCGGTGACTCGGGAGAGTTTGGGATTATTGATTGAGGAGAGTAGGACTAATTTGTTGACTTACTCTGAGCAGTTTGATAATGCTGTTTGGGTTAAAACTGCCAGTACAATTACTGCCAATACTGTTGTTTCTCCTGATGGTATTTTAAATGGGGATAAATTAGTCGCCAATAATGCCCTTTCCGAGCACTATTTTACGCAAGCGTTTTCTTACATCTTGGGAACTTCGTATACTTTGAGCACATACGCTAAGGCTGGCGAGTATAACTTTTTGCAGTTAACTTTTGTGTCAGGTGCTTTTGGTGGTGTTACCAGAGCATATTTTAATTTAACAGCGGGTACAGTTGGTACTTTAATAAACAGTCCAACAGCTTCAATCATTCCTGTTGGAAACGGCTGGTATCGTTGTTCCATTACTAAAACTGCAACCGCAACTGCAACTGTAAATACTTTAATTGCTGTTACATCTGCTGACAACACTCTCTCTTTCACAGGCGATGGCTACTCAGGCATCTACATATGGGGCGCTCAACTAGAAGTAGGAGCCTTCGCTACCAGCTACACCCCAACAGTAGCTTCACAAGTAACCCGTGCTGCTGATAGTGCAAGTATGACGGGGACTAACTTTAGTAGTTGGTATCGAAAGGATGAGGGTAGCTTTCTAGTTGATTACCAATATGGTCAAAAATTAGCGGGTATTCGTACTATTGCAGTTTCTGATGGTACAGCTAACAACTTTATGGAGGTTGCTGCTGCAACGGGTGCATTCCCAAGTGTCGGCGTTGGTAGTCATTTTTCTGTAGTTATTAATGGAACTGCGGAAGTAACTACTACCAGTGGTTCTGTTTCTGCTGTTGCAAACACACGCCGTTTATTTGCAGGTGCTTACAAGGTTAACGACTACGCATCTTGCAATAACGGAGGAACACTAGGTGTTGATACTGTCGCAACAATTCCTGTGGTTGATCGACTATATTTTTCAAATAATACTAATATATCGTCAGCACTTATTAATGGCTATTATCGCCGTGTAGCCTACTATCCAAAACGATTGACCAACACAGAACTACAAGGACTCACATCATGATTGACTTCTATTTAAAGTTTACTAATGAAGCTGCTGCAACCGCAGTGCTTTACACCACTGTAGCTGAGGTACAAGATGAGGCTGGTGTTGTACTGGTAAAGGCTTCAACAACTCCCAACTACGCCAACATCTCTACCATTGGCACCATCTCAAAGCCAACAGGTGAGTTTGACCCTGAAGGCAACCCAGTGCTGGCTCCTTTGGATGGCTGGCACGTTAATGTTCGCGCTGACTCATCTTCTGAGTTGGAGCAATATCAAATCTTCCCTGTCGCGCCAATGCGTGTCTGGGCATAAGGAGAAAATATGCCACTACTTTTAGGCACAGAACCAAACCAAGTACCAACAAATGGTGACTTGGGTACGATGGCTTTTCAAGATCGTAAAAGCGTGAATATTCAAGGTGGTACAGCAGATTCTCTTATCCTCGGAGGAATAACACCAGCAGCAGCTAGTGTTACTTCTTTGACAGCTACAGCATTAATCAAACCACAGCAAGCCACTACAATAGCAGCACCAGCCTATGTGAACGGTGCGATATACTTTGACACCACATTGAATAAGTTGAGGGTGGGTGGCGCTACGGCTTGGGAAACGGTGACTTCAACATGACACCTAAAGAACGTGCTGATTTTGTTGCTGACATAGCCGAGGCTTTGTTAGCTAAGCAAACACCTACGGAAGTGTTATCTGATGATGAGGTACGCGCTCTTAAATTGTTTATTAAGAAACAAGAACAAAGCATAGCCTTACGACAAAGCATCATTGAGAAGAGCCTCACTGCCCTGCTCATTGCTGCTGCACTAGGCTTGTTTGGAATGGCTACAGGCTGGTTCACCACTCATATGTATAGGCCATAAGTGATTGATCCCTTCACAGCTTTTGCTATTGCTCAAGCAGCAGTTAAGGGCATCAAGCAAGTAATAGCTTTAGGTAAAGATGTTCAATCAGCAAGTAATGACATCCTTAAATTCTTTGATGCCAAGGATGCTGTTGTTGCTGCTTCTAACAATCCAAAGAAAGCTGGTGTAAAGAAGTCAGATACTAGTAGAGCTATGGAACTTGTTATGCAAGCTCATGCCTTGCGACAAGCTGAGAAAGAGCTACATCAATATTTGATATACAGCGGTAATGCTCAGCTTTGGGATCAGATGTTATTAGAACGTAATCGCATTGTTGCTGAGCGTAAAGCTGAGAAGCTTAAAGTGTTAAATGCTAAGGCTAAGAAAATGAAAGAACTACATGACTTGTTTTCTCTCATTGCTGGTGCGTTAATACTTTCACTACTAATATATCTCACTATAAACATCACACTTGATGTAATAAAGGAATAACAATGTTACTCGACAATCTTCTAAGCATTGGTGGCAAGCTCATAGACAAGCTCATTCCTGACCCAGCAGCTAAAGCACAAGCACAACTAGAACTTGCTAAGATGGCACAGGATGGTGAGCTTGCTAAGATGGCTAACAACACAGAAGTTTATAAGACTGAGCAGAGCAATGTTACAGAGCGTTGGACTGCTGATACAAATACTGATAGTTGGTTAGCTAAAAACATTCGTCCTCTTTCTCTTGTTGCAATATTCGTTGGTTATTTCCTATTCGCTCTTATGAGTGCTTTTGGTTATGATGCTAAAGAAAGTTATGTTCAACTTCTTGGTCAATGGGGTATGTTAATAATGTCAGCATATTTTGGTGGAAAAACGCTTGAAAATATTATGCAAATGAGAAGCAAATAAAATGACTCCACACTTCACATTAAAAGAACTAACAGCAACATCGCGTAAGTTTGATAATACTCCTAATGAAGCTGAACTAGCAAACCTACAGCGCCTTGCTTTATTCCTTGAAGATGTTAGAACTCTGTTAGATGCTTCCATCATTATTAATAGTGCTTTCAGAAGCAAGGAAGTTAATGATGCTGTGGGTAGTAAAGATAGTAGTCAGCATAGACATGGATGCGCTGCTGATATTAAAGTTGTTGGCAGCACACCAGATGAAGTTGTCAGAAAGATCGTAGCTAGTGGTTTAATGTTTGATCAAGTCATTAGAGAATTTGATAGTTGGACACATATATCAATACCAAATAAAGCTGATGGCATCCCTAGAAAACAAGCTCTTATAATTGACAAAACAGGAACTAGACTTTTTGTCTAACATAACAAGGAAAACATGAGTACAAACTTCACAGAGAAGCAACGAGAAGTAGTTGCACGCAAGATGGGCTATGACGGCCCTATGCAAATGTTTGATGAATATTTAGCTTCATCTCCTTCAGACGCTACTCGCTTTGCTGGCATTACATCCAAGGTGGCAGCTAAGATGGCTAAGGGTGGATTGGTTAAGAAAATGGCTGCTGGTGGATTGGTCTTTGCACCACCAGCATATGCTTCTACTATGTTTGATCCACGACCAGCAGCAACAGCAGCACCAACAGCAGCACCAACAGCAGCACCAAACGCGCCGGTTGCTGGTCCACTATATAGCACGTTTGGTGGTGGCACTGGCTATCCACAACCAACAGCAACAGCAGCAACAGCAGCACCTACAGCAGCACCTACAGCAGCACCCGTATTAACAATCGAAAGCTTATATCAACAATATCTAAATCGTGATCCAGAAGCGACAGGTGCTGCTTATTGGAAAGATAGATTTGGTTCCACAATTGATGCGTCAGAAGCTGAAACATTTAAGAACGCTGCTTTGGCAGAGACTAACCCAACGTTAGCTGCGTCACAGGGTTTGTGGACAACAGCAACAGCAGCACCAACATCAGCGCCTACATCAGCGCCTACATCAGCGCCTACATCAGCGCCTACATCAGCGCCTACA
>Ga0070748_1001447_pt1 | contig 11110 bp, 9 predicted proteins | sample VirMetDEL_Nov_12_FD_77015 | JGI IMG/M metagenome (GOLD analysis project Ga0070748, IMG submission 77015) | Aqueous microbial communities from the Delaware River and Bay under freshwater to marine salinity gradient to study organic matter... | ecosystem: Environmental > Aquatic > Marine > Coastal ...
AAGGCTGTCGTCGCTGCGACAACATCGATATCTTCATCATGCACCCCAACAATCGCGTGTCCAATGTACAGCGTCGTCAAATGACCACGGTACTGGCGCCCAACGTATTTAACATCGCGCTTGAAGGTAACTTCGACGACTGCCAAAACATGGTGAAAGCCAGCTTTGGCGATCAATCCTTTTTGCCTGAAGGTCGGCAATTGGTGGCGGTAAACTCCATCAACTGGGCGCGCATCATGGCGCAAATCGTCTATTACTTTTACGCCGGTTTGGCCTTGGGTGCACCCCATCGCCCCATTGCTTTCTCGGTGCCTACTGGCAACTTTGGCGATATTTTTGCGGGCTATTTGGCCAAGCAAATGGGCTTGCCGATTGACCAATTAGTTATCGCTACTAACTGCAACGATATTCTGCACCGCTGCATAAGCGGGAACGATCACAGCAAACACGAACTGCAACACACCTTATCGCCCAGCATGGACATAATGGTTTCGAGCAACTTCGAGCGTATGTTGTTTGATTTGTACGACCGCGATGGCTATGCGATTCGTCAACTAATGGAAGACTTTAAATCCGGCAGCATGACCTTAAAAGAATCGGCACTGAGCCGCGCGCGCGAATTGTTCACTAGCTACGGCGTAAGCGATGAGGTCACCATTGAGGTAATTCGCGAAGTGTTTGATCGTACCGAATACTTGCTTGACCCACACACCGCCATTGGCGTTGAAGCGGCGCGCAAAACGCGTCGCCGCCACGACATCCCCATGGTGTGCTTGGCCACGGCGCACCCAGCTAAATTCCCAGAAGCGGTGCGCAAAGCTGGTCAAAGTGAAGACCCAGCGCTACCGCACCATATGCTGGACTTGTTTGAACGCGAAGAGCGCTTCACTGTGTTGCCACAGGACATGACCAAGGTGCAGGAATTTGTTGCGGCTAATGTGCGTAAATAAATTGCTAAACTCGCTGTAAAAAACGCCGCATTGGTCCTGCTAATGCGGCGTTTTTTTTACTGTCCTTACTCTTATAAATAAGCAATTGAATAAAGTGAAGCCCCAATATTATGCAAAAAGTAATTCGCCGCCGCGCCACTAAAACTCACGAAAATTTTGACCCTAGTCTGCACCCACTATTGCAGCGAATTTATAGCGCGCGTGGTGTGCGCAGCGCCACTGAATTGCAATATGGTTTAGCGCAGCTGTTAAAGCCAAACTTTAAAGGATTACCCGAAGCGGTTAGTCTTTTAGCTGATGCAGTCGTGGCGCAGGCGAAAGTGATTGTGGTGGGCGACTTTGATGCGGATGGTGCTACTAGTAGCGCGCTGGCAGTCTTGGCGCTGCGTGCTATGGGTTTACCCAGTGTGGATTTTTTAGTGCCCAATCGCTTTGAGTACGGCTATGGTTTAACACCAGAAATTGTTGCAGTCGCGGCGGCGCAACAGCCGGATATTATTATCACCGTCGACAATGGCATCTCCAGTCTTGAGGGTGTTGCCGCCGCGCAGGACTTAGGCATAGCGGTGGTGGTTACCGATCACCATTTGCCCGGTGCGCACTTGCCCAGTGCCGATGCAATCGTCAACCCCAATCAACCCGGCTGCGAATTTCCCAGTAAAAATCTTGCGGGTGTTGGCGTTATTTTTTATGTGATGAATGCGTTGCGTGGGGAGCTGCGCGAAATGGGTTGGTTTGCCCAAAGTGGAATCGCCGAGCCAAATATGGCGAGCTATTTGGATTTAGTGGCGCTGGGTACGGTGGCCGACGTAGTGCCGCTGGATTACAACAATCGCATTCTGGTAGCCCAGGGTTTAGCGCGTATGCGCGCCGGTGCTGCACGCCCGGGTATTCGCGCGCTGCTTGAAATTTCTGGCCGTCAAGCGCAGCGTTTGGTGGCGAGCGATTTAGGTTTTGCACTGGGCCCGCGTTTAAATGCAGCGGGTCGCTTGGATGATATGTCGCTGGGTATTCAATGCCTAATGTGCGACAGTGAAAATCTTGCGCGCGAAATGGCGCAGCAAATGGATGAGCTAAACCGCGACCGCAAAGCCATAGAAACCGGCATGCAGCAAGAGGCCATGGGCATGCTGCAAAAAGTACTCGCCGCCGATGAAAATTCCCTGCCCTGGGGTGTGTGCTTATTCGATGAAACTTGGCACCAAGGTGTTATAGGTATTCTCGCCTCGCGCATTAAAGATAAATATCACCGTCCCTGCATAGTCTTTGCTGATGCGGGCGATGAGCAAATAAAAGGTTCTGCGCGCTCCATTCCCGGTTTTCATATTCGCGATGCCTTAGATGCAATAGCCGCACGCCACCCAGAACTGCTACAAAAATTTGGCGGCCACGCCATGGCGGCAGGCATGAGTTTAGCGCGCGCAGATTTTGCTGCTTTTTCGCACGCTTTTGACGCCGAAGTGCGTCGCCAATTAACCCAAGAAAATTTGGCGGCCATAGTCGTAAGCGACGGCGAACTAAGCGGAGCTGAATTCTCCATAGAACTCGCCACCCAATTGCGCACCGCCGGCCCCTGGGGTCAACACTTCCCCGAGCCAGTATTTGACGGCGAATTTTTTCTGATCCAACAAAAGTTAGTTGGCGAAAAACACTTAAAAATGACCCTCGCGCTAGATGCTCAAGGCCAACAACTCGTAGACGCCATCGCCTTCAACATAGACCCAAAGCTCTGGCCCAATGCTAACGCAAAAAAAGTTCACCTAGCCTATAAAATGGATGTGAATGAATTTAGAGGAAAAAGCAGCTTGCAGTTGTTAGTTGATTTTATTGAAACTATTGAAGTGTAAGTGCTGTATCGCCTTAATACGGTTGGATGAATGATTTTTTGAAAGCCGGCAGTGTGCGATAAAGGTCAATTGAGCTGGAGCTCTTTGTTGTTTATTTTTTGGCGTAGCGCATTTATTTCTGCACCGCCAAGAAAAATGTAGCAACCCAAATATAGCCACATCATAGTGATGATGACAGCTGAAATGGCGCCATAATCTTTATCAAAAGCGGAAAAATTACTGACGTAAAAAGAAAAACCAATAGACGCTAAAATAATTGAAGTTGTGGAAAATATGGCTCTGGGTAAGGAATCCTCTATTTTGGGTTTTAAACTTCTGGCTGGTGCAAAAACGATAGAACACTATTATTAATGTTAATATGATGGCAATAAGAGTTATTCAGCTCGCTGCCAATGTTAATATTTCCGCTGAATCTTGAGAGAGAAAATGACTTGCCAGAATAGGTAATAATACTGTTACTAGCATAATATAAATCATTACCAGGCTGGTAAAAAATGTCAGTAAAAGAGTCGTAATATTCAGTAGTAAAAAACCTCTATTCTCGGATTTTTCATTCACTACATTCAATCCTTGGCTTGATGCTTTCATGGCTTTATTAGCGCTCCACAACGACAGAAAAATTCCAATAATTAAGCTAAAAATATGATTGGAATTTTCTTCAGTTGCAATTGTTTTCATTCTGCTGAAAAGTAATTGTCTTAAATCCTGCGGTATGAAAGCGGTAATATGATTAATATTGTCTTGCACTGTAGATGCATCAGCAATTAGTCCATAAGTGGAAATTATACAGCTAAGTGCAGGAAATACTGATAGAAATGCATAGAACGCTACCCCAGCTGCTATGAGTGATAGGTTGTGGTGGTCTGTGGTTTATACACATTAATTAAAAATAATATATTTTTATTAGTAATTTTTATTAACTTGTTGATGTGAGAAAGTGTGTTTTATTGGGGGTAATGTCTCGCAGTTTTATATGTATGTATAGCAGATTGGTGAAAGGGGGCTTAAGTGCTTGTTATCTCGTTCGATCTAGATTTTATTTGCAATGAGTCTCTTGAAATTGCAGATGCAATTATTGCATCTGCAATCGTAATCTTTACCTACATTTTTTGACGCTAAGAGAAGAGTCTTATGGATCACCATCAATCTTTACTTCATGCGATTTACTATCTGTTGGCAGCCGTTATTGCTGTTCCGCTTTTTCGTCGTTTCGGCTTAGGGGCGATTCTCGGGTATTTGGTTGCAGGTGCAATTATTGGTCCTCAGCAATTAGCATTAATTTATGATGCAGAAACTCCTCTCCAGTTTTCGGAGTTAGGAGTGGTGATGTTGTTATTTGTAATTGGACTGGAGTTAGATCCTGCACAGTTATGGAAAATGCGCACTGATATTCTGTTGGCTGGTGGTACTCAGTTATTGTTGACTGCGGTGATTATTAGTGGATTGCTTGCATTTACTTTTGAACTGTCTGTATATCAAAGTATTATCATTGCTTTTGCTGTGGCCCTTTCTTCAACTGCATTTGCAATGCCGTTAATGGAAGAGCATAAATTGATGGGTTCATTATTAGGGCGCAAAGGTTTTTCGGTATTATTACTGCAGGATTTGGCTGTTATTCCTATCTTATTGTTACTTGCGAGCTGGGCTCCGTCAGAAGTGGCTGAGGTTCATCTTGTCCCCTGGTGGGTAGGATTATTAACCGTGATTGGATTGGTGCTCTTGGGTGCTAGGGTTTTCAATCCCCTGCTCAAAGTGGTCGCACTATATGGCAGTCGCGAAATCCTCACTGCTGCTAGTTTATTAATTGTTCTCAGTGTTTCTTTGTTGCTGGCAAGTGTTGGATTTTCTATGAGTATGGGGGCGTTCCTTGCTGGTATTTTATTGGCTCAATCTAATTTTCGTCATCAATTGGCTGCGGATATCGAACCATTTAAAGGGTTGTTACTTGGGTTGTTTTTCATTGCTGTTGGAATGACGCTCAATTTACGTCTTTTATTTTCTGAACCATTGTTGATTGTTGCACTGGCTGTATTGCTGATAATAATAAAAGTTGCCGTTATTTCTGTTATTTTTCGTTTGCGTGGTGTGGATTTCAACAGAGGACTATTAATAGGAATTATGCTCTCTCAGGGTGGAGAGTTCGCATTTGTAGTAATGGCTGCTGCTACCGCATCAACTTTTTTGTCTGAAATCATAGCCAGCTATACCGTATTAGTTGTAGGTGTTTCTATGGCTTTAACTGGTCCATTGGTCATGATTTATCAATTTCTTGTTCGGCGCCGAAGTGCTCAGCAGAAGTTACGTCAAGATCATAAAAAAACTCAAATATCTTTAAGAAAGTTAAGGCGCACAGATACTCAGAAGGTGGAAGTTGTTATTGCGGGTTACGGTCGTTTTGGGCAGCTTATTGGCGATATTCTTAGGGTAGGAAAGATTCCTTTTAATGCATTAGACAATGATCACGAGCATATTGAATTGTTGGAGAGCTACGGCATACAAAGCTATTATGGCGATGCGACTCGCATGGAGTTATTAGAGGCTAGCGGCATTCGCGAGGCCACCATATTGGTTATCGCTGTGGTCAATGTTGAGGACTCCTTAGCAATTGCTAGTATGGTTCGAGAGAATTTCCCAAAAGTAACGATTATTGCGCGCGCACACAATCTTCAGCATGCACAAAAACTTATTGCACTGGGTGTTAAAAATCCTATTCGGGAAATTTATGAGTCCAGTTTAAGTGCGGCTATGCGCACTCTGTCTGAGTTGGGTTACACCGAAGGGCAATCGCAGCATGCGATAAATAAATTTAGGGATAATGATCAAAAAATGATGCAAAAACCACTGCTAAAAGAAGATGTAAGATAGTCCAAAAATAGTTGCTTGATACAGGGTAGAGCGAGAGTATTCTTATGGGTAAAAATATATCAAGCTAAATCTGCAATTTTTATTACCGACTAACCTCCTTGTTGGTCTTTTGCGTGTTGTTGCAAGTGCAAATCTTTACTAAAAGTTTTTTTATTATTGTTTTAATCTTGTGACGCCTGTTCAGTTTCTGATCTATAACGGACCAGCAATAATGTTAAGGCGATAAGCGTGAGCGGCATGGCAACGCTTAGCATTATGTTGCTGTAGCTTCCCAGTAGTGGGCTTTGGGTTGCGTCTAATACCAAGTAGAGAATATAGGCGAGGTAGTAGCTGAACAGCAGTGCGCCCTGCCAGCGGGTGATGACATGGCCGGTGGCGGCGAGGGTGACGCAGGCGAGTACTACGCCGATCATCACGGGTATATCAAAGGTGATGAGGCTGGGGCTAACGTCTAGGCCGCCGGGGGTTACTAGCGCGGCAATGCCGGCAATGGACAATAAATTAAACAGGCAGCTGCCTATTACATTGCCTACGGCTATATCGCGCTCGCCGCGCAGTGCTGCGACTATGGAGGTGGCGAGTTCAGGTAGCGATGTACCTGCGGCAATAATGGTTAAACCAATCACAACTTCGCTTACGCCTAGGGTGCGCGCAATGCTCACAGCACTTTCTACCAACCAGTGTGCCCCCAATACTAAGAGTGCAAGGCCTGCAACAATTAATGCAATTTGGATGGGCAGTTTTGTCATAAGTGAATTGTTGTTGCCGCCAAATTCCTGTTCGTATTCAGCTTCAATGGTGGCGCTCTCGCTGCGGCTTTGTTGTATCGCAAATACCGTGTAGGCGATGATGCCAGCGGTAAGTAGTAAGCCGTCAAATATACCTATGCTGCCATCGTAAGCCATCAACAAAAACAAGACCGATATGCCTAGTGTGAGGGGTATGTCGATGCGAATTAATTGCTGCGAAATAACCAGCGGAGTAATTAAAGCCGCAAGCCCAAGCACTACCAGCACGTTAAAAATATTGCTGCCCACAATATTGCCCACGGCAATACCCGTTTGCCCTGCTAAGCCCGCCTGCACACTTACCGCAAGCTCCGGTGCGCTGGTGCCAAAGGCGACCACCGTAAGGCCAATGACTAAGGGCGAGATGCCAAAGCGCAGTGCCAAACGCGCCGCGCCGCGCACTAAGAGTTCGGCACCGGCAACCAGCAGTATTAAGCCGAGTATGAGTAGCGCTAGGGTGGTAAATGACATAATGAGTCCAATGATAAAGAGGCTAAAAATTATTTAGGTGGTTAACAATAGCAGTTAATCAAATAGCTCCGCTAAAAATGATTTACACTGTTTGTTTTGGCGATATTGATCCTGCGGGTGACTTTGGTGGCTGCGGTTTTGATCGTGGCGGTTTTGTTCATGACGATGCTGATCATAGCGGCTGGGCTCGCTGCGATACTGTGCCGCCTGTGGTTGAGCTTGGAGTACTGGGGCGGCAGTGGAGGCGTCAAATTGCTGCGAGTGCTCAATTAATTTATCTAGCTCGCCGCGATCCAGCCAAATGCCGCGGCACTCGCCGCAATAATCTATCTCAATACCTTGGCGCTCAGAAATTGTCAGGCTTACATCTTTACAGGTTGGACATTTCATAGCAAAAACCTCTGTAGGAAAATAGGATTAAAGCGATTGTGCTTTCAGTGCGGCAATGCGCTCGGCCAAAGGCGGGTGGGTCATAAATAAACGTTTAATGCCAGATGCGCCACCCGCGCTAATGCCAAAGGCGGTTAATTTATCGGGTAGCGGTTGCGGGTGCAGTGTGGCTAGGCGCTCCAGTGCGGCAATCATGTTCTGGCGGTTGGATAATTGTGCGCCGCCAATGTCGGCGCGGAATTCACGTTGACGTGAAAACCACATCACAATGGTAGATGCCAAAATGCCTAACACTATGTCGGCAATAATGGTGGTCACCCAAAACGCGGGGCCCTGACCATTTTCGGTTTTAAAAATAATCTTATCGACCAAGTAGCCAATCACGCGCGATAAAAACAGCACGAAGGTATTCACCACACCCTGAATAAGCGCCAGGGTCACCATGTCGCCATTGGCGATATGGGCGATTTCATGGCCGAGCACTGCCTCGGCTTCCTGCTGGGTCATTTGCTCCAGCAAACCGGTAGATACCGCTACCAGCGCGTTATTTTTATTCATACCGGTGGCGAAGGCGTTAACCTCGGGGGACTGCCAAATGGCTACTTCGGGTGTTTTTATGCCGGCGGCCTTAGCTTGGCGCTCGATAGTTTGCAGCAGCCACTGCTCGGTGTTATTGCTCGGCGTGGTAATAACCTGCGCGCCTACGGATCTTTTGGCCATCCACTTAGAAATAGCCAAGGAGATAAACGAACCGCCAAAACCCATGACTGCAGCAAATATCAGCAGTGCGCTCAGGTTTAACCCCTGAGCATTCAAGTAGGGTTCAACCCCAAGTAGGCGCATGCTCAGCGACAGCACGAGGACTATGGCGAAGTTAGTGGCTAGAAAAAGAAAGATGCGTTTCATGTAAACCTCTGGTGGTAGGTGTTATTGAGTGCGAGCGATTACATCAAGGCTCAGTGGTGCGATTCTAGGCTTGGTATTGCAGCAATAAAAGTCGATTATTCTTTGTGTTTTCATCGGAAAAAACTGCTAGTCTGAGCCGATTTATCTAAGGCTTAGGGTCGCTGCGCCATGCTCAACTACAAACAACTCTTTTATTTTTGGAAAGTAGCCAAGGCGGGCAGTATTGCGCGCACCGCCGAGCAGCTGCATATCACCCCGCAAACCATCAGCGGCCAACTGAGTGAGTTGGAAAAGTCCTTGGGGGTAGAACTATTTCGGCGGCGTGGGCGGCGCTTGGAGCTGACGTCTGCGGGTAAGGCCGCTGCAGTTCATGCGGAGGAGATATTTCAAGTGGGCGCGCAGCTTGAAGCGTTGCTGCGTTATCCATCTAAATACAAAGACTTACCTTTTAACGTGGGTATCGCTGATGTAATTCCCAAATCTATTGCCTGCCGGTTATTGGCGCCGGTTATGGCGTTGGCCGAGCCTGTGCGGCTGATCTGCCATGAGGATAAGTTGGAGCGATTATTTGCAGAGTTGGCGATTCATAAATTAGATTTGGTCTTAGCCGACCGGCCCTTGCCAACAGAGCTGGGCGTGAAAGGGTTTAGTCATTTGCTCGGTGGCAGCGCTGTGGTATTGATGGCGCGCCCTGATATAGCGGCACGTTATAGTTTAAAAAATATTAAGAGTTTAACGGGCGCACCTTTTTTACTGCCCGGTGAAGGCGCAGCACTGCGTGGACCTTTAGAGCATTGGTTGGATCAACAGCAGATCCATCCGCACATTGTGGGTGAATTTGATGATGCAGCGTTAATGAAAGCCTTTGGCCAAATTGGGGGCGGAATATTTCCTGTACCTGCGGTCATTGCGCAAGAGATGGAGCGGCAATATCAAGTACAAAGCTTGGGTGTAATTGAGGAGTTAACCATTAAATACTTTGCCATATCAATTGAACGGCGTTTAACCCATCCTGCGGTAGTTGCTGTGAGTGATGCAGCGAAGCATTCATTGTTGATGTTGTAAAATTACGGGCGATTAAGTAAACACTAATAGTGAAACTTGTGCTCACTGCTAGTGTTTACAGTATTCTTATTATCCGAATTCGCCTAAAGCATATCTATTGACTTAAGTTGTAATTGTTTGGTTATTCTCGACGTCAGAAAAGGAAGTGTTCTATTTTGTCGATAGCGCTTTTATTAATATAGGCGCCACATTTTCCATAATGATAGGTTGTGCTTCAGCTTTGGGGTGTATTCCATCGGCTTGAATTAGCTCGCCTTTTCCTGCGACACCTTCCAGTAAAAATGGAATTAACAAAAGCGCATTTTTCTCTGCCAATTGGAAGTAGGTTGTTTTAAATTGAGTGGCGTAGCGCGCGCCGTAATTAGGTGGAATTTGCATGCCGGCCAAGATGATCTTGGCATTTTTTGCTTGGCAGAGTGCGATCATGGCCTGTAAATTTTTTTGTAGTAACTTAAGAGGCTGACCGCGCAAGCCATCGTTGCCGCCCAGCTCTAAAATGACAATATGAGGCTGGTGTTGTGCTAGTAGTGCAGGTAGCCGCGCTAAGCCACCGGAACTGGTTTCACCGCTCACGCTCGCATTAGTGATCGCAATGACATGGTTTTGCGTTAATTCTTGTTCGAGTAATTTTACCCATCCCTGCTCTATATCTATGCCGTAGCCCGCACTGAGGCTATCTCCCAACACTAGAATACGTTTGGATTCTGTCGCATTCGTCAGATTGCTGACAATTGTCAGGAGTAAAAACAGGTAAATTTGTAGCTGGCGCATGGTGATAAAATTCCTATGCCAATAGAATGAAGTGAATTACTTACTAGGTTACTTAAATATGTCTGCAGTTGCTATGGTACAAGCCAATGCCTTAACCAAACGTGTATTAACGCAGGAGGGAGAATTAATTATTTTACAGCCTATATCGCTGGCGATTGCGCGCGGTGAGTCCGTTGCAATAACGGGGGCTTCTGGTTCAGGTAAATCGACGCTATTGGGTATATTGGCTGGTTTAGATGTGCCGAGCAGTGGTGAGGTATTGCTCAATGGAATCAATATCACTGCGCTCGATGAGGATGGGCGTGCTCAAGTGCGCGCTGATAATGTAGGTTTTATTTTTCAATCCTTCCAGTTGTTGCCAGGCTTAACGGCGTTAGAGAACGTTATGCTGCCCTTAGAACTGCATGGTGATAAAGCGGCGCGCGCAAAAGCGCAGGCTTTTTTAGCGCGCGTGGGCTTAGCAGAGCGCTGTGGACATTATCCTCCGCAATTATCTGGTGGTGAACAACAGCGCGTGGCTATAGCGCGCGCTTTTGCGAGTGAACCGCAAGTTTTATTTGCCGATGAGCCAACGGGCAATCTTGATAGCACTACAGGTGCTCGCATCATAGAGCTGCTGTTTGAGCTAAATCGCGAGCAGGGTGCGACCTTAATTTTAATTACCCATGAAGATCGCTTGGCTCAACTCTGCGAGCGCAGGCTAGAGTTGGCTGCGGGTGCTTTGGTCGTCCCAGAATCTGAATTATCAATCGCACATACGTTGGTGGCGGAATCATGAGGTTAGCAGCGCAATTATTACTGCGTAATTGGCGCAGTGGCGAATTGAAATTATTAAGCTTGTCGTTGGTGTTGGCTGTTGCTGTATTGACCGGTATAGCCGTGTTCACCGATCGCTTGGAGCGCACGCTAGTCAGTGAAAGTAATAGCGTGCTCGGCGCGGATATAGTCGTGCGCGGTAACCAACCACAGGATGCAACTTGGGCGCTTGCAGCTGAGCAGAAAAATATTAACACCAGTCAAGCAGCACTTTTTTCCTCTATGGTATTTGCGGGCGATG
>Ga0070748_1001450_pt1 | contig 11098 bp, 3 predicted proteins | sample VirMetDEL_Nov_12_FD_77015 | JGI IMG/M metagenome (GOLD analysis project Ga0070748, IMG submission 77015) | Aqueous microbial communities from the Delaware River and Bay under freshwater to marine salinity gradient to study organic matter... | ecosystem: Environmental > Aquatic > Marine > Coastal ...
TAATAAAAAAAGTGCAATGGAAATGATAATTCCGCGATATTTTCCATAATTAAATGTAAACATAAAAAATGCTCATTTCAGTAAAAACAAAATAAATGTAATACATTCAGCGAGCATCCTAATTTGCCCCTATCACCTCCTGTTGCTAACCCATTTTTTATCCGTGTTTTATTGAATGCGACTATGTAGTCTTGCTTAGCGAAACTTGTGCCAAAAGCTATGAATAGGGAAATTAAAATATTTAAGTGCCAGTTTTTAGGCTGGTTCCCTAAAAAAGCTTTATTTTTGCGCTGAGCTTACATAAAGCTGGCATTAAAAGCGGGCGGATTATTTTCATGGCGCACTTATTTGGCGCTGGATTCGGGATTCAATCAGTTTTTATAGAGAGTATTGACTATGGTTGTATTTATCTATTCAAAAATATTTAGTTAGAAGGCTGAATGCCTCGCGCTACAATAAACCATCTATGGTGGATGCCTGATTCGCCGTGAGTATCGTGCAATCTATTGTGGTGCGGGTTGACGTAATTAGTATTAAGCCTACAGGTGAGCGACATCAATATCATTAATCATAACTAAGTAGGTGACGGCTATGAAAAGGATTGCAATGGTTTTTGCGATGTTTGTTGTTGTGTTCTTTCTTTTACCTTTGTTGGAGCAGCGAGAGCTGGAACATATTCAGCTTGAAAGAGGTAAAGGCAGAACGCTGGTGGTGCTATTGCACGCTTTTGATCGAGATAATAAAACGCTTGATGCCATTAAAAATGAAATTCGCCGTGAAGGAGAGTTTGAGGGGGCGGACATATTGCAGCCAAACCTCCCCTTAGGGGTGTTTTCTATGGCCACCACCCATGAAGTCGTGGCGCAGTTGCTCGGGCTTATTGATAAAGCTTGGAATCAACGTGCATTAGAGGGTAGACCCTATGACAGTATCCTCTTTGTTGGTCACAGTATGGGTGCGCTGATTGCGCGCAAAGTTTATGTTGCCGCGAAAGGTGCAAGTCCTGATGCGGAATTTGAGCAAGCCTTGTTGGATGAGTTAAAGCAGCGCGGTAGTGCGCCTTTGGATAGCCCGCGGCCTTGGGCGGATAAGGTGAGTAAAATTATCTTATTTGCCGGTATGAACCGCGGCTGGTCCATTTCTCATCACATGAATTGGAGTCGCGCAGTTTTTATGCAGGCGGGAGTAGCGGTGGGCCACTTGCTCGACATTTTTTATGGTCGCCAACCTATTGTGATGGAGATACGACGCGGTGCGCCTTTTATTACGCAGCTGCGTTTGCAGTGGCTCTCTATGGAGAATCATCTAAATCCGCGCGTCGATGTTGTGCAAATGCTCGGCACACAGGATGATTTGGTGTCACCCGATGATAATCTTGATTTGGTTGTGGGTGATAATTTCCGCTATATCACTGTTGCTTACTCTAATCATGAAAATGTAATAAATCTCCAGGATGAAACCTTCGGTGTGTTCAGGGTCAAGGCTCTGCATGAAGCGCTTGCTACACCTGCAGAGCCGCTGCTCGACCATGACCCCTGTGTTTCTAAAATGGTTCGCATCGATTGCAGGGTGAGCCAGGTTGTATTTGTCATGCATGGCATTCGCGATGAGGGCCACTGGACGCGACAAATTGCACGGCACATAGCTGCACGTTTTCACGCGCGCTATGGGGCTGATGTGGTCGTTGAGTCAGAGACTTCTAGTTATGGCTATTTCCCCATGTTGTCATTTTTGCAGCCAGGTGCGCGCCGTGAAAAAGTAGAATGGTTTATGGATAGGTATGTAGAGGCGCGGGTGAAGTATCCACGCGCGCAGTTTCATTATGTGGGGCATAGCCATGGAACCTATCTTATGGCAGAAGCACTTGAAAAATATCCATCGGTAAAATTTAATCATGTGGTTTTTGCCGGTAGTGTCGTGCAACGAAATTTTGATTGGAGCCGCTATACGCCAGAGCGAGTTAATGCCGTTTTAAATTTTGTGGCTACTGCCGATTGGGTCGTGGCCTTTTTTCCTAAGGCGCTGCAGACTATGGGTGTACAGGATCTCGGCAGTGCGGGTCATGATGGCTTTGATAGTGTAAAGGTGGTGCAACCAAAATCGCTATATGTTGAGGGTGGTCATAGCGCCGCTTTGCAAGAGCAAGTATGGGACTCAATTGCAGAGTTTGTCGTAAGTGGGGCATTCGAACCCCCTCAGGGGATCATTCGTGCTGAGCAAAATCCTTGGGTCGCATATCCCGCTTATGTATCGCCGTTAATTTTGTTGCTAATAGCGCTGGTGTTGATCGGTGTTTTGATTGCTCTTGTCAAATTGAAATTACGCGAATGGAAAAAAACGTTACTTATTGTGGGTTATTTGTGGTTTGTGTGGACAATATTGACTGAGTTTTAAGGTGCAATATTTTTGTGATTCAATGCTTTTTAAATAAAAGAATAGATAAATGAGTGACTCTTACTGCGGTGAGCTTATAAGGCTTTCTCGGGAGTTTGGTCAAAGACGGCGATTAGCACAAAATGAACGCAGATAGCGTGAGCTTATGCAAATATCACCCGATTACAATTTAATACAAAGTTTCTTGGTGGTCGTATCTTTTTCAAAGATTCGGAATTGTCTATTTTGGGATTCGTTCATCAACCGCCAAGCAATTACTGCCAATTGCTTGAGGTGGGAAAGATCATAGGCTTTTACTGAATATTTACCTGCGTAGGCGTTGTTGGTATGCCGTTAGTCTTCAGTAAAACGCTGATGTTAAACAGGGCTAGAAGGCAATTCGGCCCTAAGCTATTGGTTGCAATTTTCTGTGGGTGAGGGCAGCATTGCTGCCATTAGGATGTACCTATAGATTTCAATAATATTTGTCCTCGCCAACTGGAAGGTTTTATGAGTGTTAAACGTGAATTCAGCGCTACTACTGGGATGTTAACCAACTGTTTTTTAGTTAAAAGCTTTTCAATGAATAGCTTCCTTATGAACAGATATGTGGCGTTATTTTGGTTGCTTTGCTTTAGCGCACTTGTTACGGCGCAAAGTGCGCCGCCAGAGCCTCAAGCAGCGCCAGATTGGGCTGAGCATATTAGTCAGGTATCTGGGCCCTTGTTGTCCAAGGCGGATCAAATTCGTATAGGGTTTGTAAACCCTGTCGTGGGACCAGAGCAAGTTGGCAAGCGTGCGAAGGGTATTATTACGTCATCGCCAGAGATTAAGGGAAAGGTCATTTTTTCCGCACTTAACGAAATTACGCTGGTACCCCAGCGCCCGCTCACTCCTGGTCAGAGCTATCAAATTGAAGTAAATACGGCGCAGCTCACCAATATTCCCCCCGCCTTAGACACCTATAAGTTTACCTTTCATGTGCGTGAGCAAGCCTTAGATATTCACTTTGAGGGGTTGAATGTTAACTCTGCGAATGAAGGTGAATTTAATTTGCGCGGTAACTTGACGACCGCCGACTTAGCAGACCCTCAGGCCATTGAGTCGGTACTTAAAACGCGCTTTTTGAATAAGGTAGTGCCCATTCTTTGGCGTCATCAAGAAAATGGATTGAATCACGGTTTTACCATTCTCGGTTTAAAGAAAGACGATATAGAAAACACTCTGAATGTGACTTGGAGTGGCAAGTCACTGGGTATTCCCGCTACGCTTGGTAGTAAAGATATAAAAATTCCTGCACGCACCGGTCTTTCAATCACCTCAATAGCGCCAGTTCAAGATACGCGCCGTTATATCGCCGTGTATTTTTCTAAGTCGCTGGATAAACGTCAAAATCTTAAGGGGCTGGTGCGGCTTAATCGCAAGGGCTATTCATTTGCAGTTGAATCCAACGTATTAAAAGTCTTTGCGGAAAACCAATTGGAAGGCCAGGTCCAATTAACCTTGGAGCCGGGCATTAAAGCCGCTGATGGCTCTAAGCTCGTTAAACAAAAAGTGAAAAGCCTGCTTTTTTCTGGCCAGAAACCTATGGTCAGTTTTATCGGTAAGGGCGTAGTACTGCCGACCAACGATCGCTTAACTATTCCATTTAATGCGGCGGGAGTATCTGCCGTACAGGTAACGGCGTTTGAGGTGTTCGATAATAATATCGGCCACTTTTTGCAAGAGAATACGCTGTCATCGAATAACAACCTCTATAGAGTCGGGCGCTTTTTGTGGCGTAAACGCATTCCCCTAACGGCGACTGATTTAAATAATACCAATCGCTTTGAATTGGATGCTACGCAATTGATGAGCGAGCACCCAGGTAGTTTGTTTCGCTTAGAAATTTCTGTAGCGCGTAAAGATTCAGTTTATACCTGTTCGGAAGCGGAAAATGCTGAAGCTATGCCCGCTGTTACGCCTTTAGAAAATGCGTCTGATGTCAATGTGAATGAATCGAGCGGTTGGGATTTTGCCGATGCCAATTACAACCCCTATCAAAATGCATCTTGGGCAGAGAGAGAAAATCCCTGTAAGGACGCCTATTACTATTATTCGAGCAGCATTAAAGCAGAGCGAAATTTTTTCTCCTCTAATATCGGCATGATTGCCAAAGAGGGTAGTGATAACCGTCTGCATGTAGTGCTAACCGATTTGCGTAATGCAACACCTTTGGTCGGTGCAAGTCTCAAGGTTATGAACTTTCAAAACCAAAGTTTTGCGCAGGGCGCGAGCGATGCTAACGGCATGCTGAGTTTAAGTTTGAAAGATAAGCCCTTTTATTTAGTGGCGCGTCAGGGTAAGCAAATTGGCTATTTAAAGGTTAATGACAATGCCGCTTTACCTGTTTCAAATTTCGATATTTCGGGTGAGCAGGTTAATAAGGGTGTTAAAGGTGTTATTTACGGCGAGCGCGATGTTTGGCGCCCGGGCGATAAAATTTATTTAACCTTTGTGTTACAGGATCGCGAGAAATTAATTCCCGCGAATCACCCAGTGACTATGCAGCTGTTTAACCCGCAAGGGCAAATTATACAAACGCTCAATAATGCCAGCCCCATTAATGGCTTTTATACCTTTACGCTGCAAACTGCAGAGGACGCACCTACAGGTACTTGGAACGCCAGAGCATTGCTTGGTGGCAGCGTGTTTACCCGCGCAATACCTATAGAGACCATTGTGCCCAACCGCTTAAAAATGCAATTGGAGTTGGGGGAGCAGCCACTCTTGGCGAGTGAGCCCCTAGAAACCACGCTCTTTGCGCAGTGGTTACAAGGCGCTTCCGCTGGTGGTTTAAAAGCAGAGGTGTCAGTATCTTTAGGCGCGCGCGGCACTGAATTTAAGCGCTATTCTGATTATGTTTTCGATGACCCTGCGCGCCAGTTTTCCGGTGTAAATCAAGAGCTTTTTAATGGCCTACTGGACGACGATGGCAATGCAGAGATTGAAGCCTCAATTGAGGTGGATAAGGAGCAAACCCCCGGTGTGTTAACTGCTCGCTTCACCACGCGCGTTTACGAGGAGAGCGGTGCTTTCAGTACCGGCTTCCAATCAAAAGAATTTTTCCCGTTTGATAATTATGTGGGTGTGCGTTTGCCCAAGGGCGATGCTGCGCGCGGCATGCTGCTAACGGATGTGGATCAAACGGTACAAATTGCTACCTTAGATACCCAGGGTGAACCGGTTTCTTTGGATGATGTGCAGGTGACGCTATACAAAATTTCGTGGGAGTGGTGGTGGGATAAAAACAGTCGCACTGTCGCAAATTTTGCCAGCAGTAGTTATCACACCAAAATTAGCGAAGGCGTTATTAATACTAAAAACGGCCAGGGTACCTGGACTTTCCAAGTTCACTACCCCGATTGGGGCCGCTATTTTGTGCGCGCCTGTGATAGTGATGGCGGCCACTGTTCGGGTAAAGTGGTTTACATCGATTGGCCGGGTTGGGCTGGGCGCGCGCAGGAAGATGGTGCATCGGGGGCGAATATTTTGAATTTCTTCCCCGATAAAACGCAATACACCGTCGGTGAAACGGCGAAAATCCGCTTCCCTGATGCGACGCAAGGGCGGGCACTGGTCAGCATTGAAAATGGTATAGGGGTAATAGAGCAGCGCTGGGTGGAGTTCGGTAAAGACAACACGGAAATCAATTTGCCGATTACCTCGGCCATGTCGCCCAATGTGTATGTGAGCGTGACACTGATTCAACCGCATAAAGATAGAGACAATGATCGCCCCATTCGTCTTTATGGTATTGCCTCGATAAAAGTAGATGACCCCAAGACGCGCTTAGAACCACAAATTCTTGTGCCTGAGGAAGTAAAACCTGAAACAACTATTCAGGTATCTGTGTCGGAAAAATCTGGGCGCAGCATGACCTACACTCTTGCGCTGGTAGATGAAGGTTTGTTGGGCATTACCAATTTCCGCACGCCCGATTTACAAAAACATTTTTATGCTAAAGAGTCGCTAGGGGTAAAAACCTGGGACATGTTTGACTATGTGGTCGGCGCCTACGGCGGTGAGCTAGATCGGTTGTTGGCATTGGGTGGTAGTGATTATGCCACCGACAAAGAAGACGAAAACAACAAGCGCCGTTTTCCGCCGGTAGTGCGCTTTATTGGCCCCTTTACCTTAGCCGCAGGCGCTACCGATAAACGTGAATTTGCATTGCCGCAATATATTGGCGCGGTGCGCGTTATGTTGGTTGCCGGTAAAGATGGTGCCTATGGTTTAGCGGAGCAAAGTGTGCGCGTTACCGAGCCGCTTGCCATGCTTTCTACACTGCCGCGAGTATTGTCTCCAGGAGAGGAATTACAAGTTCCTATAGATTTGTTTTTAACTGATGCTAAAACGCGCAGCGTGCAGGTGAGTGTTGATGCGGATGCGGATTATTTTGAAAACCTAGATCCCGATGGTACTCAGGTTGAATTTGAACGCACGGGCGAAAAAATGGCCTTTCTGAATTTGAAAGTTAAAAACCGTTTAGGTAAGGCACATTTACATTTTACCGCGGCGGGTGGCGATCATACGGCCAACTCGGATGTATATATCGATATTCGCAGCCCCAATCCGCCCGCGGTAAAACTGGAACGTGTCGCCTTAGCGCCCGGCGAAAGTTGGGATAAGAACATTATTCCGTTTGGGTTGGATGGCACGCGCAAAGTTAAGTTAGAGGTTTCCACCAGTCAGCCCATTAATTTGCAAGGGCGAATGGATTATCTTATTCAATATCCTCATGGCTGTATTGAGCAGACAACCTCATCAGTATTCCCACAGTTGTCATTACCTAATTTGCTGCAATTAGATTCCGACCAACAGGCACGCATTAGTAACAACATCGCCTTGGGTATAGACCGAATTCGCAGCTTCCAAACTGCCGACGGTGGTTTTGCATACTGGCCGGGCAATGGCGAAACTAATTCCTGGGGCACTAACTATGCTGGGCACTTTTTGTTAGAAGCTAAGGCCATGGGGTATTTTGTGCCCGCAGAATTACTGTCGGCCTGGGAAAGTTACCAGCGTAAAAAAGCGGCGGCCTGGAATAAAGATGCCAGTGATAACTCCGCGCTCGATCAAGCCTATCGTTTATATACCCTTGCCTTAGCCGGCGCGCCAGATTTAGGCGCTATGAATCGCTTGCGTGAAATTAGCAGCCAGCTACAGCCGATTGATCTTTGGCAATTGGCGGCGGCTTATGAACAGGCCGGTTTAACCCCAACGGCGCTGGAATTAGTCAGCGCGCGTAATTTCGATGTTGAAAGCTATACCGCTGCAGACACCACCTTCGGCTCAGACTTGCGCGATAAAGCGATTATCTTAAAAGTGTTAGTGGGCTTAGATCGTTGGAGTGATGCGCAGGGTTTAGCAGACGAAATTTCCGGTTACATGTCAGGTGATCATTGGTATAGCACTCAGTCTGTTGCTTATGGGTTGTTGTCGCTTGCACAATTTAGTGGCAATGAAAAAAATTCGACCGACAAAATTGCCAGCTTTTATTATAAGTTTGGCAGCGAAGCTAAAGTCACTGAGACACTGAGTAAAGCTATTTTCACGCGTGATTTGACCGTGCCGGAGGATAAGGGTGAAAAATTCAAACTGAAAAATACCTCAGAGCGCCGCTTGTTTTTAACCTTGGCGGTGCAGGGGGTGCCGCAGCACGGCGAAGAGCAGGCCGTCAGTCAAGGTTTGGATTTGAATGTTCTTTATACCGACGCCGAGGGTAAAACACTCGATGTTGAGCGCTTAGTGCAGGGCACGGATATTAGTGCGCGCGTGACCGTGACCAATACCAGCGGCTTGCAATTAAAAAATCTTGCGTTGAGCCACATGGTGCCTTCAGGTTGGGAAATTCATAACGATCGCATGAGTAGCGCTAGCCGTGCGGGTGGCAGTTATGATTTCCAAGATATACGCGACGATAGAATCAACACCTATTTCGATTTAATGCCTGGGCAAAGCCGTGAGATTAAAATTCAACTGAATGCCGCCTATTTAGGTAAGTTTTATTTGCCGTCAATCACCGTTGAGGCCATGTACGATGCCTCTAAGCGCGCGGTGGTTAAAGGCACTTGGGTGGAAGTTGTAAAAAAATAAATGCTTAAAGTGTGGCTGCGTAAACCACTTGTCATTGGAGTACTGGTGATAAGTGTTATTTTGGGCATCGTCTTCTGGCGATGCCTGCCTTCTCCGCTGTTCGACAGTCCCTACTCGGCGATCTTAGTTGATCGTCACGGCGAACTTTTGGGAGCAAAAATTGCACTCGACCAGCAATGGCGTTTTCCGGAAACAGAAACGGTTCCCGCTAAATTTCGTCTTGCGGCTACTACCTTCGAAGACAAGCGCTTTTATCGCCATCCGGGGGTTGATCCACTGGCGCTGGCGCGCGCGTTTTATTTAAATATCAAAAAGCAAAAAGTCGTCAGTGGTGGCAGCACTATATCCATGCAGGTTATTCGTTTGGCGCGGCAAAATCCTCCGCGTACCTATTACGAAAAACTGCTCGAAATGTTGATGACCTTGCGTTTAGAATTGTCGTTTTCAAAAGACGAAATTCTCGCACTCTACGCCTCGCATGCGCCCTTCGGTGGCAATGTGGTGGGTTTGGATGCGGCGGCTTGGCGCTACTTTGGGCGCGATGCACAGCATCTTTCTTGGGCGGAATACTGCACCCTAGCGGTATTGCCAAATAACCCTGCACTGATTCATCTTGGTAGAAATCGCGCTGCATTAAAACGCAAGCGCGACGCACTGCTGGTGCGTTTGCATCAGCACGGCGCGCTATCGGACATGGACTTACAGCTTGCACAGCTTGAATTGCTGCCAGTAAAGCCTAAGGCAATGCCACGCGATGCAACTCATTTGCTAGAAACGCTGGTGTTGCAGCAGGGCAAACCAGCGCGCTTTGTATCCACGCTTGATAAACAACTTCAGCGAAATGTGAATCGCATTCTGCACCTGCATGCCCGCACACTACGCAAACAAGCCATTGGTAATCTAGCAGCGGTGGTGCTTGATAATCGCACCTTTGAAGTGCTTGCTTATATCGGCAATACCGCGCCGAGTTCAGCTGAAGCGGCGGCACCCCATGTAGATTTAATTCAAAGCCCGCGCAGCACCGGCAGTATTCTTAAACCTTTTTTATATACCGCAATGCTAGAAAGCGGCGATATTTTACCCTCTACGCTTGTGAGTGATGTTCCCACCGATTACGGTGGCTATGTGCCGCAGAATTATGACAAAGCCTATCGCGGTGCAATACCCGCGCGCGAAGCCTTGGCGCGCTCGTTAAATATTCCGGCGGTGCGCATGCTTAATCGCTTTGGCGTAAGTCGCTTCTACGATTTTTTGCAGGGCGCGGGTATGTCCACTTTATTTCGCACGCCGACCGACTATGGTTTGACCTTGGTATTGGGCGGTGCAGAGGCCAAACTGTGGGATATAACCTCGCTCTTTGGCAACCTCGCCCATGTTGCGCGCGCGGAAACCAGTGCGCCCATTTATTTTCAAAAACCGAAATTACTTTTAAGTGATAATGCAGCAACACAAAAAATTGCTGAATACTCGCCCGCAAGCGCATGGCTAACACTGAGGGCGCTGGTGGAGGTGAATCGCCCCGGTGTTGAAGGCCACTGGCGCAACTTTTCCAGCTCGCGCCCCATCGCGTGGAAAACCGGAACCAGTTTTGGTTTGCGCGATGCCTGGGCGGTAGGAACGACTAACGGCTATACCGTTGGACTATGGGCGGGCAATGCCGATGGTGAAGGTAATTCAGCCTTAACCGGTACTGCTACCGCAGCGCCTTCGCTCTTCGATATTTTTAATAGCTTAGAAACGACCGATTGGTTTGAACGGCCAACAGCGGATATGCGATTGGTGAAAGTCTGCAAAAATGACGGCTACCTTGCATCGGATGCCTGCGTGTCCATGAATCAATGGATTCCTAAAAATAGTCACTTTCAGCAGATATCACCTCATCATCAATTGGTTCACTTAGATCAAGCGGGCCTTTGGCAGGTGCACAGCGGCTGCCAGCCTCTAGACAAAATGCAACATCTCAATTGGTTTGTACTGCCGCCGGGTGAAGCATTTTATTACCGCAAAAATCACCCCGAATATCGCCCGCTGCCGCAATTTCGGCGCGACTGTCAAAAATTGCTTTCCAGCGCGCCCGAGCACAATCCTTTAGAGTTAATTTATCCGCGCGAAGGCAGTCAAATTTATATTCCCACCGACTTAGGTGGCGTGCGTGCAAAAACAGTATTCAATGCGGCGAATGAAAATACCCAAGGAAAAATATTTTGGCACCTCGACAACGAATTTCTCGGCGCCACCGAAACCTTTCATCAATTTGCGCTGGACCTAATTCCCGGCGAACACCAAATAACCTTGGTGGATGAGCAGGGGAATCGTTTGACGCACCACTTTCGGGTACTGGGAAAGGCGGATAATTGATTGATCACAATTGCTGTTTGTTGGTTATTTCGGAAGTTTGCGAGCAAATACTATTCGCTGAGTGCTTAAGCTAAAAACCCCAGTTTTTCAAACTGGGGTTTTTTATTGTGCGCCGAGCATGGCGACAATCTAGGAGGTGAAAGTCCTCTGTGCGCCTCGTCGAGGAGGAAGCACTAGCCTATGCAAGGGTGTCCATCGTGAGGTGGAATCTGAAGGAAGCAAATGGCAA
>Ga0070748_1001451_pt1 | contig 11095 bp, 17 predicted proteins | sample VirMetDEL_Nov_12_FD_77015 | JGI IMG/M metagenome (GOLD analysis project Ga0070748, IMG submission 77015) | Aqueous microbial communities from the Delaware River and Bay under freshwater to marine salinity gradient to study organic matter... | ecosystem: Environmental > Aquatic > Marine > Coastal...
ATTGTGTTTTCATGTTTTATTCTCCTTTAAAATGGTACTGGTGCGGAAACTTTAGAAATTAAATGATCGACTGCTAGTTGAGCTAACGAACTTGCCTTAAATATCATTTTTTTATCTTCCTTAAATTTGCTGGACCATCCTTTTATGTATGATGCTGACTGTGCTAAAGTTTCGTTGCTCACTTCATATATATTACAAAGATATGCACTTCCAAGTTCTGCAACTAGCTCTTCAAAACTATAGTCTTTGGATCCAAAATGTCCTTTCATATCCCTATTAAGATCCTTAGAAGTGCTATGAACAAGTTCATGAAAAAATGTAGCATAATACCCGTCAATAACTTTAAAGTTCTTAAATTTAGGCATATTAAGTCTATGTTTCCCTGGTTGATAAAATGCGCTGTTTTCATCAAACGTCAATTTTAATTCTAAACCTTTGACCATTTCGCCTAAATCTTCTTCAATTTTTTGGTTTCTTTGGTCCTCTGGTAACGGTTGAAAATCTTCTGCATCAAATATCTTTGACATGTCCATAGTGGTATTTTCTACCCTAAACACCCTATAATATCTTGCACCTTTATATTTTCTGGTCCCGTCTTCTTTATCATCAAACATGTGAAAAACTACGGGAATAGATTTTGCCCCCTTTTCAACTTGACCGCCTTCCTCTTGCACCTGTTTATAAGTCGCAAAAATACCACTATCACCAGCGCACATTGATAAAATTGTATTATTTATGCCTCTATATTCTTTATTAGATTTAAGATTTTTAGGTGTATGGAAGTTCCAGGGCTTAATCCAAGGCGCAACACCGTTATCAATTTGTTCTAAAATCATCTCCGTTACAATATCGTAAATGTTACCTTTATTTTTCATAATTATTTAACACCAAGTTTAGCTAGTTTCTTTCTAAGAGTTTTAATCTTTAAAGCAGTAATTTCTTGAGTACTCATAACAGTTTTATTGACCGTACAACCACCTTCAATAAGTTTTTTCTGCATACTAGCTGAAATTGTTTGGTCCTTTAAATAGGCCGTTTTTGCATCAACTTTTTTCACCTTTAAATTAAGATTACATGTGGCCATTGAATTAAATGATACTAAAATTGTCGCTACTAAAATTAAATTTTTCATTTTGTTTCCTTTGGTCCTCTTCAGGACCTTTGTTGTTGTTATTATTTATTTTCTTTTATGCACTCATTTTCCATTTCAATCATTTCATTAACTGTTAAATCATCTGAATAATCTATTTTACCGTCTACACCCGTATATTGAAGATCAAGCTCGTCCATACAATCTTGAATATCAACTTCCTGAAGATTTGCGCTTGAATAAGTTCCAGTATTTGCCGCTTCAAAGCTCATTGCCTTAACTGAAATTAATACTAGTAATAATCCGATTAATAATTTTGTCATTTTGTTTCCTTGTGTTGTTGTTTCTATTTAAGTATCATATCAGCATACCTAAATTCATGTAACCCACCGTGTAAAATTTTCACTGATCAATATTATCCCCCCCATATTGTACATAATGACCAAAACATACAGCATCAAGTTCCTGGGCGAAAACATAGTGAGGTTCTATAAATGGAAGTTCGGACCTAAAATCGCAAGTATGATTCTCTATGTTATTCTCATCATAATCTATAATTTTTTCATATTTTAAATGACAACTATTTTCCCCGCATTTTAAGGATAAAAATTTATAACCGTGTTCTCCTTCGCACATAGTATCGCCGCACCAGTCATCAATAAGGGACAATTTTTCCTGGTCGGTTTTCTTTTTAGCTAAACAATTAAAAGACAATAAAATTGTAATAATTAAGATTAAATTTTTCATTACACCATTTCCTTTAAGTCATTTACTGACTGTTTTTCTAGTTCCGTTTCTGCAAGATCGTATAAATCAGTTTTTAGAAGATCAATTAAAATTTGATCTGGTTCGTGGTCCTCTAAAATTTTCTCTATTAAGTAGTCTTTTAAAGTTTGTTCTTTTTTCGGTTCCATTTTGTTGTCCTTTGTTAAATTGATTTAAGTATGATCGTTTCACTAGTATATAGGACCCTAAAAATAAATCAATGCACCGTGTAATAATTATAAAGACAAAAAAAAACCTCTAAATTAATAGAGGTTCTAACAAAACAAAACAAAATGTATAAAGTTTAGCGACAAACTTTAAAACAATATAAAGGACAAACTTTAAAAAGTAAATGTAAAAAATACATACTAGAGAAAAAAACAATTGACTCAATGACACAATGTGTTAATATGTTTATAGAAACAAAATTACAACAAAGGAAATAAGATGATGAATATTGAAACAAAATTTTACACTGTATCTAAATTAAATGAAACGACTTTTTTAGTATGGGATAAATCAAAAAATATCCCTACACCACATTATTATAAAACTTTAAAATCAGCTTATAATAAATGTAAAAAAATTCACCTGGGAGCGACTAGGTAATTTTTACATACAAGGCAAAAGAGTACTTGACGCCCCATGTTAGATGTGATATAATTAATTAAGGAAATAAATATTAAATATCATCTTCAGAAATTTCTAAAATTGGAGAAACTTTTAAAAAATCTGGCAAATTTGGGGAAAATTTTTCAATTTTTTCCTCACTTGATAAGTCACGGCGACACGGCGTTTTTCCATTTTCATTTAAAATCTCAACGCCCACGGTTTCAACTATACCGTTTTTATTTTCAATTTGATCTGCTTTTATAGGAACCCCTGAGTCAAAGACCACGATAGTGTTCCCGGCCCCTGTTAAGCTTAGGTTTTCCTTAAATTTGTCTGGGAAGTAATTCTTAAGTGCAAAGATAGTAGTTGCTGGGAGTCCTTTAACGGAACCCGTTGCCTGGCCCACAATAATCTTCTCCCAAGTATACATACAAACTAACTGACCTATTTCACTAGCATCCGCAAATTCAGGGTGAAGTTTCTCCCACCTTTTCAAAGTAGAGTACTTAACCATAACTTTTGCACCGAAAGTAGCGAATGAACATCCAGCGGCCATGTGTTCAATTAATTGCTTACAAAATTTAGGATCATATTTAGATCTATTGTCATTTCCTGGCTGACCACCTGCTAACTTGCTCATATTAATGATATCCCTTGTCTTAATTTAGAACTTTTACTCTTCCCGCTATTAAAGTTGTTAGTTTTAGCCTGATGACAACCAATGCAAAGTACCTGGAGATTAGATTTCTCACAAAAGAGTTGAGATATCCACTTAAATAGATCTTCTTCTTGCATTTTACTTGGAGTCTTTGTGTCATGGGCCACCTCAATAATATGATCCACTTCTACTTGCTCACCATTCCATAGCTTACTACATCCTGCACATTTATACTTCTTCTTATACTTATCCTTACCATTCTTATACTTTCCAATATGGGCATAGGATTTAGCTTCGTTCATTACTTCCGTTCTAATATGCCACATGACCGTAGATCTTCGTAATGCGTTCTGAATTAATTTCATTGTCTTTGTATCAATATGCATACTATTATTCTATATCAATAAAAAAGGAGAAGTAAAATGATTAGAAGACTGATTAATTGGGTGAAGGCTAGATTCGGCTACAGTTCAGCTATTGGAGACATCAAAATAGTGAAAGGTGAAGAAACAAAGGTGCAAACTACTTCCAAGGATGTAGTTATTTCCAGGCTAACTAATGAGATTGATTTTCATAATTCTATCTATAAGTCGCCACTTACAATTAATGCCCTGGTTCACGGTGGTACATTAAAGCAAAGAGACTTTATGAGAAACTGTATCAATGTATTAAGACATATAGTTGTATCTGAGATATTCCAGGACGCTGCCTTGGACCATGCTCCTTTCTACGACACGCTGGATAATCCTTTAGAGATTTATAAGAAGTTTATATCTGGGAAAGATTTGTACGATCAATTTGAAGATAGGGAGATGGATGTAGATTTGACTATATACTACCGTAGATGGTCGTCTACAGTGGGTTATACCTATCCTAACACTCGCAAAACTTATATCAATATGCGGCACTTTAATACGCATGAGTTTGAAATGATGGCCAAGGTAATTGGAAATATCGTACATGAATATATGCACAATATAGGCTATGGGCATACAAGTTACTGGTCCAAGTATAGGGCAACTAGTGTTCCTTATGCTTATGGTTATATGGCCCGGGACCTCGCCCTGGAGTTCTTAGGATCCGGAAGGGATATAGCTAAATTTGAGGAGATATATAAAAATGTTGAATCTAACTAGAAAAGTTCCAAGAAAAGGTAAATCATTCTCTACATACGGAGATAGAAATAAGGTCCTAATAACTACTGAAGACGGTACTGAAGTAGAAATTGAACTTAAAAACCTTAAAGGAAATGAAGTTCAAATAGGGATCCACGGTCCTTTAAACATTAAAATACAACGCATGGAAGAAATAACAGGTGCTAAAGGCTCCGAATACGACCAGCGCAAGAAAGAAAGGGATAACTTACTATGAAATTACTAGACTTTTTAAAAACCAACCATATTAAAGTACCTGAGTTCGCTAAGGCTTGCGGATATAATACAAATACTGTTAGATGCTGGGTATATGGGACCCGTAGACCGCCCATAGAAGCATTATATAGAATTATAGTACAAAGTGGTTACAATGTTACCCTTGAGGACTTCAGAGATGATCCTGCGCCCGCCTGGACACCTCAAAAGAAACTAGCAACCACTATTAAACATGTAATAGGTGGACTTGATACTACCACGATGCGTAAACATGAGAGAAAGAAATACTTTGACGATATAGATTTATTATAATAGGCTACAGGAAGTCACTAATTTCTTTTAGTGGCTTCGATGCTTCGGAACTTAAAAATTTGAAGCTCAAAAATTCAAAAAATAAGCAAATTAAATTTTGAGGGTGGGGACAATTACAATATAAGTAATATATGGGAAAAATTGCAAGTAAAAAAGTGAACAATATCAACGACTTAAAAAAAGACATCCAAAAAACCCCTAAAAAAAGCCCTTTTTTAGTGTCCTGGGACAGCTACAGACACGAAAAACGGCCTTTTTCTCTCGAACTATCAACTACTTAGATACCGCCTGTAACATTGGAAACTCCCTTTTTTGTAACATTTACTAGATATTTGACATCTTATTTCGGTTCCCCTATTGTTTCTCTCACAGAACAATGATGTTAAAGATTTAAAAAAGGACCGTAGCGATGGCTAGAAACAAGGAATACTCTCCTCTATTGTACACTATTATGGAAGAGTATCAGATTGCGAGATTCACAGAGCAATATTACATTTTTGAAGATGGCTCTAGAAAGAAAAGACAGGGATTTAGGGATGAAGTTTTTCCTAAAGATATGGGCAACCTTTCTAAGAATTTTTACAAACTAGATCCAAGATTTTACGACACATTAGATGATAAAAGCCCAGAGGCCCGTAAGAAAATAAAACTGAGATTCTTTGAGGACCTGGAAGAAATTGTAAGAAAGAGTTCTTCATACACAGGAAACATCAACTCCGCACCTGAAGATTGTGGCATCGTAACTACTAGAGCAGATTTTTCTAATTATAGACTGTTTAAACATATTACTGGCGATAGGTATAAGGGTGGAGAAGTTCTTTATGATATCGTCAAAGGCCGTATTAGTAAGATATCACCTGAAACTTATATGGAATCTCTTAATGCCGATGAAAAGTCTTCATTTAAACCACTATTGGCAGTATTTGAATATGATCCTCAAAACATAACTCCGGTAAAGCCTATCACTTTTGAAGGCCAGCAATTTAATAGGGTAAATACTTATACTCCCCCTGATTGGAGAAGACTAGATGTTGAGTACTCCAAAACAATGCCGCCTTTATTTTCCCTGTTTATAAAACACCTATTTCCTGATGTAGAAAGTAGAAGATTTGTACTCTCCTGGATGCGAAATGTAATTTTAACTAAGGCCGAAACGGTCCTTATTTTAAATGGCGCTAAAGGTACTGGAAAGAATATCTTTGCGGATTTCTTAAAAGAGTTAGTTGGTGCGGAGAATTTTGGTAGGGCCAAGACCTCTTTAATAAAGAAAGAGTTCAATTCCATGTTAGAAGATAAACGACTAATCTTTTTTGATGAAATTAAAATAGACAAGAAAGGACACACCTTTTTAAAGGATGCCTGTAATAATGAACATAATATCGAAAAGAAAGGGAAAGATGCTAACAACCTCACACCTACTTACTATAGTATATTGGCTTGCAATAACGATTCTTCTGATGTCTATCTTGAGCCGGATGATCGCCGTTTTTCTACTCCTAATATCACTGATAAAACTTTAAAAGGTGAATTTACTGAAGAAGAGATAAGTCAGCTTATAGCCCTTCAAAAAAACCCCCTTGCGATTAAAGAAATAGGCGAGTTCATAATAAACTATGAACATGATACTTATTCTTATGAATTTCATGCGTTTAAGCCTGAGAAGTTCTATGCTTTAGTCGCTTCTTCATTATACGGATGGAAACAGATCATAATGGAAGAGCTAGGTTCTTATTCAAGACCTATAAATATAGCTCACCTTAGAGAAGATGCCAGGGAAAGCGGGGTAATGTTTCCTAGTACTTCAAATAAAATAGAGAACTTTTTAAAAAACTATCACCATAGAGGGATGTTTAGAGTAGGTTATGTTGAAAAAGATGAAAAAAAGTACTTACTCTACATATCTAAAGAGTATAAGGATTTTTTAGCCCTAAATTCAGTAAATGAAGAGGATATTTAGATGAAGCCACAATACTATTCCACAATAAGTGTAGAAGATGCTGAATTGCAGTTTGTATACGATCTTATGGCCCAATTAATAGAAAAAGGACCTGAACTATATGATGATAAAAATATCACATATCAGCACCTACTAACACTACATAAAACTTTTAAAGATAAGTTAACCACTACAACTATTTACGACTAAACAACTATAGGGGACATAAGATATGACCGCAAAATATGTATATTTAGATTATGAGTTCCGTAACTCACAAAACAGATTCTTAGATATAGTATCAGTTTCTTATTCTACTAACACTGGAAAGGAAGATACTATATGGCTATATGAAGATGAAAAGGCCCAGGAAAAACACGCCGCACAGATAGTTAAGTTTCACCAGCAAGGATATATTTTTGTAGCTTATGCCGTTACTGCTGAAGCTAGATGTTTTGAAACTCTCCTATCTAAGTTCGGATATAGTCTTAATGTTTGGGATTTTAGGTGGATAGATCTTTACCTGGAATGGCGGATGTTACTTAACCATAATAATAGATTCACTAAAGGAAGACATCTTGTAAAAGGAAGAGTCGTTACTATACATGAAAATAAGAAATGGCGAAGTGATGTTAAGTCTTATCAAGCTGAATATAATATGGGAGCGGCCTGTTATAAACTACTAGGCGAAAAGATAGATACTAAAAGAAAGACTGAAGTTAGAGATATCATTATTGCAGGGGATTATCTAGAAAGCTTTAGTCGTGAGATTCTAGAGTACAACAAGTCAGATATAGAGTACTTACCTAGAATGTTTGAAGCTGTTTTAAAGGCTTACCAGGACGAACTAGAAGAGAGAGATTTCATTGCAATGAAAGAAGTTGCGATGTTTAAAAGGGGAGATTATGCGGCTAGAACGGCTAAGATGGAAGCTACTGGATATCCGATTGACTATGAAGCTACAAAGTCATTCAGTGAGTCGGTCCCTTCTATTTTATTTCAATTACAAATGGAGATTAATTCTCTCTTTCCTGAGATAAAACCATTTCGATTAGATATGAAGAAAGGAAAGTTTACCTGGAATCAGATAGCTACTAGAGCTTGGGTTTCAAATTCAGAACATAGACATAAATGGAGACAGACAGATGGAGGGGATTATTCTCTTTCATTAGATGCCTTTTCGGATCATTTCGCCGCAAGACATGAATTTCCTGAAGACTGTTTCGGATCACAGATGAAGAGATACTTAACTTTCAAGCGTAATCTTAATGGTTTTCTACCGCCTAAAAAGGGAGTGAGTAATTTTTGGGATTTCGTGGGGAGTGATAAGAGAGTACGCCCGTATATGGGGATTTATTCGTCACAAAGTTCCAGGTCGCAACCGTCCGCAAAAGGATTTTTATTTTTAAAAAGTGCCTGGATGCGGAGTCTTTGCAAGCCAGCAGACGGTAGGGCAATTACTTCTATTGATTACAAGTCGGAAGAGTTTTTATTAGGGGCCATGCTTGCTAATGATAAAAAGATGATAGAGGCCTACGATTCAGGGGATCCTTATGTATGGTTCGCTAAGGCTTGTGACGCTATACCGCCTGAAGGTGATAAAGATACTCACCCAAAAGTAAGAGGGGCGTTTAAATCAACGGTCCTTGCCTTACAATATATGATGGGAGATGAATCACTTGCTAAGAAATTAAGTGCTGATACTGGTTCTAAGTGGACTAAAAATCAAGCGGCGAAACAGTCTAAAATGTTTAATAGGACCTTTGAGGACTTTAAATATTATAGGGAAGATTTCGTTTATGATGGCCAATCAACTTATCAAATTGCTTGGGATGGCTGGATCCTTTTTAAAGATAATCCTAATCCGCTATCTATAGGTAATTGGCCTGTGCAAACTTGTGGGGCTGTTATTATGAGAGAAGCCGTTAGACTTGCTCAAGATAAAGGACTACAAATAATATTCACATTACATGATGCTTTATACGTTGAACATGACTGTAATGATTACGATTCATCAAGAATTTTGGCAGAGTGTATGCAAAAAGCTTTTCAAATTGTGATGAACACTGATAAAACTATTGGACTCGACATTGATGTTTGGTCTCCTAATTACGAAGGTAAATTTGAGGAGATAAAACAGGAATATTTTTCACATGGTGTAGACACTTCTGTAAAAGGAAAGTACATAGATCCAAGAGGAAAAAAAGAGTATGAAATTTTTAAGCAGTATTTCACCAACGAACTGAGTGAAGTATAGTAACAATCCTACCAACGAACTGAGGGGAGAACAAAATGAATTTTTGGACAACAAAACACGGCTTAAAGCTTCTACCTAAAGAAATGACGACCGGACATATAAAAAATTGTATGCGAGCGGTTGAGAAGAAAGTCGACAAGATAAACATAGACTCGGCCTCTTCCTGTTATATGAAATGTGTTGATTGGGTCGATGAATACACAGATGTCCCTATCTATGCGGACTTCCAAACAGAGTTAAAATTCAGAAACGACATTAAAGTAAAAAGTAATAGAGACTTGGATCAAGTCTAATAACAACAGCGTACTAACGAACTAGGCGCAAAGGAAAGATTATGAGTGGATTAAATTACGAGAGAAAAAGAGTAGGTCAAACCAAATTTCTTTACATGAAAAATGCAGTTAAAGGGAAGTTAATTCATCCTTACCCTCTTAAATTCGTAAAGTACGAAGAAAAAGAAGGAATGGTAGCTAAGGCCACTGGAAAGAAATTCACAGCAAAATCATTTATTTTTGATTGCATGGAAACAGGCGATAGAATAGGGATTCAAGCAACAGGTCTTTTTAATTATCAGATGCAAGAGTATAGAAAAGGTGATGTTCTAGAAATAGAATACGGTGGCCAGGATGAAGAAGATCGTCATCAAACTACTATCATCGAATGTGCTTTAGCTGATGAACCAGAAGTAGATGTTGCTTCAGTTAAAGAAGTTCAAGACAAAGTAGAAGAGCAAGAAGCCGTTTCTGAAGAAGAAGCAGATGACCTTGTTTAAGAATAGAGTAGTTCGTGGTATGTCTGACGAGGACTACCACTTACAACTAGCTCTAGATGACCACAGTTTTAGCTCGTCACAAGTGAAGACAGCAGCAAAGAACCCTTACAAGTTCCATAAAGAAACTGTAAAGGGAGAAAAGGCAGCTTACTCTCCACAAACTTTAGACGCATTTACCGTAGGACATTTTTTCCATACTCACTTTTTAGAGCCACATCTTCTAAATAACTATGTTGTTTATGAAGGAAGAAAAGCTGGTAAAGCTTGGGCGGCCTTCCAGGAAGAGAATGAAGGTAAAAGAATTTTAACTACGACTATGAACGAATACGGATCAACACTTATTAAAGGCGTTGAAAATTCTGTACCTTCTATGAATATGTTAAAGATACCTTTTGAAACTGAAATATCATTCTTCTCTATGATGAATGGTATTAAGACTAAGTGTAGATTCGATCAACTTCACGAAAATGTAGACATGGACGAATATCCTGAAGCTTTAAAAGGTATGTCCCTTTTAAACAAAGGTGCAGATCTTTCCAACCTTTCAATAGGAGGAGATCTTAAATCCACAGCAGAAAGTGACCTTGAAGATGAAGACGTATTAAGAAAGATTATTAAGAGCTATAGCTATGATGTTTCGTTTGCATTTTATAAAGACATTTATGAAATAGTAATGGGGAAACCTCTAGATGCTTGGTACTGGATAATCGCTAGTAAGAAGCTGGACCTTGCTAAATTAGTTTGGGCAGATGAAGGTTACTATAGACTAGGAAGATCAAAATACACTAAAGGGATGCAAGTTATCCTGGACTTTATGGCAGATAATTGGGAGTGCAGAGATAAACCTATCACCCTATCACCATCAGGTTATGAACTAACTTCTATACAAAAAGAAGTAAACGAAGAGGACGAAATATAATGAAATATTCAAGTATAAGTTTTGGAAGAACACTGTCAGATGGAAATTTTGGCAGTTTTAGAGCAGATGTTACAGCGGAACTATCAGAAGGAGATTGTCTTCAATCTTGTATGAATAGTCTTAAGGAACTTGTTGATAAAAACCTTAATGCAGACATTCTAGATGTTTCTCAAATAGAGTTACCGATAGAAACCGTAGAAATTGACCATAAAGTTTTAGATAAGATTGTTGAAGAAAAGCCTAAAAAGAAAGTATCTAAAAAGGTAGCTAAAAAAGTTGCTAAGAAAGCTGTTAAGAAGCCAGCTAATGTAGTTTACGATAGAAATCTTCAACCGCATAAAACAATGTTCTTAGCTATGGCCACTGAACTAGGACTAAGAGATGGTAAAACTCCTGAAGATAAG
>Ga0070748_1001453_pt1 | contig 11073 bp, 7 predicted proteins | sample VirMetDEL_Nov_12_FD_77015 | JGI IMG/M metagenome (GOLD analysis project Ga0070748, IMG submission 77015) | Aqueous microbial communities from the Delaware River and Bay under freshwater to marine salinity gradient to study organic matter... | ecosystem: Environmental > Aquatic > Marine > Coastal ...
GCCACATTAAAATCGCGGTAGTTCACATTGATCAACGCGGCGCATTTGGGAATGGGCAGCAAGTTAATTTTGGCTTCGGTAATAAAACCTAGCGTGCCTTCACTGCCACACAAAATATTGTTGAGATTAAAGCGGCCTTGTTCATCGCGGATATGCGCCAAGTCATAGCCCGTAAGGCAGCGATTGAGCTTGGGGAATTTTTGTTCAATAAGCTGGTGATGTTCGCGTTGAATGGCGTCTATAACGCGGTGCGCCTCGCCCACTTTGTCTTCGCGTAGCCACAGCGCTTCCAACTCACTTTCGCTGATGGGTGCAGAAGTCCATTCAGTGCCGTCGAGCAGCACCGTGGTTAATTCCAGAACATGATCGCGGGTTTTGCCGTAGCGGCAGGAACCTTGGCCTGATGCGTCGGTGTTGATCATGCCGCCAATGGTGGCGCGGTTACTGGTGGAAAGCTCCGGTGCGAAAAATAATCCGTGGGGTTTGATTGCCGCATTGAGCTGATCTTTCACCACACCGCACTGCACGCGCACCCAGCGCTCTTCGACGTTGATCTCCAGAATTTGATTCATGTACTTAGAGGTGTCTACCACTAAACCATCGGTAAGCGATTGGCCGTTAGTGCCGGTACCGCCGCCGCGGGGGCTGAGCACTATGCTCTGAAATTGTGGCTGCTGGCTGAGCTGGGCGATTTTCACTAGATCTGCTGTATCGCGCGGGTAGAGCACCCCTTGCGGCAATACCTGATATATCGAGTTATCGGTCGCCAGCACCGTGCGGTTGGCGTAGTCGGGATTGAGGTCGCCGCTAAAGTTCTGGGCGCGCAAGGCGTCGATGAAGTTTAGATACAGGGCTTGGACTGGGGAGGTTTGGTCGATACGTGGAATCATGGCGCTCTGAAATTCAGTAGAAAAATGTGGGCGCATTGTACTCCCTTGCGTGGCTAAAGTCCTTAGCAACAGGTCGGTTCAGGATGGGTCGCTTGGTTGAGTTTTACGCTAGCGCACGGTGGTGGGATCAGTACTAAATAGGTGGGCGTCAGGTACTTGCAGGGTGTCGGCATCAGTATCAGAAAGTAGGGTGGAGGTTTGTTTCAAAGCATGCTGGGAATCAATTTCAGGTGCTGATGTTACTGGCGTACTCACTTTAATATGGGTCTTTCTGGTGTCGTTGACACGCTTGTATACAAGTAATAGCATCTCGCTCGATTGCTGCTTGTATACAAGTGCGCAAGTTGATTTCGGCGGAGTCATCTCTTGTGGATACTCCGGTTGAGCAGGTTGTAGAGCTAGGTGCGGCAGCGAGTGTTAGGAGTGGCTGTCGTGGTTTAGCGGCTATTGGGTATTTAGCGAGGACCTGCTTTTCGCATACGATAAAAACCATAGGAATTGAAAATGCTAAAAACACACACTCTCCCTTTGTTCAAAATCAGTCTGCTTAGTTTGGCCATTGCCGCGTCAATGGTGCAGGCTCAAGAGGCGGCGACATCTAAGCCGGAGCTAGAAGAAGTAACGGTTACCGGTTATCGCGCTACCTTGCAAAGTGCTATGGAAGCTAAGCGAGATTCCCAAGGCTTTGCAGATTCAGTATATGCCGACGACATAGGCAAGATGCCCAGCCAAAACTTGGCTGAGTCACTTAATCGTATTCCAGGGGTAAAAATTGCCCGTGAAGTGACGGGCGAGGGCTTGCAGATTTCTGTGCGTGGTTTGGGCTCATCTTTTACCAAGGTTAATTTGAACGGCAATAATATTTCCGTAGCATCTGATGGTGCTTTGGATGCAGGTGGTCGTGGCCGCGAAGTGGATTTGGGTATGTTTCCTACCGAGCTATTTTCAAAGCTTTCTGTTTCTAAATCTGCAGATGCTGCACAAATGGAAGGTGGTGTTTCTGGATACGTCGATATGCGTACCGCGCGCGCTTTTGATACACCCGGCGAGCAAATAAAGTTTTCGCTAAAAGGATCCTATGCTGAAATCAATGAAGAGCTGAGTCCTAAGGGGTCATTTATTTACAGTAATACGTGGGATGATCGTTTTGGTCTGTTAGTGGGCGTGACTACCAGCCAAATGAAATCCCGAGTCGATGGCTATGAAACTATTGGCTACACCGACGGCTGCCTGGTTAACGCGCCTACTGATGCTAATGGCCTGAGCTGCCAAACCGGCATGGTAGGGCGCAATCAATTCCACTGGAATCCGGTCGCTTCAGCTGATTATGCGGCTACTCACCCTGGGGTAGCAGTGGGTGATACCTTGGACTTGCTCGCTACTTCGGGTGCTACCGCTACCCAGCTTGATCATGGCCTTATGCCCTACCTAGGTCGCGGTGCCAAGGTTGAAGGTGACCGCAATGCGACTACCGAATTAGTCTCTTTTGAATTCCGCCCCAATGATGATATGGGCTTTGTATTGGATGTGATGGCGACGCAAGCCACACGCGACTTTAACCGTATCGACAATATGCTCTGGGTGCGTCGTGCCAACAATAAAAGCGATGGCTTGATTCCCGAGAATGTTGTGGTGGATGAGAATGAAGTGGTGCGTTCGGCGACGCTGTACAACTCGCAGTTTTGGGTTGAAGCGCGTGACTACACAGAAGATGTGGATTTTCTCAGTGTGATGCCAAGTTTCTCTTGGCAAATAGCTGATGGTGTGCGAATGGATATTTCAGCTAGCCATACCGAGTCCGATTTTCGTCGGGTAATGCCTACTTGGCTTTACACCACACCTAAGGGCGTGACGCAATACACCTTGGGTTCCGATAATGTGGGTAACTTCAGTTTTAGTGTCCCCGGCTCTACGTTTGATCTGAATGGCACCAGTGGCTGGAACTGGGGTGGCGGTGGCTCTGGTCCAGTTCGCTTCAATATAGATGCACGCGATACCGAAACCAATGGGCTGCATGCGGATTTCGCCTTGGGTGAAGAAGCTGATCGCAATGGTATTAAGTTTGGCCTGTCGTACGACGACGCAGCGCGCAATATGCAAGCTTATGGTAACGGTAATGCCCAAGCAGTAACGCTGGCTGGTGCGCCTGATATCAACGACTTCCTCAAGCCAATGACGACTGATTTTAGCCATACTATGGATGGTGCTGGTATCGGCTACGCCGGTTGGGCACAGTTGGATTACGATGCTATTAAAGCTACCTATGACTACGACGCGTTAGTCAAGGGCGCAACTCGTGGCGGTGATGCGTTTGGGCAAACCGTAGGTGATATTGATGAAACCTACACGGCTGCTTATTTAATGGTGAACAGTGAATCGCAAGTGTTAAATCGTGATTTGCGCACTAATCTTGGCCTCCGCTTTGTTAACACCGAGCAATATGTGGCGAGCCTCAACACCTCAACGCAAATTGTGCAGAGCACTACCACTGTGTATCAAGAGTGGCTGCCATCGTTCAGTGCTGTTTATGATCTGAATGACAGCATCAAACTGCGCGCTGCAGCGTCGCGTTCCATGACGCGGCCCAATCCTGCGGATATGTTTCCCAACGCTTCCTGGAGCAGTTCTGGTATAGACACGGCGCGTGCGGGTAACCCCGGTCTTGACCCCTATTTCTCTGAGAACGTAGACATAGGCGGTGAGTGGTATTTTAGCGATATGGGTTATGTTGGCCTGACACTGTTCCAGAAAAATGTCAGCGGGTTTACCTATACAGATAATCAAACGGTAAAGTTTGCTGATCTCAACGCAATCTATGGTTTGGATACCAGCAGCCTAGGCGAAGCACAGCAGACCTCTCTCAACCAATGTGGCGGCCCGAGTGTGTGTAATGTCACTGTGTCCACGCGCTTGAATGTGAAAGGTAATACCGACTTGCTCGGCGGTGAAATAACCTGGGTGCAACCGCTTGATTTTATTGTGGAAGGCTTAGGTTTTGATACCAGTGCCACCCATATTGAGCAGAACTCCAGTAACCCTTTAGCGGAGGTGACTGGCCTGTCGGACTGGGCTTATAACATGACCGGCTTTTACGAAAATGAAGCGCTGTCGATTCGCATGACCTACTATCACCAAGATATGGCCAAGGCCAGTGGTTTCCTTGATAACAACTACGACGGTGATCCTCTGCCAGCGCGCTTCCGCTATGCATTGGCGCGTTCGCAGGTTGATCTCTCTGCCAGTTATACCTTGCCCTATATCTTGGGCGATGATGGCAGCTTGGTAGTAACCTTTGATGCTTACAACCTTACCAATGAACCTGTTGGCTCTTGGTATGGTTATGAAGGTGTGCCTGAGTCTTACTACAATCCTGGTGTAACCTATACCTTTGGTGTTAGCGGTAAGTTTTAAGTATTAATCGCACGTTTAGTTGTTAAAAAATCTTTGCCGTTTTTTATTGGCCCCGAAATTTAATCGGGGCCTTTTTTTTGCGGGTAGTTTTTAGATTGAAACAACAGGGCGAGCCTGCTGCTTACTGACAGCGGTGCCTAGGTTTTTTTAATGTTGCAGAGGTTGTCTATGGGCAGCTTGCGTTGAGGGGGCGTTTAACAAATGAGAGTGAGGGTCAAATCGCCCTCTTAAACGAGAGCGATATGGGAATATCTAAGGCCTAAAGCACTGACAGGCTTGCAGAGTCACCTTGTAGCTTGCTGCGACGACTGACACGCGTGGTGAACTCGGTCTCTTCGTTAAGATGCATGCTGCCAGTATTGGCAGTCGCCAAGCGAAAAGCTTTTTGTTTTTGATGCCAGGCGAGAATCTTGTGATAGTTGCGAATATTCTTCACAAACTTCACTGGTTCCCAACCCCGTGCATAGCCATGTTTTGCTTGGCTGTAATATTGTTGTTTAGCTAAGAGCGGCATGTGTTTGGCAACATGGCTCCACTTATTCGGGTCGCCGCCCATACGCTGGGTGAGTACGCGTGCGTCTTCTAAGTGTCCTAAGCCCTGATTGTAGGCAGCCAGAGCCATGCTAATACGATCTTCACCTTCGATACTCTTGGGTAAGCGGTCGAGTACGCGGCGAAAGTATTTGGCACCGCCGTAAATACTTTGTGCAGGGTCTTCGCGGTCACTGACACCCATGGCACGTGCAGTGCGCTGGGTTAGCATCATCAAACCGCGCACACCGGTATAAGATTTGGCGTTCGCTTTCCAGTGTGATTCTTGGTAGCTAATAGCTGCCAGTAGCTGCCAGTCGAGATTAAACTTTTCGGCATTTTTTTTCATTTCATCTGCCCATTGTGGCAGGCGTTTTTCCAATCTATAGGCAAATACCATGGCTTCGCCAGTGGTCACTTCTTCTATATGTTGGTTGAAGAATTTATCCGTAACCTTGGCCAGTGAACCGTCTTGTTTAATACGTGCAAAGTACTTTTGTGCAGCTTTAAATAGACTTTGATCGCGCGTTGATTGAAAGGCCCAAGCCAATGGTTGCGGATCGCTGAGATCAAAAGCGAGTTTGGCACGCGGATAGGAGTAGCGATTGAGTTCATAGGCATTGGAATCTAGCACGACATAATCAGCCTTGCCTTTATGAATCATATCGAGCAGATCAATCATTTCAGCATTGGCCACTTGGCGCCAGTTTAAATCGGGAAATTCAGCTTGCAGTTCGCGTAGGCGCTCGGCGTGGGCAGAGTCGGCCACTACCAGCACTTCTTTACCTGCTAAATCCTGAATGCTGGTAGGTGCAGGCACGCGGCTGCTGTAAATCAATTGCTGGGTTACCTGCATGTAAGCACTGCTAAAACGCAGACGCTGCTGACGGCTTTCAATCGCCGTCAAGCCTGCTGCCGCAAGGTCATATTGGCCGCGGCTCACGGAATCTAAGAGTTGGCCAAGGTTGGGCTCATCGACCATCGTCAAAGTTACGCCCAAAGAGTCGGCAAAGCCTTTGGCGAGATTGTACTCAAAGCCTGTGAGGCCATTGGCACCTTCGTAGAACGTTGTGGGGCCATTGCTCGACAGTACGCGCAATTCGCCTGAGGTAAGCACCTGCTCAAGTTGACTTGGGGGCGCGCTGCGAACTAAGAGTGCGCAGTGGGTAATAATAAGTAAGCCTAAACACAGGCTGGTAAAAAAGGACTTAATCACTAACACAAAAGGTTTGCGAATATCCATAAGGGGTTACTCCGGTTTTCTGAATTGCAGCGCCCGAAAGGGTGTTAGTTTTCGCGTGTGCACTCATGCCGAATCTATTCCATTACTGACCCGTGCAAATATGTGGCCATTTTATCTTTGGACAACCGGTGTGCCTAGCTTGTTTTTTGAGCAAAAGTGAGATAGTCAGGGCTGTATAAAATGCTTGAAATTTGATCAGGTGTCAGTCGTGGCAAGGGGTTCGTGGTAGAGGGTGAGGCAAATAGAGGGATTAAAAGTAGCGCATTTAAGGTGTAAATAGTGCAAAAAAAGCAATTTCTAAAGCGGTTAGTTCGTATAAAGAATGTGCTTTTATATGCCTTTCGTCGGATTTTTACCCCAATGAGTGTAAAGATTCGGGTTATTTTGTGGCATAAAATAATCAAATGGGGCGATAGGTAACCTTTTTTGGGGCAGGGGCAGGGGCAGGGGCAGGGGCAGGGGCAGGGAGTGTCGAGCTGCGCAGTGCCTTGGCAATTGGTTGCGGGAATAATAAGGGCTCATTGTTTTTAGCGGTACAGAACTTAGCTTACGCAAATCGCGGCGATGAATGCTAAATATCGCTAAGCTTTTTTCTTTTTTCTCGCAGCAATTAGTATAAAATTCCGCAGCCGCCATCCAAGAGTCTTTTGGGTGTCTGATTAGATTGACCAACACTAGAATAACCACTTGAATACTTGCTTCTACAAAAGTCGATTTGCAGAGGTATTCGCATGATTAAAAAGGATGAACGAAAATGATTTCACGTATAGGTTTTTTTGTGATAGCGCTATTAATGCTGCCTGCAGGCGCATTTGCGTCTGTGGTAAATATCGAATTCACTGCTCAGATCACATCGACCAGCGGTGACGGTATGGGATATCAAATTGGCGACCTCGTCAGTGGCACTTTTGTAGTGGACACCGCTAAGGCAGATGGCAAAGTGCTAGATACTGCTACATCAGCGTGGAATTATTATGGTTTGGATAGCTCCGGTGTTTTGCAAAGCAGCTTTGCGGGAGCGCCTTTGAGCTTGACGGATTATGTTTCTGTGGAAAACGCGAATCCGCAAGATAGTTTGACGCTTGCAAAGGTGTTGAGTGTGCAGGGAAGCTTATTGGATAGCTTGCATGCTCAGTTTCGCTTCGGCAATCTAGATTGGATTACTAATTTGTCGCTCGACAATATTAATCTCAGTTTTAATAATGCTGCTGATTTGGCCGGCTCTAGTGGAAGCTTCGCACGCTTCGATATGAATTTATGGAATGTGACTGACAGTGCAATCTTCTCGTTTGAATCCGTGAAAATCGTATCCAGTGCTGTACCTGAACCTATGCCATTGTTGCTTTTGGCTATTGGTTTGTTGGCTTTAGGATTGCGTCGCCGTATTTAGTCGTTACTTTTTTGCTTGGCAGCAGATAGTGCCATTAAGAAAATGCCGCCACCTGTAAAGGTGGCGGCATTTTTGTTGTGCGCCGAGCATGGCGACAATCTAGGAGGTGAAAGTCCTCTGTGCGCCTCGTCGAGGAGGAAGCACTAGCCTATGCAAGGGTGTCCATCGTGAGGTGGAATCTGAAGGAGTTGTAGCGCAGCGGAAACCATGAGCGAAGCGAAAGTGACCGAAGGGAACGGTAACCAAATGGCAAAGCAAGGTGATGACGAACAGAAATCAGATAGTTAGGCTGCTACAACGGGGGAACTTGGCCATAGACAAATAACCCTAACCTCGACCGGACGTGTGTAGCAGTAGATCTGGTGTTGCCTTGTGAAAGATTGTCGTCTTACCTCGGGAGATCTTGTTGTGTGTTTCGCGAGAAACTAATTCGTCAGCGATGGTGAATGAGGCATAACAAGAAGTCAGCAGAGGGCATAGTAGTTATTCGACGTACAAGAATAACGAAGGCCTGAACTGGTAGTAACAAGAAGCAGTGTGTCCGCTCTCTGGGTTGTGGTGCGGCAGCAAAGGGTGAAAAAAAATGAAGCGAGTAGTTTTTTCTCTCACCGCTCGTTTGTGTTGGGTAACGGCGGCACCGAAACTCGATGCAATCAAGAGCAGCAAGCAGCACAGGCGAAACGAAAACACGAGTCTTGATAATGAGTAATGAACTGATGGACGCAATCTGCGCCCCGTCAAACTTAAACAGCGCATTCAAACAAGTAAAACGCAACAAAGGCGCAGCAGGTGTGGATCGGTTAACGATTGAAACCACTGAACACTGGTTGCGTTCACACAACAATGCCAGTGAGTTTCGCCAACAACTGCTCGACGGAAACTATCACCCGCAAATGATACGCGGCGTGAAAATTCCCAAGGCCGATGGCAGCGAAAGACAGCTGGGCATACCCACCGTACTCGACCGCTGGATACAGCAAGCGATAGCGCAAGTATAACGCCGCTCTATGAGCCGCACTTCTCGACTTCCAGCTATGGATTTCGCCCGAAGCGCAGCGCGCATGACGCGTTAAAACAAGCGAGTGCCTACGTGAAAAGCGGAAAAGTCTATGTGGTGGATGTGGACTTGGAGAAATATTTTGATAGCGTCAATCATGATCGGTTGATGTCGCGCTTATCGAAAGCAATAAACGATAAGCGCGTACTGATATTGATTCGTCGTTATTTAACGGCAGACTTGTTACAAAACGGGCTGGTAGAGCAACGACAAAAGGGTACACCGCAGGGCGGTCCCTTGTCGCCTCTGCTATCCAATATTGTATTGGACGAACTGGATAAAGAGCTTGAACGGCGCGGTCACACATTTTGTCGCTACGCCGACGACTGCAACATCTATGTCAGCAGTCAGGCAGCAGCAGAGCGGGTCATGACCAGCGTCAAAGGTTTTATCGAAAGCAAACTCAAACTCAAGGTCAACGACCTTAAAAGTGCCTGCGCGTTGGTGAGTGAGCGGCAGTTTCTGGGTTACCGCATTCACAATAGCGGTGATTTGGCGCTATCGCCGAAGACACAAGTGCGCATGAAGCGACGAGTGAGGGAGCTGACGTACCGAAACCGGGGGCGCGCGTTCGAGCAGGTTATTTCGGAGTTGAATCAATTCTTGAGAGGATGGCTGTACTATTTTCGCTTGGCGAAGATGACAACACACTTGCGTAGTCTGGGCGAATGAATCAGGCGGCGATTGCGGTGTTATCGACTCAAGCAACGCAAGCGAAGCTACAGCATTGCAAGTTGGATTATTAGCTTGGGTGTGAAAGCAACTCTGGCGTGGCAGCTGGCCATGTCCTCGAAAGGTTGGTGGCGACTATCGAGAAATCCAGTGATTAATCAAGCGCTGTCGAATGCATGGTTTAAGGAGCAAGGCTTGTACAGCTTGCGAGAGAATTACGCGTTATTAAATTTACCACCAGAACCGCCGTATGCGACCAACGCATGTACGGTGGTGTGAGAGGGCGGAGGCCGTGAGGCCTCCTCCTCCTCGATTTTAGTCAGCTAATTTTTTGGTGGACTTATATTTGCGTGTTAATAGTATTTAAGTTGCGTCGCTTTGCCCCAAAATATTTTGTAAGAGATGGCGGTGTAAACCAGAATGGTAGGCAGTACGATTAGCGCACCATATAGGATAAACATGAGGGACTCCGAGGCGCTTGCCGCTTGCCAAATATCTAATTGGTTGGGTACTACATAGGGGAAGAAACTGTAGGCTAAACCGATAAAGCTGAGTAGGAAAATCATTGCCGCTGCAGCGAAGGGAATCCAGCAGCCAAAATCCTGCGGGTAGGGGAAGCCTTTTAAGTAGCGATCTACAATAAAAAATAACACCGCGCAAAATACGGGAATCACCAGTAGCAGCACTATCAGCGGGCTACCAAACCATTTGGCAAAAATGGCAGGGTTAATTAAGGGGTTTACAATGGATACTGCCACAATGCCCAGCGCCATAAGCCAGCCGCATTTGCGCGCCCAGCACGCGGCACGCAATTGTAATTCCCCTTCGGTTTTCATGACCAGCCAAGCTGCACCTATAAATGAATAGCCTGCGGTAACACAAATAGCACTGAGGCTTGCAAACAGATAGGCGGCTAAGCTCTGCTCAAACCCCATAACATAGATGCCGAGCATATAGCCTTGCGAGAGCGTAGCGAGGAGCGAGCCCGTTTTAAAAATAGTGTCCCACAGGTTTTTATGATCCTCTGGTGCTTTAGCGCGAAAATCAAAGGCGACACCGCGCAAAATTAATCCAGCAAGCATGATAGTTACGGGTAAATAGAGGTGAAATAAAATCATGCTATGTGCAGCGGGAAATGCAATTAAAAGTAAGCCGATACCCAGCACTAGCCAAGTTTCATTGGCATCCCAAAATGGGCCTATGCTGGCGATCATAGTGTCGCGCTGAGCCTCGGAGTCTTTAGGCAATAAAATACCTACCCCTAAATCATAGCCATCGAGAATAGCGTAGATGAAAAATGCTAACCCCATCAACCCGATGAAAATAACCGGCAACCAAAAATCTTGACCACTGAGCTGTGTAATATCTGTCATGACTTTTCTCCTGGGCTGGTCGAGGGTTGCTGGCTGGCTGATGTTGAATCTTGAGGAACTTGCGCGTTGATCAGTTGCTCTTGTAGTGTCTCCACTTCGTCGGCACGATCGACCAATACTGATTTTCTCGCCATTAAAAACAGGGTGCGCACATAAGCAAAAAGTAAAAGTGCGTAGAGCGTTAAATAAATACTAAGAGAAATACCTACATTGCTCGGCGGAGTTTTGGTGACTGCGTCAGCAGTTTTTAATACGCCAGTGACTAACCAAGGTTGGCGGCCGATTTCGGTCACGTACCAGCCCGCGAGTGTGGCGAGCCAGCCGGAGAAGGTCATGGCTACAAATACTTTTAGTAGCAAGGGTGAAATTTCTTTGGCGCGGCCCTTAAACCCCGAGAACAACTGCCAGCAACCTAGCCAGCTCACCAGCAGCATTAAAACGCCTAAGCCAACCATGATGCGAAAGCCGTAAAACAGCGGCTTAACTGGAGGATGAGCATTGGCGCA
>Ga0070748_1001456_pt1 | contig 11043 bp, 16 predicted proteins | sample VirMetDEL_Nov_12_FD_77015 | JGI IMG/M metagenome (GOLD analysis project Ga0070748, IMG submission 77015) | Aqueous microbial communities from the Delaware River and Bay under freshwater to marine salinity gradient to study organic matter... | ecosystem: Environmental > Aquatic > Marine > Coastal...
CGCCGAGCTGCACGCCGCGGCCGAGAAGTGGGTCGAGGAAAACAGCAAGTGAGCAACGAGCCCGCGGACTCGTTTGCCAGGCGGGTAGAGGCGCATCTCGCCCTGCTCGACAAGCTGGGCACCCCCGCCCCGAGGTGGGGCTACCTCCTGGCAAACGCGTTCGTGGGCTCGCTCGCACCGGGTGCGGAGTCCAGTTGGGTGGACGCCATGGACGCCCAGGCCGGCGCCATCGCCCGGATCGTCGACGCCGTTGTCGATCTGAAGATCCAAGACGCGTTGAAGCGGGAAGGGCATTACTATGCAGGCCGTTGAGCACACCGAGCGCGAGCATTCGATCGTCGGCGCGTCCGGGTACTCCCGCTGGTCGAGGTGCCCGGGGTCCGTCGCCCGGTCCAAGGGCATCGGCAGCGCCACCTCGGTCTATGCCGCCGAGGGCACTCTCGCCCACGAAATATCCGACCAGTGCCTGAAGGATAACCTGCGGCCCTCGACGTTTCTGGACACCCAGCACACCATCGCGGGGTTCGATTTCACCGTCAGCGAGGAGATGGTCGACGCGGTCGACCTGTACGTCTCCACCGTGCGCGACGAGTACGACGAGAAGGCCGGAGACTGGCTGTTCGTGGAGCATCGGTTCCACCTGGAACGCCTGCATCCAGCGCTGTTTGGCACTAACGACGCCGGCGTCTACCACCCGGCAACGCGCAAGTTGGTGATCTTCGATCTCAAATACGGCGCCGGGATCCGGGTCGCCGCGGAGAACAACGGCCAGCTGCTCTACTACGCGATCGGCGCGATGGAGCAGATGGGCCCGGACAAGCCGGTCGACGAGATCGAGATCGTCATCGTCCAGCCACGGGGCGGCGGGGAGCCGGTCAAGCGTTGGTCCCTGAGCCTGATGGAGCTGTTCGCGTTCGCGGGCGATCTCGTCGCCGCGGTCGAACGGACCGAAGACCCGAACGCCCTGCTGGCGTCGGGCGAACACTGCCGGTTCTGCGATGCGCGGGGCGACTGCCCCCAGCTGCGGGAGGACGCGTTCGCCGCGGCCCGAGCAGATTTCAATCCCGTCACGGGCGACATCGAACCTCTGCCCAGCCCGGATCAGATGCCGGCCCAGTCGATCGCGCAGCTGCTCGACGCAGCGCACCTGATCGGTATCTGGATCGGCGCCGTACAGGAATACGCGTTCACGGCCATGTCCGACGGAACGCTCGACATCCCCGAGTGGAAGCTGGTGCCGAAGCGCGCCGTCCGCCGGTGGATCAACCCGGAGGACGCGATGGCGACCCTCGGTTCTCTTGGGCTCGGAGCGGTTGACTACATGACCGAGCCCAAGCTCCGGACCCCCGCCCAGGTGGAGAAGCTCCTGGCGAAGGGCGACCGGAAAGTCGTCGCGGATCTGGTCACGGCGGAGAGCAGCGGCATGTCGCTCGCGCCGAGTTCCGACCACCGCGAGGACCTGCGGCGGTTAGCCGAACGGGATTTCGACCCCGTCGACCCCGCCGAGTTTAGCTGAAAATCCTGCCAATCCTGGCCGCTGAAAGGGCCCACACAATGGCAAATGATCGCATTAAGACACCCAAGGCACGGGTGTCGTTCCCCTCACTGTTCAAGGCGAAGGCGTACGACGAGGGCAAGGAGCCCAAGTACGAGTGCGACCTGATCTTCCCGAAGTCCGCGGACCTCAAGGCGATCAAGGTCATGTGCGCCACCGCGCTCCGGGAGAAGTTCGGCCCGGACGCCATGCAGCTCACCGAGTCCGAGAACGGTGTCGCCAAGCCCGGGTCGAAAGGCAAGCTCTGGTGGCCGATCCGCGATGGTGCGGAGAAGACGGACAAGGATGGCAAGACCCGCGATGGCTACGGGCCGGACACGGTCTACATCAAGGTTTCGTCCAAGAACAAGCCGGGGATCGTCGACCAGAACGCCGACCGGATCACCGACGCCGGCGATATGTACGGTGGCTGCTATGCGATCGCGTACGTCAACGCCTACACCTACGACAACAAGACCCGCGGCGTGAGCATCGGTCTCCAGACCATGCAGAAAGTCGCCGAGGGTGAGCCGTTCGGGTCGCGATCGAACCCCGAGGACGACTTCGAGCCGATCACTGAGGACGACTTCGACAAGGTCGAGGAGGGCGCCGAGCCCGAGAGCGTCTTCAGCTAACCGGATCAGGGTTGGGCCGCCTCTTTACGACAACGCGTCCGGGGCGACGCAACCGGCGATCGGCTACCTGCCCTGCGCCCTGAAGGTCGCAAGCCCACCCGTGGGGCGGGATAGCCGCAAGCGCGCGGCCTGTAAATTGGTAAGCGTAAATCGCTGGACCCGGAGACTGCACACGCACACTCCCCTCGCCGCCGGCATGCGGCGGGGGGAGACCCAAACCGGAAGGGCTCCCGCACGTGAGCACTCAACTCGAACACGGCGACATGCTGGAGGTACTACCGCTGCTGGCGATGCTCGGGGTGCAGGTGGACGCGGTCGTGACAGACCCACCGTATCACCTGACCAGCATCGTGAAGCGGTTCGGCGCCGACAACGCCGCGCCGGCGCAGGTAGGCGCCACCGGGGCATACGCACGTGCGTCGTCCGGGTTCGTGGGCAAAAAATGGGATGGCGGCGACATCGCGTTCCGGCCCGAAACGTGGCGGCTGGTCTACGACGTGATGAAGCCCGGCGCTCACTTGGTCGCGTTCGGTGGCACCCGCACCTATCACCGGCTGGCCTGCGCCATCGAGGATGCCGGGTTTGAGACCCGCGACACCGTGTCCTGGCTGTACGGCACGGGGTTTCCGAAGTCGCACAATCAGCAGGGGGAATGGCGGGGCTGGGGCACTGCGCTCAAACCCGCCTGCGAATTGATCGTTCTCGCTCGGAAGCCGCTGATCGGCACTGTTGCGGCGAACCTGCTGGGGCACGGGACCGGGGCGCTGAATATCGACGGGTGTCGGATCGGCACAACGAAGGGCGTCCCCGCCAGTGTGTCGCGGGGGACAGGGGGGTCCAGCCTGCCCGGCAGTATCGACCACTCGCTCCGGCGCGAGGACGGGACCGGCAGCGGGCACGACCCGAACGTCGTCCGCTGGCCCGCCAATGTCATCCACGACGGCTCCGAAGAAGTGCTGGCGGCGTTTCCTGATACGCCCGGGCAGCAGGGTAAGGCGTCGTCGAACCCTGACAGCCCCAGGACTCGGAGGGTCTACGGCGCGATGGGCCGCGCGGACGACCCGACGGCACCCCGCGGCGACTCCGGTTCCGCCGCCCGCTTCTTCTACTGCGCGAAGGCTACCAAAGCGGACCGTATCGGGTCCAAGCACCCCACCGTCAAGCCGATCGCGCTGATCCGGTACCTGTGCCGCCTCGTCACGCCCCCGGGGGGCACGATCCTAGACCCTTTCGCCGGCAGCGGCACCCTCGCCGCGGCGGCGCACGCCGAGGGCTTCAACGCGATCCTGGTGGAACGCGAAGCCGAATACATCACCGACATCCAACGGAGGATTAGAGATGTCAAATAAGGAGTTAAACGTCGGGAGGCCACGGGAGCAAGTGGTGCCGCTGAGCAGTCTGGCTGCGCGGGCGGACCACGTCGCGAGCGAGGCGCATGCGCTCCGCCTCCGGCTGGGCAACATCCTGACCCGTCTCCAGGAGGGCGCGTCCAACGATGCCGCAGGTAAGGCGTCAGGGGTGGAGCGCGCCGACCGGCCCGTGGGCGGGCTCACGAACCACATCGACAACATCCTCGACACCGCCGCCGCACACACCTCGGCGATGCACACGGCGCTGTCCGAGCTGGAGGAGATCCTGTCGTGACCCACGACTGCTACAGCACCAAGCGCGTCACCGCGTGGCCATCGCCGAAAGCCGATACTCGGGGAGGTCTGACACCATGACGCTCCGGCCAGACGGCTACCACTCGACCCGGGGTGCAGTGTGCAAGCTCGCGAACGGCGTCCGGACGGTCGGCGAAATAGCCGCTCTGGCCGGGACGACCACCGACTACGTACGCACCACGGCCACCACTCTCGCCCTGGAGGTCCCGTACGTGCACCACCCGCGCGGCGAGGGGTTCCAGCGCGCGCTGGAGGCGACCGCGTCCCCTGAGCGGACGATCCGCGAGGTCGCGACCATCCTCGACGTCCCCTACTCCACCGTCCAGCGACGTATGCACGCGCTGGCCCTGCCGTACAAGCCGGCCACGTTCGGCCGCCCCACCAAAGGGCCAGCAGCATGAGCAAGATCGGACACAACTCCGGCGGCATCGCGGGCGATCAGCTCCGCTCGTACATCGAACGGATCGAACGGCTGAACGAGGAGAAGGCGGCACTCGGCGCCGACATCCGCGACGTGTTCGCCGAGGCCAAGGGCAGCGGCTTCGACGTCAAGACCATGCAGCAGGCCATCCGTCTGCGAAAGCTCGACAAGGACGACCGCGACGAGCAGGAGGCGGTCCTCGACCTCTACATGCGCGCGCTGGGGATGTGACATGATCCGGCGGCTGAGACACTGGGCCCGCCGGCTCACGGAGTCGCGGCCCCCGGACGTGGTGATCGGTGCCCCGGCGAACCCGTACATGGCGCGCTGGTGGGCTATCCCCCGGAACAGCGTGTTCAACGTCTACATCCACCGGGTCCTGCGCCCGGACGACGATCGCGCGCTCCACGACCACCCGTGGATCAACGTCTCGATCGTCCTGGCAGGGGGTTACTTCGAGGTAACGCCGGAGTGGAGCGCCGTTCGGATGGCGGGCGACATCGTGTTCCGCTGGCCCCGCTCGCTGCACCGGCTGGCGAACCCGTACCCCGGGACGCTGACGCTGTTCATCACCGGCCCCACCGTCCGCGAGTGGGGGTTCCAGTGCCCCAACCGCTGGGTGCCGTGGAAAGAGTTCGTGAAACCAGGCGCACCCGGCGAGATCGGCCGGGGCTGCGGGGAGGATTAAGGCTATGATTCGGACTGTCGTCACCGACCAGGCCATGTGCGGGCAGTGTACCAGCTGGGCCGTAGATGATTCCGACGTACCGTGCTCCACCTGCTTGACGGGGGGCCCCCCGTCGTCTCGCCCTACCAATTTTGTCCTGCGTACCGGGGTACCATCGCCCGCGCCCAGCGCCGAGGACATCGCCCGCAAGGTCGCCGATCTCGTTGGCGGCGACCGGGCGCGCACGCACGGCGACAAGTACGAGAACCACCGGAACATCGCCGATTTGTGGCGGGCGTACCTGGGGTACCAGGTGTCCCCAACGGACGTTGCGATGATGATGGTGCTGCTCAAGGTCGCCCGCACCAAGACCGGCGCACATAACCCGGACGACTACATCGACATGACCGGCTACGCCGCGATCGCCGCGGAGCTGGCCGACCGGGAGCACGCGGGATGACCAACGGGTTCGACCGGATAGACGCCGAGGACCCCACGGGGATCGAACTGCTGCCCCACCCCACGGTGCAGGAGTGGCGGGAGTTCCGCGCCGCGGTCGCCGCTTTCGTCCGCCGGGCGACATCGGAAAACGCCCGGTCCGAGCGTGGACAGGGGCGGCAGTATGGGGCGTGGAAAGACAATGTCTGACCAGCAGGACGCACAGGCAAAACTCAACGTGTGGTTTGCCAGGTTCACGTGCGGTTTCGCGCGCACCCGACCGGGGGTGACCCCCCTTGGCTGAGCGCCTGCACATGGACGCCGAGACCCGGTCGACCGTCGACCTGAAGGCGTGCGGCCCGTTCGTCTACGCCGCCCACCCGGACACCGACGTCTGGATGGTGTGCTGGGCGCTGGACGAAGGGCCGATCGAGACGTGGTGGCCGGGAACCCCCGTCCCCCCTGAGATCGTCGACCACATATCCAACGGGCGCACCGTCGTCGCCCATAACTTCGCGTTCGAGCAGGTGATCTCGAACGAGATCCTGGAGAAGCGGTACGGCTGGCCACACCTGCGGCCCGAGCAGGGCGAGTGCACGGCGGCGGAGGCCGCGGCCATGGCGCTGCCCCGCACCCTGGAGCAGGCAGCGGCGGCGGCAGGGCTACGCACCGGCAAGGACCTGGAAGGTCGCCGGCTCATGCTCAAGATGTGCCGACCGCGAAGGGTCGAGGACGACGGAACGATCGTCTGGTGGGACGACATCGACCTGCAGCTGCGGCTCGCGGCGTACTGCGAGACGGACGTCGAGGTCGAGCGCCAGCTGCACAAGCGTATCCAGCGGCTACGTCCGACAGAGCGCCGGGTGTTCCAGCTCGACAATCTGATGAACCGGCGTGGCGTCCACGTCGACATGGATCTCGTGCTCGCCGCGCAGAAGATGGCGGTGCGGATACAGAATCGGCTGCACGGTGAGATATGCGACGCGACCCGCGGCGAGGTGACCAAGACCACGCAGGTCGCGAAGCTGCTGGACTGGGCCCGCCGGCGCGGGGTCCAGACCGAGAACCTGGACAAGTACGCGATCCCGCTGATCCTGGCGGACCCGGCGACACCGAACGACGTACGGCTGGCATTGGAGCTGCGGCTGGAGGCGGCGAAATCCAGCACCTCGAAGTTCAAGGCGTTCGTCGACCGCACGTCCGCCGACTCCCGCCTGCGCGACAACCTCATGTACCATGGCGCCAGCACCGGACGCTGGTCCGGCAAGGGCGTCCAGCTGCAGAACCTGTTCCGCCCGGTGCTCAAGGGCCACCAGATCGAGCAGGCAATCGAGGACGTGCTGACTGGCAGCGTCGACCTGCTGGAGATGTTCTACCCGTCGCCGATGGCGGTGCTGTCGGACCTGGTCCGGGCGTGCATCGTGTCGCGCCCCGGGTACGACCTTGTGTTCGCGGACTTCAACGCCATCGAGGCGCGGGTCCTGGCGTGGCTCGCCGGGCAGGAGGATCTTCTCCACCTGTTCCGGACAGACGGCGACGCGTACCTCGCCATGGCGGGCGAAATCTTCGGTGTCGACCCGGCGTCGATGTCGAAAGAGACCCACGAGTCCGAGCGGAAGCTAGGGAAAACTGCGGTCCTCGGGTGTTTCGGGGCGAAAACCCTGGTCCTCACGGACAGGGGTCCGCTGCCGATCGTCGATGTCGCTAAGGGGGACAGGGTATGGGACGGGGTAGAATGGGTGGAGACAGAAGGGCCGATCGCGCAGGGGCGGCGGAGCGCCCTGGTCTGGAAGGGGGTGGACGTCACCCCCGAGCACCTGATCCTCACCCCCAGGGGCTGGCTACTGGCGTCCCAGGTGGCGTCCGCAAGCGCCGTGTTCCAGCGGTCGGTGAGCGATATGGCCGTCTCGTCGTTACAGGGGTCACGCGCGGCCCAAGGGGTGGAGTCCGCGCCGTCCGGGTCGTGTGCGACTGCGGCGCCCCTGAGCACGAAGTCGATGAGCGTAATCTCAGGCTCGGAAGCACAAGAGGGTGCAACACTTGCGCGAAGCGCGCGTCCGGCCGCACACAGAAGCACTACTGGGGGTACGCCGACATCGTCCCGGACGAGGGGCACCGCGCCCGGCTGCTCAACCGCATATCGGCTGTCATCAGACGCTGCCACAGACCCCGCGATCCAGCGTACGCCAGCTATGGAGGACGGGGGATACGCGTTTGGGGCGCGTGGCTCCGGTCGCGTCGAGAGTTCCTCGCATACCTTGTCTCCCTCCCGGGGTGGGACACACCTGCGTTCGAGCTCGACAGGACGGACAACGACGGGGGCTACGAGCCCGGAAACTTGCGGTTCGTCGACCGAAAGACCAACGTCGCCAACCGCCGAACAGTCCACGGGCTCCAGCAGCGAATCCATGAGCTGGAGGCTGGAGTTGCCCGTTTACGATCTGCTCAATTGCGGGCCGCGCCATCGGTTTACGATACTGACGGACCAGGGCCCGGTGATCGTTCACAACTGCGGCTATGGCATGGGTCGTCCGAAGTTCCGGGCGACCTGCGCCAAGGACAGGGTTTACATCACACAGGACCTCGCGGACCAATCGGTTGATGCCTATCGCCGAAAGAACGACCGGATCGTGAGCTACTGGTACGCGATCGAGGAAGCAGCTGTCCGGGCCGTACGTGACGGTGGTGTGCAACAGTGCCGCAACATAGCGTTCCAGGTCAACGGCTCGTTCCTGCGGTGCCGGCTGCCGAGCGGCCGGATGCTGTACTACGCCCAGCCGAAGTTCGGGGAGTTCGAGGGGCGGGTCGCGTGCCTGTCGTTCATGGGCGTCAACAGCCTAACCAAAAAGTGGGAGCGGCAGGTAACGTACGGCGGCCGGCTGGTGGAGAACATCACCCAGGCGGTAGCCCGGGACCTGCTGGCCGAGGCGCTGCTGCGCCTGGAGGACGCGGGGTATCCCGAGGTTTGCTCCGTGCACGACGAAGGGATCTCGGAAGTCCCGGAGGGCGAGGGCTCCCTGGACGAGTACATCGCGATCATGTCCCAGGTGCCGCTGTGGGCGGAAGGCTGTCCAGTGCGGGCGGAAGGCTGCCGGGTAAAACGGTACAGAAAATAACGGAACAGGATTGACGTACCACAAAAGCGGCGTATTGTGTCTCACTAACGGGACGCATACGGGAGAACCGCCGGTGGCACAGTTGATATACGACGTCGAGACCATGCGTCCGCCATCCACGGCGGTGGACCAGTTCAACTCCCTCCGCGAGTATGCAGGGGCCGTCCCGAAATGGGCGGCCCCTCCCCTCCTCGACCCGGACGAACGCGCGCGGGACGCCCTTGGTGCGTTTGCGGAGATGTCGTCCTCTGCGGACAGGCTGCTCGCGCGTAAACTGGCGGCGGCGCGGGGCTTCGACCCCGACGACAAGTTCCCGCTGAACACCGATGTCGATGCCCCGGCCTGGACGCTGTTCGTGGGGCAGGCCCGCAAGCTCACCGCCGCGCTGTCGAACATCCCGGACCCGATGACCGCGCGCCGAGAGGAACGCCGCCGGCTCGACCCCCCGGACCTGGATCCGGGCGCGACGCTCGACCTCCCAGACCCAGATTCGGGCGTCCTCGCGCGGCTGGCCCGGTCGATGGGCATGACCTCGTGACCACGATCGGCCGCCTAATCGTCCTGGGCCCGGAGGGTAAGACCTACCGGGTGGTGGGCACAGAGCCCCGCACGCTGAAGGGGCACCGGGACCCGTGCTGCGCCACCGCGGCGGCCATGTGCCGTGCGGCGGGACACGACCCTCGCGCCATCGTGCAGGAGGAAGGTGTGCGCCATGGGCCCACGTATCCGCTGGTGGCGTTCTGGAAGCGCAAGGCGATGGGGCGCTTGGGCAAATGATCGAGGTCGGCAAGTACCGGTACGAGAAGGTGAGCGATGGGCACCCCATCCCACACTATATGGGGCGTTCCCCGTATCTCCTGCTCGCCGCGGAGCTCTGCCGCCGGGAGGGCATCGACCCCAACGCGATCTATGCACGGCGGGAGGTCTACATCCGCGACCCGTTGGTCAGGCGGTGGACCCCGCTGGCCAAGGAAGTGCAGGGGGCCCGCCTGGGGATAACGCTCAAGGTACACGACGCGCGCCGCGCGCTGGAGAGGATCGGATGACAGCACCCAGATGCAGTGCACAAGGAGGTGGACAATGACGACAGCAGACGCCGCAATCTACACCGTAGGCGAGGTGGCCCGGATCGTCCGGGTCAAGCCCGCCACCGTCTACCGCTGGATCAACAACGGCCAGATGGCGCACATGCGCTGCGGCCCGGGCACCGTCCGGGTTACCGGCGCTCAGCTTCAGGAGTACCTGGCATCATGCACACATACAGCATCAAACGTCCCCCCGACCGAGATGGCGTCTGGTACGTCTGCTGGTCAGAAGGACGACGCTCCCACCGCAAGAGTACCGGCACTCGGGACAAAGCCGCTGCCGGCCGATTCTGTGAGGAGTTTGTTCGGGCCCGAATGACCCCGACGCCCGACGACGGGCGGCTGGTCGGGGCGATTCTGGACTACTACCTCGCCGACCTGGACGCGCGCGGCAAGTTGACCCCTTCGATCAAGTCGCACGTAGCCAAGGTGCGCCCGCGGTTCGACAGGCTCCCGGTGTCCAAGTTCGGGCAGCTGGAGGTCGACCGGGCCGCACGGTTGATGGCGCGGGACGAGGGGTTGAAGCCCGGCGGCATCCATACCCGGCTGGCATACCTGCGGGCGGCGCTGAACCTCGCCGAGCACCACCGGGCGATCGACCGGGCGCCGAAGTTCCGGATGCCGGTGAGCCCTGGGCCGCCGCGCGAGCGGTGGGTGACCAAGGCCGAGGCGGCGCGTGTCGTCACCGCAGCAGGCGAGCTCGGGCTCCGGCACACCCAACTCGCGCTCATCCTGGGGTTCCAGACCGCGAAGCGCGCGGGGGCCATCTACGCCCTGACCTGGAGCCAGGTGGACTTTGGCGCCAACGAAATCGACTTCGGGGCCGGCAACGGGAAAAAGCGTCGGGGCGTGGTCCCGATGTCAGAGGCGATGCGCAACGTGCTGCTCGAAGCGCAGGCCACCGCCGACCCCAAGTGCAAGTACGTCGTCAGCTACCAGGGCCACCGGATCAAAGGGTCGCTGCGCGGCGGGCTGAACCGGGCGTGCGCCCGGGCGGGCGTCGAGCGGTTCACCATGCACATCTGCCGGCACTCGGCCTGCACGTGGATGGTCGAGGCCGGCATCCCGACGCGCGAAGCCGCGCGTCTCGCGGGGATGACCGAGGCGATATTCGAGCGGGTCTACGGCAAGCACGCGCCGGGCTACCTGCAGGCGGCGGCGGACAGCCTGTCGATCTGACGGGTGAGTGCGCCAATGGCGCACTACGTATCCGTCGCAGAGTTACGCATGTGACAAAACAGCATACACGGGAGAGTAAAAGAAAGCATTGGTAAGCAAAAAACGCCTTATTGGGGCTTATTGTATGCAATGGCTCACCGTAGCACGCATGCAAACCCCAGGTAAAACGCCTTGTAGCCCCGCAGGTTAGCGCGCCCAAAATGCGCGCCTGTTTCTCGAAGCGCGCGCCATTGGCGCACTAGCAGAACAAGAGGAGAACGTCGTGATTATTGTGATCATTTCGGTACTGGTACCTTTGGCGGTC
>Ga0070748_1001459_pt1 | contig 11024 bp, 10 predicted proteins | sample VirMetDEL_Nov_12_FD_77015 | JGI IMG/M metagenome (GOLD analysis project Ga0070748, IMG submission 77015) | Aqueous microbial communities from the Delaware River and Bay under freshwater to marine salinity gradient to study organic matter... | ecosystem: Environmental > Aquatic > Marine > Coastal...
GCCATCGTTTAACTGGACCTTAAGCTTCCGCCAGCAAGTATTTGATCAGTGGAAAACTGAAGGCAAAGACGTCAGTACTTACCAACGTGAAAGCCTAATGTCAGCACAATATGATGATACTGAATTGGCCCAAGACGCAGATAACAAAATCCGTACTTTCCAAGCTGATGCAGCCAGTGAAGCAGGCATATTCCATCATTTAATCACCTTACCAACTTACCACACAGCGGCCTTATCAACCGATAACTTAGCCAAAGGTTATTTTGGCTCTGAAGGTATGTTGGCTTATGTTAAAGATGTGCAAAGGCAGGAAATTCGTCAAGGTTTAGCCTGCGTTAAGCATCAGGCGATGGCGGGTTCAAATTTAGGTGATGATCACAAAGAATATTTTTCTGGTGAGCAAGCATTAAAAGCCTCAGGTAAAGACAATACCATGAATCAATTTGACGTTGTCGCCTAAGCAAAAGACGGGAGCGGAATAGCAGTAGTTGTCTGCTCCTTTCACTAAAATAATTGATAGTGCTTTAGCCAACTAGGCTAAAGCCATCAATTTGCTGAATGAAAATACAAACTACATATCCCTACAATACCTTCCACCAAAACGCCATATCGATAACTCCTTGATTTAACTGAATTTTAAAAACATAAATTACGCTGGTGTTATCGAGCAAGCCAAGTAGAATTCAAGTACGTCATCTTTATTATCAAGGCCATTAAAATTATGAATATTGCCAAGATCGACCTTAATCTATTAGTTTATTTAGATGTATTACTCAGAGAAGGCAGTGTGACTAAAGCCGCTAATCACTTGAGTATTACTCAACCGGCCATGAGTAATGGTTTAAAACGACTGCGAGATGTATTTAAAGATCCCTTGTTAGTACGCACCAGCGACGGCATGACGCCTACTAAACGGGCCTTAGAATTACAGCCTGTTATTCGTGATGTATTGGCCAAGTTAGAAAGTGCCATTCAGCCTGAGACAGAATTTTCGCCACTATCCAGTACCCGCACCTTTCGCATTATGGCTAGCGATTATGCCGAATCGACCTTGCTCTTAGAGGTTATCAGGCGCTTAAGTCAGTTAGCCCCCAATATCACCTTAGATTTAATTACTCCCAGTGATGTGACCTTTCACGATGTTGAACAAGGTCGTGTAGACATGGCCATCAATCGCTTTGAGGAACTACCACTTTCATTTCATCAAAAGGTGATCTGGTATGACACATTTTCATGTGTGGTTAATAGCGCTAACCCCATAGTCAAACAGTTTGACCTACATCATTATCTAGCGAGCAGACACATATGGGTCAGTAAAACAGGCTTTGGCGTGGGTGTTGGCATTGATCCTACTGAGGTACAAAAACTAGGCTGGGTTGACGCTGAGTGACTAAAATAGGCAAAAAACGTGATATCTGTGTATTTACCCGCCACTATCATGTTGCTCTGCAACTTGCCAAAGCGCAAAACCTAGTGGCCACACTGCCGTCTAAAGCTGCCAACCTGTATAAAAGTGATCCACTAGTTGAAATTTTGGAACCTCCCTTTGATATTCCACCTATCGCTTTAAAAATGGCTTGGAGTGCTCTATTGCAACACGACGCCGGGCATATTTGGTTAAGACGTTTGATTACCGACATTGGTGCGGAGCTCAGTTAAGCAATATAAATAATCAGCCTCAATCATTCACAAAGTAAATACTAATAATGCGCAGCATAAATTAAACATTATGTTCGTTATTACCTATTATCCAGCCAAGTGATAATTTTACAGAGAAGCCAATGAATAATTATATCCAACAAGGCAAGCTGCAAGTTGCAGAACAATTGCATACTTTTTTAACTCACGACGTTTTACCTGACTCAGGGCTTGTGGGTAAAGAATTTTGGCTTGGTTTTGAAACCTTATTGCTCGACTTAAGTCCGGTTAATCGGTCGCTCTTACAAAAAAGAGACCAACTGCAACTACAAATAGATGACTTTTGTAGCAAGCATAAAAACGCATCAGTCCAGCAATATAAAAGCTTCTTACAAGATATTGGCTACTTGTTACCTGAGCCTGAAGATTTTTCGATTACCACAGAAAATGTTGATCCTGAAATTTCACTTATGGCTGGTCCGCAATTGGTTGTTCCCATCAACAATGCTCGTTTTGCCTTAAATGCGGCTAACGCTAGATGGGGAAGCCTGTATGACGCGGTGTATGGCTCAGATATTATTGCTGAAACTGAAGGTAAACTGAAAAGCCGTGGCTTTAATCCCTTAAGAGGTAAGGCTGTTGTTCACTATGTGCGCAAGTGGCTCGATACTATTTTGCCTCTTGAAACAGGCAGCCACCTGGATTCTATTTCCTATTCCATTAATACGGGTCAACTCATTGTTGATCTTGCAGATGGCGCTAACACAGGCTTAAAAGACCCAAGCCAACTAATAGGTTTTATAGGTAACAAACAACAAAGCTCAAGCATGTTGTTTATTCATAATAACTTGCATGTGGAATTACAATTCGATACAGACGCCCCCAATGCTAGCGGTGATCCTGCCAAGATTAAAGACGTTATTCTTGAGGCGGCTTTAACCACTATTATGGACTGCGAAGACTCAGTAGCAGCGGTAGATGCCGAAGATAAATCCTTGGTATATAAAAATTGGTTAGGTCTCATAAAGGGCAATCTAACGACTGATATACAACAAGGCGGAAGAACGGTTAAAAGGCAGTTAAACCCCAATCGTGAATATCAAGATTTGCAAGGTAATACCTTTAATTTAAATGGCCGCAGCCTGATGTTTATCAGAAACGTGGGACATTTAATGACCAATGATGCCATTTTATTACAGGGAGAGCCTATCCCAGAAGGTATAATGGATGCAGTGATTACTTCTTTAATAGGCAAACATGACCTACTTAGTCATGGCAAATATAATAATAGCCAATGTAATAGCATTTATATCGTTAAACCAAAAATGCATGGCCCAGAAGAAGTTGCTTTCACCGATACCTTATTTGCTCGGGTAGAACAAGTATTAAAGTTACCCCTTAATACCATTAAAATGGGCATTATGGATGAAGAACGCCGCACTAGCGTCAATTTGAAAGCATGCATATACGCAGCAAAATCACGGACGGTGTTTATTAATACCGGCTTTTTAGACCGCACTGGCGACGAAATTCATACCTCTATGTTACTTGGGCCTTTTGCGCCCAAGGCGGAGATCAAAACCAGACCATGGCTAAGTGCATATGAAAAACTCAATGTTATTAACGGTATAAAATGTGGAATGTCGGGTAAGGCACAAATTGGTAAGGGTATGTGGCCTGTACCTGATGAAATGGCTAACATGATGCAAGCCAAGCTGGCTCATCCTCAATCAGGAGCCAATACGGCATGGGTGCCCTCCCCGACTGCAGCAACTTTACACACATTGCATTACCATCAACATGATGTGTTTTCGCAGCGTGAAATGTTGAACTTAGCCACAAGCGGTATGTTAGAGGATATATTGCAAGTGCCTTTGATGAACCAGCACACAGAGCTTAGCAGCGAAAATATTCAGCAAGAGCTAGATAACAACGTGCAAGGCATATTAGGTTATGTAGTCCGTTGGATTAATCAAGGAGTGGGCTGTTCTAAGGTGCCAGACATTAACAATGTAGGACTAATGGAAGACCGCGCCACCCTGCGTATTTCGAGCCAACATATCGCCAATTGGTTGGCACATAAAATTGTAAGTGCGGCACAAGTTAATGCATCGTTATTAAAAATGGCCAAGCTGGTAGATGCGCAAAATAAAAATGATCCTGACTATAAAGGCATGACACCGAATACTGGTGAGTCCATTGCCTTTCAAGCCGCTCACGATCTTATTTTTAAAGGTAAAGAACAACCAAATGGTTATACCGAGCCGTTGTTACATGCAAAAAGAAGGGAAATGAAGGCACATAGTTGATTGATAAAATGGTTCGTGTCACACGATTCAATCACACAAAAAACTATATCTCGTTTGCTCCGTTCGTTACTTTTTGATTACCAGTAAAAAAATGACGAACGGCGAATTTCAGTTTATTAAACGAATGAATACACAATATATGGAATGGCATTTTAAGCCAATGCCCCCTGACGAAGGCGAGCTGATGAGCAAGACTGGTGAAACTTTTGTTTATCAGCCGGTGCCTGGGCAATAACACCCGGGTAAACATCCAGTCCAATACCTTCAATTTAATCAAGTGAGGTCCACTGTTTGCTAACGTTTCTTTCACATACGGATCTATTTCAGTATTAAAAATAATCTTCAAGTAACGACAAGCATAAAACAACTCACGACAAAACTGCGTCTTTTGGGCCAAGGCTAAAAGCGCTGTCCAGTATTGGCTATTTTGACTGTTCGCTTTGACAAGTAAATGTAGATCCGACAAATCTCGGTAACCATGAATAAACTCTTCTTGGTAAAAAAGATGGATAATACTGTGTAGTGTCATCGCATGTGGCATTAGCACTTGATAGCCCGTTGGCACAGTTCTGATTTCATTCAAAAATAAAGCTATATCCGGCGCTTTGCCACTTATTGGCGGTATCAAATTATGATGAACATCCACGACAGTGCCACGGCTAGATTTTATCAAGGGTGGAATTTCATGGGCCCATTCTCGATAGTACTTTTGGTCATTTTCATCGTTCTGATCGGGAAACCACATTGCCGCTTGCAGCCGTTTTTCTATTGCAGGTAAATCTGCTTTTTTGACTAAGATATCAATATCAGAAAAAATCCGCCCAGCACCTACTTCATCTTCTGACAAAACATAAGCGGCTCCTTTCAAAAAAATGGCACGCTGCACAGAACACTTACTTATATGTTGGTCTAGCTCCATCGCTTCAAAGAATATTTGCTGTTTTAACAGCTCTGAATGGCGATTAATAGCCTCAAACTGTTTAACCACAAAACTGGGAAGGGAGCTCTTATATTTACGTTGATAATTTATCGCTAACCTAGATAACACTGCTGAAGCTCTAGCCACTCGAATTAGGTGTTCCCAGTCCAGCGCGCTCATATTTTCAGGAGTACAACTATTCATCATGTCTAAAATTGAACCTAGGATCTTTTTTCTCATGGTTTAAATTGTCCCTCTGACAAAAATTCAGAAACGATATTCAAATCATTGTAATGTATTTCGACAGTATCACAGGACTCAACCAACTGAGTTGCCGCCAGAAATCCATCAGGCCCTAACACCCCTTCATTAAATGCATTTTCAGAAATCGCTTTATATGCATCGCATTTGTTTAATGTATAAATATCTAACTCAATGTCAGCGTTGTATTTAGGCAATACAATGGCTCTAACTTTTGCAGGCTCAGTGAACCTTTTTATACTATCAAGTGGCGGTTTAACATGAGCAACATCGCCCTTGTTAGTGTCTTTGGCGATATCAGAGAGCACCGCTTCAGGGAACCAATTACGAAATAAATCGATTGAATTATTTTTTAGACATATTGGCCTGACAAACGGCTCAACCATGCCCGTTTTTAAGTTAATTACCGTCATTTCATCAGAGAGCAACCGCCAGCCACTGTGCGACAAATAAGCACATAATGTGCTTTTTCCTGAACCAGGCGGTGCTGGAAAAATAATTGCTTGGCCATTTTTCTCTAAGACAGCCCCATGCAACAATAAATAATTATGTTTATGGCCTGCAACACACCAGTTCATACCCCATTCCAGTAATGGATAACATTGAGATTTTGGTAGAGGTAAAAACGGAGAATGTTCATCTAAATAAAAACTAACTTGTGGCTTCAAGATACGGCGTAAATTGGTGGGTAATGCGACTGAAATCTGAAAATCAGTAAACCCCTTTGGTTCCACTAAAGTGTAATCTGAGTATAACTTTCTAAGTGTTGTCTGAATGTGCTTAATAGAGGTTTGTATGCGAAACGTACACATACCAAAATCAATACCTATGCCGTCGCCACTAATATTTTCAGAATACTCTTGTGCTGATAATTCATTAAGTCTCAAGAGCATTTACTCGGCACTAAAATGTAGTGGGATACCAGTGTTTCCCAAAACATCTCTTGCTCTGCATTGTCCAAACCAGCCAGCCACGAAACCACTTCCGCTCGGCTTACTTTTTTCAAAACAGCTAGTTTTTCCAAAGCAGGAAGTAAACTAACTTGCATATGTAAAACCTGAGATGAAAAACACACGTAAACTAAAACGCCAGACATATCGCTGGCGTTTACAATGAGGAGCTTAGAGTTAACGTTATACTGCATTAAACATTAAACCACTATAGAGATTATTAATAAGTCGATTCTATGGCGGCTTTCATTTTTGTGGCAGTTACTTCACCTGATTTAACTTGATCATATAAACCAGCGACATAGTCTTCTGCAGATACTGTCAAAGCACCGTATTTGCCTGACTTGGCGTTCAAGTAAGCTGCTACTAACGCTGTATCTAGGTTGCTATTAGCATCACCACCACCTGGATGGTAGGGCTGCTGACCGATGTTAGGTAAGAACCACCAAAGTTCAGCTTCCGGAGCGGCGGACGGCACAGTGAAAGGTTTTCTGCCGATACCAAAAACATAAACCCATCGACACTCAGTGCTGCCATCAAAAGGGATACTTGGATCTTTGCGATACTTATTATGGCTAGGTTTGTAATAGTTTTTCCAGCCACCTGGAGAAAGACCACTTACACGCAAGGTGGTACAGTTTTTTGACAGATTCCCAGAAAGATTACCAGAAACACTACAACCATTTGCTGCTGACCCTGTCGCCCAAGTTGCTTTTAAAGGCAAACCCGAAATCAGAGCAACAGCGGAGCCTTTAACTAAAAACTTGCGTCGAAGGTTTTGAGTAGAATTTTGTTCAGTTGCCATCTTTTTTTTCCAAAATAGTCAATTTAATGATTGAGGTCTTTGCGGCCAATTACATTTAACTTAAGCAAAAACCGAACCAATACGTAACCCATTGTTGTATAGGGTTTTAATAAAAAGCGTTCAGCGACAGTTGTAAAAAATATCGACACAAATTCTTTATATATCTTTAACCAATGGCTTCATTATAACGTAATGCCTTGCTTAAGTGCCAATTTCTTTAAGTATAGGATTGGCACGGCATAACTTATGCCACTGGGTTTTTCCAAAATTGTTTCTTTGGTTTCCTTAATAAACACTTTGTTAAGCACGCCAATTACTTCACCGTTCAATGCATTATACAAAGGACTTCCGCTATTGCCCGGATAAGCCGTGATATCCAATTGATAGATTAATGTAGGTTGATTCAGTCGTTCAAACATTTTTGTAGTCAACTGATTAGCGTTAACACTCGGAATAACATCGGGTGTAGACGCCGCAATTATTCCTCTATGTGTCGCAGGATATAAGCCAAGAACGGCTCCGATAGGAAATCCAGTGAGTAGAACCTCTGCGCCATCCGCAAGCATTACATCGTTAGCGAGGGTAACGGCTGGCAACTTTGCATCAATTTTTAATATCGCAAGATCGTGAACAGGATCTCTAGCGACAATTTCAGCGCGAAAAACTTGAGGATTTCTTCCGCTGCCAGCAAAAACAATATGATATTGTACAATTTTAGGATCGAGCTCTTCTGCAACCACATGATAATTAGTGGCTATATAGTGTCCATTTCCAAAAACAAAGCCAGTGCCTTTTAATTGATGAGTTTGCACACCAAGTGCATCATATAAACCAACTCCCACTATAGAAGGCTTAATTTTAGCTACTATCGCTTCGTAAGTGTGGGCATTAACCGAAATTGAAGTAATAAATGTACAAACGAATAATATTAGTTTGAAAAAGAAAGCCTTACACATATTTTAGCAGTTCAGTATTGGGGACAATATTTGTTATAGTCGCAAATATTGATTATGACTACCAGCGAACTTTTGGTGTGTAAACTTTCGATTTAATTGGTTTGATAAACTTAAGGGTTTTGAATGAATATACTAGTTACAGGAGTCGCAGGATTTATCGGCTTTCACGTTGCAAACTATTTAATTAGCCGAGGTGATACGGTAGTCGGTATAGACAATATTAATGATTACTATGACGTAAAATTAAAAGAAGGTCGCTTAGATCAACTTTATTCAGCGCCAAACGCTCATCTTTTTAATTTTATAAAATTAGATGTCGCTGACAAAGAACAAATTGCAGCCCTTTTTGAAAAAGAAAAATTTGAAAAAGTCATACATTTAGCGGCACAAGCGGGAGTAAGGTACTCCATTGAAAATCCTCATGCCTACATCGACAGTAATATTGTAGGTTTTATGAATATTCTTGAAGGCTGCAGGCATAACGCAGTTAAACATTTAGTTTACGCCTCAAGCAGTTCCGTTTATGGGGCTAATGAGTCTATGCCATTTTCAGTAACTGATAATGTTGACCATCCTGTATCGTTATACGCGGCTAGTAAAAAAGCGAATGAGCTTATGGCACATACATATAGCCATCTTTACGACTTACCCACTACAGGCTTGCGATTTTTTACGGTATACGGTCCGTGGGGAAGACCCGATATGGCCCTGTTTAAATTTACTAAAGCAATATTGCAAGACGAAGCAATAAAAGTATTTAATTATGGTAATCATAGACGGGATTTTACCTATATCGATGATATCGTAAATGGGATAATACTTGCTTTGGATCAAGTAGTAGTGGGTGACAAAACTTGGAATGGAAAAAAACCTAACCCTAGCACCAGTAAAGCGCCATGGAAAGTGTATAACATTGGAGCGCAGACCCCAGTAAACCTTTTAGCATTCATTGAAACACTTGAATTAGCTCTAGGTAAAAACGCCATAAAAGAATTATTGCCAATGCAGGCGGGTGATGTACCCGACACCTATGCTGACGTATCTACTTTGGCAAATGATACGGGTTACAACCCCAAAACCACGTTACAAGAAGGGATCGGTAATTTTGTTAGTTGGTATAATGGGTTTTATAGTCCTGATGCTTAACACCTTGAGTCATCAATTCGATCTTATCTGGAATCAGTTATGACAGTTGAACATGATTGCTGAATTAGCTGGAAAGTTAACTTCGCCCTTAGTTCATGTACCTTTAGCTATTTTGGTTCTGCATTTACTGGGGCTATTTACTGGCAGACGAAAACTCTTCGGATATTGTAAGTTGATACCGTTTTTTTGGTTGTTTTTATGTTCAATGACCTACCCTAGTATTTTATTAATTAAGTCTCTGGAAGATGACTACGCCGTGGTCAAAGTTGAGTCTGACCGCTGGGTAAATGCAGATGCGATCGTCGTCTTAGCCTGCAATTATTTTGAAGACAGTAGCTTGCCTTTTGTTTCTAAGTGGCCAAACTGTTCATTACAACGGAACTTACATGCAGCATTGATGTATAAGGCTCACACATTGCCCATCTATCTTGCAGGCGGAATTTTGGGACCTGAAGACAAAGTGTCTCAAGCATTCCACAATCGAGAATTTTTTACTTTAATGGGTGTAAACGAAAATGACATACATACATTTCCTGAGGGTCACAATACCGAAACAGAAGTAGCAGCCCTGGCGCCATACTTAATTGGCAAACGAATCGCCTTAGTTACCTCAGCGAGTCACCTGCCCCGAGCTATTGTTTATTTTGAGAGCCATGGGCTAGAAGCTATTGCTATCCCAGTAGAACATTTTAGTAAAATTCATATCGAGCCGATAATAGGATTACCTAATGCTGCAAGTTTGTATAGAAGTGAGCGGGCAATTCACGAATATTTAGGCATTATTTACCAGAAAATTTTTATGTGATTTTTAGCTTCGAATGAGTACATAATATTTGAAAAATAAGGAAGTAGCATGCATCAAATAGTGCCCATTTTCTCAGGTGGTGGTACTCGCTTACCTGCTTATATTGGTGTATTACAAGGATTACATAAGCTTGATATAGAGTTTAATCAAATGGTTGGCGTTTCGGGTGGCTCGATTGTGGCAGCGTTATATTGTTGCGGACGCTCATTAGAAGACATATTTGAACTAGCACTAACAACCAATTTTAAACAATTTAAAGAGTTTTCGTTATTTCGTTTGTTTAGAGATGGAGGATTAAGCTCAGGAGATAAATTCGAAAAGTGGATGGACAAACAATTAGGTGGGAAGAAATTCTCTGATTTGGAAATGGAACTGGATATATTGGCAACAGATGTTAATGGCGGCGGTCCCGTTGTATTTAATAAAAAACTCTCGCCAGATTTAAAAGTGTCAACTGCTGTGCGTTTTTCGATGTCTATCCCACTTATTTTCAGTTTTAAACAGTACAATGAACATTTACTTGTGGACGGTGCCATTTTGTCAGAAGACGCACTGTTTCATGACTGGTCCGGTAAAGGAGTACCTATTGTATGTTTTAGATTAAAAAGCGTTGCCAAAAAACAAACTATCGAAAAAACTTTTTTTCCTTTAACTCAGTATATTATCCTATTAATCAGAACCTTTATGACCAGTTTATCAAGGGAGTACGTGGCTGAGGGCTACTGGCACAATACTATTGTCATCAACACAGGCGACACTTCTGCTGTTGATTTTGATATGTCAGACAGAGATAAACGTGATTTATTCGAAAAAGGCTATAATACAGTGGTAGATTTCTTGCCTGTTAAAATGCAGCTATTTAAAAAAATGAATAGTGTTTAACGAGTGAACATTTTAAATTACTCAACACAATATTAACTACACTAGAGGCGCTCGTATTGAAAAAGCTAAGAGTATTAGCTGACAAACCAATAATTGGTCCATTTATTAAAAAGGCCATGGATATTGCGGTTAATAATGAAGTTAAAACGGTGTCACGCCACTTTGCAACCTACCTATCTCCAGTGTTGGCGACTAGTCCATTGTTAAAAAATAATGCATACAATATTCGGCATAGTGTTTATTGTGAAGAATTAAAATTTGAACAAGAAAATCTCGAAAAAATAGAAAAGGATGACTTTGATGATCATTCACTACATTGTCTAATTCAGCATGTACCCACCAACCGCTATGCC
>Ga0070748_1001462_pt1 | contig 11017 bp, 11 predicted proteins | sample VirMetDEL_Nov_12_FD_77015 | JGI IMG/M metagenome (GOLD analysis project Ga0070748, IMG submission 77015) | Aqueous microbial communities from the Delaware River and Bay under freshwater to marine salinity gradient to study organic matter... | ecosystem: Environmental > Aquatic > Marine > Coastal...
CCACAACAATCGAAACCCCATAGGAATACGCAACAAAGGCATCCCCTTAAGCATCAACATCAAAATAAATCCGGTACCCAAAATCAAGATAAGCATGGGAACACCCCATACAACACCATTAAGCCAAGTGACCAAGCTCGAAATACGCTCCATAGCGATGCACCTAATTATTTAAAGCAGGAAAGTGTTTAAGGGTTTAGCGAGGCATAAAAGAAAAGGGAGCCGAAGCTCCCTATTTTTGGTAACTAGGCTGCATCAATAGACTTGATGGTCCCCTTGGGCAGCACTGCATGTACCGCAACTTTCTGAAATTTAAGCTCTATGTTATTGCCAGTTTCTAGGACCACATAGCTATCATCAACTTTGACGACCTTACCCAACATACCGCTCGTCATAATCACTTCATCGCCTTTACCTAAGGCAGAAACGAGATTTTGATGTTCTTTTTGACGTTTGCGCTGAGGGCGAATGATCAATAGATACATGAACAAAAACATACCACCAAACATTAGTATGGTGATCATCGGGCTACCCTGTGATGCTGTCGCGCCCTGAGTCTGGGCCATTGCAGAAGAAATAAAGAAACTCATGAATCAAACCTCGAAGTATAAAGAGCGCTAACTGTACCTGTTTTGCTTATTTCAGGCAATTAGCGCACCACTACAATCGAAGAATTAGAGCATCAGGCATAATCGCGGAATAACTTGCGGAATACACTCGGAGAAAGGCCAGTCCAACGCTTGAAGGCATTCGTAAAGCTAGTGCGATCTGAGAAGTCCAGCGCTTTAGATACAGCATCGACACTCATGTGCTCGTCAATAAGATATCTAATAGCATAATGGAAACGCAGAATATCGCGTAACTGAGCAAAATTTGCAGCCTGCTGCTGCAAGCGACGCTGCAAAGTGCGCTTGGAGAGTTTTACATCTTCAGCTATTCGATCAATAGAAAGATCTTCACTGCCCACCCTAGCGGTCAAGGCATCTAATACGCGCGCAGATACCCCCTCATATTTAGGTATTTCCGCAGATGCAACATACTCCTCGTAAGATCTAATTTCAGACCCATCAAAAGAGTTTTCTGAAGCGCTATCGCTAAGGCGATAAATGCGTTGCAATTGAATCATGCAGGCGTCTCCTTTGCCAAAAAGGGCATTAACTATCGATTAGAGTGTATTATTAATTATCAGCAGCCATCTATGGCTAACCAAACCAGCGATATTTCAGCAGTCGCTAAGCTAGTGGTGATTATAGACGAACTTTATTCACAGCAAAGTGATAAACGTTTAATTTCCATTCAAAACAATTGCTTTTTATTTCTTGCAATTATATTAATTCTACTTTAAATGCCATTTCGTATAATGCCCAGCATATCTTGATCATGAGTCTTCGTCTTGACCTTAGTCGTCACATAACGAACACAACCTTCTTTGTCTATCAAGAAGCTGGTACGCACTATTCCCATAAACTCACGGCCCATAAATTTTTTTAAATCCCAAACGCCATAAAGCTCAGCGATAGCATGATCTTCATCGGCAAGAAGATCAAAATTTAGTAATTGTTTGTCTACAAATTTCTGTAGCTTAGATGGTGCATCAGGGCTAATCCCTAGCACTACCGTGTTTAACGCATCAAAATCAGCACGTGAATCACGAATACCGCAAGCTTGCACGGTACAGCCAGGCGTCGCCGCTTTTGGATAGAAATAAAGCAACACATTTTTTTTGGCCTTGAAGTCACTAAGGCTCACTACATCCCCAGCTTGGTTCAACAAACTAAAATCCGGCGCTAAATGACCAACAACTGGTAATACCATGAATTTTTACCTTAATTTTTATCGGGCGGTAGGTTAAAAGCACCAAAAAGTGCATCCTTCTCATCATTAGTAACCAATGATTCTACAGCACTTTCTACTGGAACAGGCCCCATTACACAGTTACGCCCGGCATGCTTGGCTTTGTAAAGCCAAGCATCAACACGCGCTAAAAACTCTTCTGGGGTGTCTATATGGTTTGTGCGAAACTCATCCACGCCTAAACTTGCCGTTATCGAAATAGGATCAAGGTCGGCATTGGCTAAAGGAGACAGCGATATAGCCTCACACAGACGCTCAGCGACATTCGCTGCTTGGCGTAGATCCGTATTAGGTAAAATAATAACGAACTCTTCCCCACCAAATCTACACACGAAGTCCAACTTTCTAACAGTGAGATTAATCATATTGGAGATATGTTGTAGTGCTTGGTTACCTAGCTCATGACCCCAGCGATCATTGAATAATTTAAAGTGATCAATATCCAATAAAATTAACGATAACGGCTGAAAAGAACGACGCGCACGCTCCATTTCAAGCGGCAAGGTATCGGCAAAAAAACGATAGTTATAAAGCCCCGTTAAGGCATCTGTACGAACCTGCTCTTTGAGAAAGCTAATCTCATTTTGCAAGTGAGTTAGTTCACCACTAATGGGGCAAGAAGACTCACCGTGAGGACAGGTGAGTACAGAAATAAGGTGCGGAGATGTCAAAGATTCCATAAGTATTCTTAATGTCTGCTACTGGCTTGAGTCTAGTCGAAACATCAGTATTACGAAAGTAAGCCCTTTCAGGATTTAACTCTGACAACAAACAGCAATTGAGTTCAAAAAACACCCACGGATAAATTAATCACGATAAATTTTAAGCAAATCACCATAGTAATCTATACGGCGATCGCGTAAATACGGCCAAATACGTCGTACTTGCTCACCTCGCGTCATATCAATTGCGACTACATCGGTAACTTCGCTTTGGCTAGTTGCTTGGTATAAAAACTCCCCTTGAGGCCCTGCAACAAAACTACTACCCCAAAAGTTTATCCCCGCGCCACCAGCCGGATCTGCCTCATGACCCACTCGATTCACACTAATAACAGGCACGCCATTAGCAATCGCATGAGCCCTTTGCACCGTAATCCAAGCATCACGTTGACGATCTTTTTCAGTTGGATCTTCAAGCGGATCCCAGCCAATAGCGGTGGGATATATTAATAACTCAGCCCCAGCCATAGCCATTAACCGCGCCGCCTCGGGAAACCATTGATCCCAACAGACTAAAATTCCCAGCTTGCCTAAGCTTGTTGATATAGGTTCAAAACCTATATCACCAGGAGTGAAATAAAATTTCTCATAAAACCCAGGATCGTCGGGGATATGCATTTTGCGATATTTTCCCGCTATGCTGCCATCGCGCTCTAACACTACGGCAGTGTTATGATGCAGCCCAGCGGCACGGCGCTCAAATAAAGATGCAACAATAACTATATCCAACTCTTGAGCTAAGCTGCCCAAACGATCAGTGCTTGGACCGGGAATGGATTCTGCAAGATCAAATTCATCTGTTGACTCCTGCTGGCAAAAATACAATCCGCGATGCAGCTCTTGCAGTACAACAAGTTGCGCCCCCTTTGCTGCGGCCTGACGAATTTGTGCAATCGTTTTTTCTAGATTTGCGCTGAGATCTGCACCGCAAGATTGCTGCACTATGCCTACATTAAGTTGCTTTAACTGACTCACTTTTCAAACCCATTAAAAAGATAAAAATGCAGAGATTAAATAAATTGCAATACACCTTCAGGAATTTGCATGGTTATGCAGTGTAAACTTCCGCCCTGCTCAATTAAAGTTGAGCAAGGAATCCCCAAAATTTCATAACCAGGAAAAGCTTGGAAAATCACCTCCAATGCATATTCATCACTAGGCAAATCATAAAGTGGCACGAGAACCGCTTCATTGATAATGAGGAAATTAGCATAGGTCGCGGGCAAAGGTTCATCGTCATCATTTAAGACCGCACCAGGCCAAGGCAGTGGCATTAAGCTATAGGGTAATCCTTCGGCGTCCGTCATGGATTGCAACTCTGCCTCCATTAATTTTAATTCTGCGTAATGTTCGTCAGTCTCATCATCACAAGCTGTATATACAATAATATTGTTAGGGCAGAGTCGTGCCAAGGTATCAATATGGCTATCAGTATCGTCTCCTGCCAAATACCCGTGATGTAACCAATTAACTTTAGTCACACCAAATGCGGCTTTTAACCGAACTTCAAGGTCAGCTTTGCTTAGAGTAGGATTGCGGTTTTTATTAAGCAGACAAGCGGCTGTGGTTAACAGAGTACCGCGTCCGTCCGTTTCAACAGAACCGCCTTCAAGCACCCAGTCCATAGTCTCGAGGGTTGCTTGCGGAAATGCTTGTTGAGAAAACAAATGTTGTGTAATTTGATTGTCTAAATCACTCGCGAATCTCCCGCCCCAGCCATTAAATTGAAAATCTAACAACTTGAGCCCTTGAGACGTGACAACCGTAAGCGGACCATGATCGCGCGCCCAAGTATCATTTGTCTCACAGGGATAAAATGCAATGTAATCCATTTCTGCGCCCATGGCCTCAAGGCGTTCACGTACCTTCGTAATCTCAGCCTCTGGAAGTGCAATAATAAGATCTGCATAATCACAAATAACGGTGGCGAGCGCTTCATAAAGCTCGGTCACTTCCTCAAGAATCCAATTCCAATCTGTTTGACGGTGGGGCCATGTCAAGAGCACTGCATCCTGAGGCTCCCATTCTGCGGGCAAGCGTTGGACTGTCATTACAAGACCTCATTCAAATAAAAGAAAATAATGGGGGCATTATAACTAAAAATCGACAAAGCAGTCTTTTATCTAGGGAGAGACAATGGTTTCTTGCGCAGGGAGAATAATCAAATCGCTACTACTCTGCTCGGCAGAAGTGGTTTGCTTCTTAAGCAGTCTATTGACATCCTGCGTATTCGGCGTGGGACCGGCCACTTCTATTATGGCTGCCAAAACTCTGCTAGATTTATAGCCATCAACCAAAGTTTGGATATGTAAATTCACATAGTGACGCCCAACACTCAACGCCTTCACCTGTAAAATTACGGGATAAGTTTTTGATGAATTTAAGTCAAAGCTAAATTCAGTCGTCGGTGAAATTAACACCAAATCTTTACTCGTAGAAACATCTAGATTCATAGAGCCCTGCTCGGCCCCAGTCTGCAGATCTAATTGCACAGCAACCGTTGTCGCCAACGGCACCGCAAATGGGTCACGGGTGGCAAGATTGACATCTGCACCAAGCTTAGCCCTAATATACTTTAACTCAGGTTTTGCAAGGGGCTGCTGTAATCCTATTTTTTCTTGCTCAGATTGAGGTGTACAGCCCGCAAAAAAAAGCATACCAAGTAACACAATGTATTTCATATATTCTCCAAAATACGATACTAGAAGCCATCACAACTACAGGAGCATCTGCCAATGTTTCACATCTTAATTACGCACTAGACTCACATCGAAACATGCACGCGACTCATCGCTCACCAGCTCATCGTGAACTTGCGCCTCAAACAGTTCAAGAATATAGGTACCTACCGCTAAGAAAACACTCACACTTTCCTGATTTGCCGCCGCACCAAATGCGCTCATTACCACATTCCCTTTGCTGTAAATAATCATGTCAGGATCAGAGTTAATCAAGCTAGTACCCTGTTGACGAGCAGTAAGCTTATAGGTTCCAGCACTGGTTATTTGTAACTTCGCAAACTGACTATTACCCAGCTTATTGAAGTTTCCATAGCTATTAGTGCTGCAAACATTAATGCTCATGCCATTGGCATTTAATGTCTTGTAGAGAGGTAATACATTTTGTGTGCCGCTCGAGTTACTTTCGCCTTGTCCGTACTCATCGGTTACAGAAATATTTTGCTCTTGCAATAAACGATTAAACAGCGGTGCATGCTCCGGCTTAAGTTCACGCAACATCTGAGCAAACAAAAAAATGGAGACCATAGCATCGCTATTAGCATAGCGACTGGACTTTAAAATCGTTAAAATATCGGCCAGCTCAAATGGGGATTTTTCAATCGCATCGGCATAATAATTGTAAAGTACAGATTCTATTGATGCCTCAGCATACCAGCCACGTACCGTATGATTCTTTCGGCGCAAGTCATAAAAAAAGCCATTGGTTTGGCGAGCACCATTGGTGTCACGGTAGATGGGGTCGTTAAGTAGTATTGCGGCGAATGCATTGGCATAGCCTTCTGCCATGGCAACCCGAAAATCAAGCCTGTCACCATAGCTATGATCACCGCCTGGTGAATCTGAACGAGAGAATAGCGCCTCTACATAATGGCTCCATTCATGCAGTATCACATCAGGGTCATATTCATCGGTATCATTATTAGCATCGCCAAGTAGATAAATAGCAGCGCCATCAAAATAACTCGTGGAAATTTCACCCAAAGAAATATCGCCATCTGCAGGCTTATTTTGGCTGCTCCACCCTATTGATAGGGGCGTAAAATTGGTTTGATGACCCGCGTCCGACATGCGCTGCAGCCCAGTATAAATAGTATCCAATATCGCAAAAGGTGCAGCCACGCGCAATTGCTGATAGCTATCGTTTACCCAGCCGGATAACGCATGTAAATTGCGCTGCGACGATAGATTACCTGTAGAGGCTAGCGTACCCGCCATCACATAAAGCTGATTTTTTTGGGTGTTATCTACAACTTTCACATCCCACGTTGGTAGAGTGCTTTGTTGTAATTGAGCTTTAACTCTGACACGGACCAACTGGTTTTGCTGCACATTAAAACTATAATGACCAAAATTATCGGTTTGCGTTGCGGCAAAGAGATTATCTTTATCATCCACAAGCTCAACAACTAATCCTCGCCCTGGACGAATCTCGGTTGCAGCATAGTTTAATCCAATGTAATTACTATTATGGGGCACGTAGTCATAACTCACTACTCCACTCAACTGAAGGGGCCCAGCAACAATAAGGCTAGAGCTATGAGAAGAAGACACAAGTGGTGAAAGACTACGGCTCGACAAACTCGCGCTTACCGAGCTTGGGAAGGCACTGGTCTGTGCCTGCACTAGAGATTGGCTGCTCGATTGTGCGAGGAATGTATTTCCCGAACCGCTACTGGCACCACCGCAAGAGGTAAGTAATAACGCAGCCAACAATAACCATGCACAGTTACAATAGCGCCAATCAATTACGTAATTGTCAACGTATTTATACATAACACGAAGTATCCACAGAGTGTCAAAAAATAACTATTGGCTATATTCAGTCTTTAGCAATTAGAAAGAAGCCTGTTATTGTAGGCAAACCTCTTTCCTCACGCCCAATCCAATACCCAAAAGTATAGATTACTAAATAAGACCATTTCCTTCCGTGTGTTACCACTCGCACCAGCAAACAAGCGCTCATTTATATTTCTTTAGTTCATGAAATTGCTTTATGCTAAATACAACTGACTAGAGGCTCTTATGTTCAAACTACTGCTCGTCGCCGTCATACTGACCTTATGCATTATTGGGATTGGAAAGTTTCGAAAAAATTATCGCACCCAACAGAAAAAAGCCTTATGGCAATTAGCAACGGTATTATTTTTCGGGCTATTAATACTCTTAGTGGTTACCGGCCGCATGCATTGGGTGGGTGCATTATTGGGTGCACTGCTCCCCTTTCTACGGGGCGCATTGGGGTTTGTTCCACAATTGTTACCGCTTTGGCTCAAACATAAACAACCCACTCAAGTAGAAACACCCTCACAAATAAGTATTCGCGAGGCACTAGAGATACTCGGACTACAAGGCACATTAGACCCCAACACCCTAATGACATTTAATAACCCACCAACGCCCGACACGTCGAATGGTTCAGCTAAGAGCGCGCGTGAAATTATTGTGCAAGCACATAAACAACTTATACAAAAACTTCATCCTGATCATGGTGGTAGCGATTATCTCGCCAGTAAAATCAATCAAGCGCGCGATATACTCCTCGCGAAACTCAATGATTAAATTACACCCTAGACTCTAAATGCCCTTGCTGCTGTAGCTCATTGCGAATCCGCTCTGCAAGCTGCTGCAAGTGGGTAGCCTCCGCATTTTTTGCAAACGCAAAACTCAAATCCTCCATGGAATCCATTGGCACCAAATGGATATGCGTATGAGGAACTTCTAATCCAGCAATCATCATACCTACCCGCTGCGCCGGAAAGAGCACCTTAAGCGCATTGGCAATTTTATGACTCACCTGCGACAAATGCGCCATAGTAGCGAGCGGCAAGTCACTCCACTGATCAATTTCTTCGCGCGGAATAACCAGCACATGGCCATCGCGAATAGGCTGAATCGTTAAAATTGCCACGGCAATATCATCCTGCCAAACAAAATTCCCCGGGATTTTTCCCGCTATAATCAAACTAAATACACTTGCCATAGATACTCCCAGTTTTAATAAATGGCGATGCCGCACTGCAGCAGTTCACGCGCCATGATCTCATCAATTTGTTGAATGTTTTCAGTGCGAAACTCGATATATTTCACACCGTGTTTTTTATAGTGCCCGTATTTATCCAGCTCCGCCGCTATAACACCAAGATGATTTGAATTACCTACTAACGCATCAGCCCAGACCTCAACACAGAGTTGCGCGTCCGGCAGATAAAAGTCCGCCTTTATTGTCTCCAATTCCCAGAGCACTGAGTAGTTGCGCGCATGTACAACCGCCGCCAAATAAAACCAGTTATCTAATCGACGCTGCAAGGCGCCATTTACACTATGGCCGTCCAAGGTCGGCTGCCCAGCTAAAGATTCATCGCCTTGCAGCTGGCGCACCGATGCTAATAATTGCGACTCATCTATAAGGCTTTCGGGCCAAGTCACAAATGGAATACCCGAGGCTTCGGCAGTATGTTGCTGCCCCCCCAAACGTTTACCTTCCGCCGTTAGCAGCCAACCGCGAATATGCTTTTTTATCAATTTTCGCTCTGCGAGTAATAAATTCACCAATCGCGCAGGCAGCTCCCACTTATGGCCTAACTGAGTTGCCGTTAAAGGCGCCTCAGGCAGCAACTTGAGCAGCTGATGTTGCTGAATGCTTTCCGGCCAAGCAATGTACTCGCCATATTTGGGATGATTGACATAAATCCCCCCCTCAAATCGTCCCTTTTCCGTGAGCTGCCAATGATGATCGACTTTCAAAATCCAGCCACCGCCGGTCAGTAGAATAAACAATTCCTTACTTTCCTTGCCCAGTAAGCGCCCCAAAGCCGTAATCGATATGTACTTTTCTGCCATAAACCCGCCTCTCAATTCATTACCGGAGTGTAACTGAAATGAATTCATTGAGAAAAATTATAGAGTTACAACGCCACCTTATTTAGCACCCTTCAACACCTAGCCACTAAAACCAGATAGCGATATTTAACCTATTTAGGCTTTATTTACCTTTAATAACCTCAGAAACAGCTAGCGAGCCAAATTTTACTGGCGCAAAACCCATCAAGCCCCTATAATTCGCGCACTTTCAGTAACCCCTCTCTTGATCGTGAATGTCTTGTCTTGGGGTAATGCTGAACAGACACTGGATGTCTGAGGGCTGCCCGTTTACCGCGTTTATTTAAGACACTGGTAAATTTTCTTCACTGAACCGACGGATTTATTCCGAATATCGCTTTAGTCTGCCCCAAAGTGCGCAATCTTATTTCCGAGCCGGACGCTCGCGGATTGCACAGTGACCAACAGCTTTTATAGAGGTCACACGGGATTTCGTTGATTTAATCGCCTTTTTACAATTGCTCTAGAGCCCTGACGCCACACAATACTCGGCGCCTTTGCCTCGCCTGTAATTGAATTCTTGTATCTAGAAAGTTTCTGGTACACCAGCGATCCGATCATCGCCCCCACATATCGTGCCCGCTCATTCACTATGGTCCTCGCGACTATGATTTACGCAGGCACACACTAGAAAATTAATAAAAATAACCTACAAGTTGCAGCACAAATGACACTCATTTGGGCACTGTTGTGGGCACCTTTTTTATTATTTAATTACAGGTTATTACATGTCTGAACCCATTTTGTTTTCCGATTTAGCTCTTTCTGAACACATCCTAAAAGCGATTCAAAAAGTAGGCTACGAGGTTCCCTCTCCTATTCAAGCTGCGGCCATTCCAATTTTATTGGACGGTGGCGATATAGTAGGTATGGCGCAAACCGGTACCGGTAAAACAGCAGCATTTGCTCTGCCTTTGCTGTCACGTATTGATATTAAACAAGCTGACCCACAAATTCTGGTTTTGGCACCTACGCGCGAACTCGCCATTCAGGTTGCTGAAGCCTTCCAAAAGTACGCCAGTGAAATCCCAGGTTTCCATGTACTGCCTATTTACGGCGGTCAAGATATGACCAGCCAGCTGCGCCAATTAAAGCGTGGTGCTCACGTTGTAGTAGGCACCCCTGGCCGCGTTATGGATCACCTGCGTCGCGGCAGTTTGAACCTTAGCAATCTAAAAAGCTTGGTACTCGACGAAGCCGACGAAATGTTGCGCATGGGCTTCATTGACGATGTTGAATGGATTTTGGAGCACACGCCCAAAACCCGTCAAACCGCGCTTTTCTCGGCCACCATGCCCAAAGAAATTCGCCATGTAGCCAACAGCTATTTGAACAATCCCCAAGAAATCAGCATCACCGGCAGCCAGTCTACCGGTGACAACATTGAACAGGTTTACTGGATGGTGAGCGGCACCAACAAACTTGATGCACTGACCCGCATCTTGGAAGTTGAGCCCTTCGACGGCATGATTATCTTTGTGCGCACCAAAACTGCCACAGTAGAGCTGGCCGAAAAATTAGAAGCGCGCGGCTATTCCGCTTCTGCACTTAACGGCGACATGAATCAACAACTGCGCGAGCGCACCATTGAGCGCCTAAAGACCAACAAGCTCGACATAGTTATTGCGACTGACGTAGCCGCTCGCGGCATTGACGTTGAACGCGTAAGCCATGTTGTGAACTATGACATCCCTTACGATTCCGAAGCCTATGTTCACCGTATCGGCCGTACCGGCCGTGCTGGTCGCAGCGGCAAGGCCATTTTGTTTGTAGCACCGCGTGAAAAACGTCTGCTTTATACCATTGAAAAAGCAACCCGCA
>Ga0070748_1001465_pt1 | contig 11010 bp, 10 predicted proteins | sample VirMetDEL_Nov_12_FD_77015 | JGI IMG/M metagenome (GOLD analysis project Ga0070748, IMG submission 77015) | Aqueous microbial communities from the Delaware River and Bay under freshwater to marine salinity gradient to study organic matter... | ecosystem: Environmental > Aquatic > Marine > Coastal...
GACATATCTGAGCGCGTACAATGATTTTTGGCGTTGGAAGAGACCTTGATTGAAGGCGGAGATGCAGAGTTTAGATTTCACTCTGGGTTTGTTGTTTCTACCTAGGCTAGAAGATAAGCAGCTAGGCAGATAAACAGGGGGAATAGGTCAGTAGGTGAATTGATAGAGTCGTTACATCTTTCGCCTAATGAAGGTTAAGTTCGCCAGAATGCGGGAGAAAACAATACAAGTAGCGTCACAAACTCTAAACGACCTAAAAGCATACCAAAGGAGAGGGTGTATTTAGCCGTGTCACTCAGGCTGGCGAAATTCCCCGCTGGCCCTATTAGATCACCTAGCCCCGGACCAACATTCATAAGTGCCGTCGCTGCTCCGCTAAAGCTGGTGATTAGATCAAGGCCTGTCATGCCTAATATGATCGTAATAATCAGCAGGGAAAGAAACATAAAAATCATAAAGGATACGGAAGAAGCGATAATTTCAGCACTGACAATACGATTGTTATAGCGCCTGCTGATAATCGCCTTAGGGTGTATCGCTGTGACTAACTGCTCTTTAATAAGCCCGCCAAATAACTGCAAACGAAACACTTTTATCCCGCCGCTGGTAGAACCTGAGCAGCCACCAATAAAGGTGCAAAACAAAAAAATTATCCAAGTTAAATTGCCCCATTGTTGATAATCCGTGGAGGCAAAACCGGTGGTGGTAATTACCGAAACCAAGTTAAAACAGCTGTGGGTAATGGCCTCCCAAGGGCTCATGGTTTGGTGGTAAATCAATGGAATACTGAGGAAGCAGGTGGTCAGTAATACTATAGCGAGCAGGCCGCGCACCTGCGCATCGCGTAAAAACATAAACTTTTGGTGCACGACTAAGCGCACAAACAAGACAAAGGGAATTGCACCGGCGAGCATAAAAAATATGGCGATCCACATCAGCCACAGGCTGGAAAATTGGCCAAAAGAGCTATCTGAGGTTGAGAAACCACCGGTAGAAACCGTGGCCATAGCATGGTTAATTGCGTTAAACCAACTCATCCCGCCCAGCTTAAACATCAAGCAACAAATGACAGAGAGCCCAAGATAGCAATAGATAATCATGGCCATAAGGCTGCGCGCGCGCGGCATGGCTTTGTCAGACCATTCGGACGATTCGGTTTTAAACAGGCGCATACCGCCCACCCGCAAAAAAGGCAAGATGGCGATAGCCATACCAATGATGCCCACGCCACCAATCCAATTTAAGATGGAGCGCCAGAGCAAAATATCCCTCGGTAACTTATCCAAACCAGACATAACCGATGAGCCGGTAGTGGTGATGCCGGATACCCCTTCAAAAATTGCATCCGCAAGGCTCAAGTGATGGCGCATCAGCAGAAACGGAATGGCGCTGAAAAACGAGGTGCCCAACCACGCGCAAGCAGTAATCAAAAATACTTGGCGCGGTTGCAAAAATTCGAGATTGGTTTTGCGTGCAAACAGCAGTAGCCCAATACCTGAGAGGCTGGTAATCACGGCAGCGGTTACAAAGGCGATTTGATTGCGAGAATCCTCACTGATCGAGAGGATGAGAGGAATAAGCATGAACAGTGCAAGAATATTTAATATCGCTCCAAGGATTAACAAGGCGGGCGCGAATAATTTCATGCGGGATCTCGTGGAAGAGAAAAGTGCGCGCATTCTAGGCGGTATTTGGGGTGGCGCCAAGGTCTGCCGAATAATAAGGGCTGCCGAATAATATAAAGAGGCAATCGAGTGCGGTTATAGCGCCGATTGGCTGCCTGTGCGTACAAAAGCTTAGCGCCATAAGAATTTTGCTCAGGTATTTAGGTTATGATCGAAGCAGCATCACCTGATGTCATTAATAATTTCAAAGGAAATCATCCATGAATGATAAAGAAACTGAAGCAAGTGGTAAGGCGCCGGTTAGCACTGGCTCTGGTAGTAATTGGGCGCTGGGTTTGGCGGTCGTGTTTATTGGTGGTTTGCTGCTGGCGCGTAACCTAGGAATTGATTTAAAGCTGTTTAACTTTCATAACTGGTGGGCAATCTTTATTTTGGTGGCGGCTTTTGGCCCCTTACAGCGCGCCTATGGCGTTTATGCCAAGCAGGGTTGGAACGGTGAAGTGGCTAACTCATTGGTATCCGCCGTCGCTATTATTATTCTCGGATTGCTGTTTTTGTTGAATTTACCCTTAAGTGTTTGGTGGCCAGTCTTTATTATCATTGGCGGTCTTTACATGTTAACCAATCGCGACCGACATTAAGCATCTATGCAGAAAGCGCTCAAATAGGGCGCTATTGAGTTTCAATAGCCCAGCTTATAAGTTCGAGCGTTGGCCTGCCTGCGTCATCGCTTGCCTCAAGGCACCAAGCGAGATGATGCCAATCCCCTAAAACGATACGTTCTGCCGCTACGCCTTCAACATGAAGGAGGTGGCGGGCAGGGCGATGGGTGTGGCCGTGAATTAAACGCTTAACACCCGCTTCCAACATGACGCGCTCCACTTCTGTGGGAGTTACGTCCATGATGTCTTCCGCTTTTAAGCTGTTCATGCTTTGGCTTTTTTCGCGCAGTTGGGCGGCGAGAGCGCGGCGTGCGGTAAGTGGTTGTGCCAGTATCTGTTGCTGCCATTCTGGGCTGCGCACCATCTGACGAAATTGTTGATATTCCGTATCGCCTGTGCAGAGGTTATCACCGTGAAGCAGCAATGTGGGTTCACCCTGCAGGTTAATCACTGTTCCTTCAGCAATTAGCTCCGCGCCGCAGTCACTGGCAAAGTCTGGCCCCATTAAAAAATCGCGGTTGCCATGCATTAAGAAAATACGCGTGCCGTTTTGGCTGAGGTTTTTTAAGGCTTGCACCGCCTCGCGTACCAGAGGTTGATCGTCATCATCGCCAACCCATGCATCGAAAAAATCACCGAGAATATAGAGCTCTTCGGCACCCTGCGCGCGCTTTTGCAAAAAGCTAAAAAACGCCCGCGTGAGCAGCGGGCGTGATTCATGCAAATGCAAATCTGAAATAAACAGTTTGCGCATCAGGCTTAGGCTACGGTGACTTTTTCAATCAAAACAGCTTCTTTGGGTACATCTTGATGATGGCCTTTGTTGCCCGTTTTCACCGCCTTGATCTTTTCAACGACATCCATGCCCGCCGTTACCTTGCCGAACACACAGTAGCCCCAGCCAGAGTTGCTTTTGCTGCTGTGGTTGAGGAAGTCATTGTCTTTAACATTGATAAAGAACTGCGAGCTGGCGCTGTGTGGATCGTTGGTGCGCGCCATAGCAAGGGTGCCGGTCACGTTTTTCAAGCCGTTGTCGGCTTCGTTTTCAATAGACGCGCGGCCTTCTTTTTGGGTCATGTCTGGGTTCATGCCGCCGCCTTGCACCATGAAGCCGTCAATTACGCGGTGAAAGATGGTGCCATTGTAAAAGCCATCTTCGGCGTACTGCTTGAAGTTGGCGGCAGTTTTTGGCGCCTTGTCAAAATCCAATTCAATGGTGATATCGCCGTGGTTGGTGTGCAGTGTGATCATGAAAGTCTCCTGAGTAAAAAAGCGGGTATGATACGCGTTGATTCGGGGTGATGGAAATAATCACTCAGGTAAAACTCAGCAAAAGGCAGATTGTTTGGATGGATAAGGCGACTCAGCATGGCAAATTCCTCACCCTTGAAGGTACTGAGGGGGTAGGTAAAAGCACTAATTTGACCTTCGTGAAGGATTGGCTGGTCAATAAAGGCATAGAGGTAGTGGTAACCCGCGAGCCCGGCGGCACGCCCTTGGCGGAAGAAATTCGCGGCTTGTTGCTCACCAAACGCACTGAAGCGGTGGATGAAACGGCTGAATTGCTGCTGGTGTTCGCCGCTCGCGCCCAGCATCTCGCTCAGGTGATTAAACCTGCTTTAGCGCGCGGCGCCTGGGTGCTGAGCGACAGATTCACCGATGCCACCTTCGCTTACCAAGGTGGCGGGCGCGGGCTGAGCACCACCACAATTAACCAGCTAGAAACCCTCGTACAGGGCGATTTGCGGCCAGATTTAACTCTCATTCTCGATATAGACGTAGCGCTAGGCTTAGCGCGCGCCAGCCAGCGCGGCGAGTTGGATCGCTTTGAAAGTGAGGCTGTCAGTTTTTTTGAGCGAGTGCGCAGCGCCTACCGCGCCCGCGCTGAGCAAGCGCCCGAACGCTATGCGTTGGTGGATGCAGGCCAAACGCTAGCGCAGGTGCAGCATGATATAGATATTCAATTACAGCACTTACTGGATAAATAGATTGTTTTGAACGCTCAATCTAAATACCCAGATGAGTAGATTTTGGCATCGTTAAAACTGCGCTTTGCATTCCACATCAATTGCCACGCCGCTAATGGGGTGATTGAGTTGAATGTGCTGGGCATGCAGCAATAGTCGCGGCGCCAGGGCTTGTATCTCTGGTGGTGAGTAGAGTTGATCGCCGAGCATGGGATGGCCGAGGTTGAGCATGTGTACCCGCAATTGGTGGGTGCGGCCGCTGATGGGTTCTAGCCAAACGCGAGTGGAGTTGTTGGCGGGGTAGCGCTCTAGCACCGTGTAGCGGGTGTGGGCGGCTTTTCCCGATTCAAAACACACTTTTTGCAAGGGACGATTTGGCCAATCGCAGATTAGGGGCAGTTTTACTTCGCCTTCATCGTCAGCCATTAAACCTGCCACTACAGCCATGTAGCGCTTGTGAATCGAACGCTCTTCAAACTGCTTGGTAAGGTTGCGCAGGCTGAGATAATTTAGCGGGAACATGACAATGCCTGAGGTGCCTTGGTCCAGCCGGTGCACCACGCGCGCATTGGGGTTGAACTTGAGCACGCGATTGATCATGCAGTCTTGCTTCTCCGGCCCTTTGCCCGGTACGGTTAATAGCCCCGCTGGTTTATTGACGATCATGAGGTCGTCATCGAGATGCAATATATCCAGCGGGGTGTCAATCATGAGCGGTAAGCCTTTTTCAAAATAAGCGGGCGCAGATTATCGCAAATTTGGTAAGCTGCGCCTAAGACTTTGTTTTATCCGCATATTTGGCCAGATCATGAGTGAAACCCCGCAACACAATTTCCCCCTACATCCTTACCCTTGGCAGCTTGGTGAGTGGCAGCAATTGTTGCAGCTGCAGCAGGCTGGCAAGTTGCCTCATGCTCTTATGTTGGCGGGCGCTAAAGGTATAGGTAAGCGCCATTTGGCGGCGGCTCTGGCGCAATTACTTTTGTGTCATTCACCCGTAGAAGGCGCTGTTTGCGGCAAATGCCGTGGCTGTGAATTAAATAAAGCAGAGACCCATCCTGATTTGATTTGGCTTGAACCGGAAGACGTAGGCAAGGCTATTAAAGTTGATCAGGTGCGTGAGCTGACGGAATCCTTGAGTAAAACGGCGCAGCAGGGCGGCTATAAAGTTGTAGTAATAGAACCCGCAGAGGCCATGAATGGCAATGCAGCCAACGCATTACTTAAATCCTTAGAAGAGCCTGCAGCGAATACGTTGCTGCTGCTGGTGTGCCATAGTCCCAGCAGTGTGCTGCCTACCATTCGCAGCCGCTGCCAGTTGCGCAAACTGCCGATGCCGCGCTCGGAGCAGGTATTGCGCTGGCTGTTACCGCTGGTGTCGGGCAGCGCCGAAAAAGCAGATGAGCTATTGGTCGCTGCACGCGGTGCGCCCTTGTTGGCGCTGAGTTTACTTCAGGGTGATGCGCTCGAGCAGCGCGCCGCGCGCATGCAGCAATTGGTGCGCCTCTCTCTTGGCCAAATTTCGGCAATTGAGTTGGCCGCGCAGTGGCAAAAAGGCGATGTGCCGGAATTGATGGAGTGGTTTTTGGGGTTGCTGCACAGTATGGCGCGCTGGCGTGTTGGCGTGGAAGATCCACAAATGGCGCAATCTCCAGTCGAGTGGCGCCATCGGCTGGCCAATCTTGATGTGTCTTTGTTGCATCGTTATTTAGAGAAAATTCTACTGTCTAAAAAGCAGCTTTTGGGCGGCGCCAACCCCAATAAGCAGCTGTTATTGGAGGAGATGCTGCTCGACTGGGGTGCTTTGTTGCGCGCTAGCGCCAGTCGTGCACTGACTGTTGGGCAACATTAAAATTGCCAAATTAAGTTACCGAATTTTATGTAATTACAAAAACAATACTTACCAATTAATTTAATATTAATTACCAGATTGTTTGACATGCAGAATGTGATTGGGTAGGGTGAAAACGCTACGACACTAATTCTGAGGAGAATAAGATGGCAAAGTTAATATTCAGTAAGAAGCCTATTGCCGAATTGGTAAGTAAAAATACACATAAAAAATTACGCTTTGGTGCGCGCTGCGGAGCTGTAGCGACCTCCTGTATTTTCAGTGCAGGCGCTTGGGCCCAAGCCGATAAGGTTGCCTCGGTAGAAGAGGTTTTGGTAACGGGAACGCGCGCAACAATTCAATCGTCTATCAATGTAAAGCGAACTTCAGATGTCATTGTGGAGGCGCTCTCAGCCAACGATATTGGCGATATCCCTGCGCTCTCTATCGGTGAGGCGATTGAAACCTTGACCAGTGCCGCATCGCACCGAGAGCAGGGCGGTGCAACTGAAATTTCTATTCGCGGTATGGGGCCTTATCTTGGCTCTACGGTAATGAATGGCCGTGAAGCGAGTAATGGCAGCGGCGATCGCTCAGTGAATTTCAGCCAGTTTCCTTCGGAGCTGTTTGGTAAAATTGAAATTTACAAATCGCAGCAAGCCAGCTTGATTGAGGGTGGTGTGTCAGGCCAAATTTCGCTGGATACGGTTAAGCCGCTAGACCTTGGGCGACAGCGTATTCAAATGGATCTAAAGGGTAACTACAATCCTCAGCACAGTGGCATCAAGGGTGAGGAGAATGATTTTGGTTATCGTGGAACCGCTAGTTATGTTGACCAATTTGATATGGGTGATGCCGGTAAGCTAGGTGTTTCTGTCGGTGTCCAAACTAACCAAGTCACCAATCCTGAGCAAGAATATCGCACCAGTAGTGGATTTAATGATTGCCGCAATGATCCCAATGTATCCAATGGTGTTTATGGCAGCGGTCGCTGCACCGATGGCGATGGCAGCCTTGATAATCGTGTAGACCCTGCAACGGGTCTAGCAGTGGATGATGCCAATACACCACTTATATTTACGCCAAATTCGCGCAGCTATCGCCAAAATACTACCGACGATGACCGTCAATCTTTTTTTGGTGCCCTGCAGTGGCAGCCTAACGACCGTGTAGATATTGGGCTTGACGTACAGTTATCTGATCGCAGCTTTACAGAAGGTATTAATGATCTGGTGTTTACTGATACGCGCCGAATTAATGCCGACAGCCTTGTGGCGACTGATTCCGGTTCGGTGTTGGCCTTCAATAACGCCGCCAACATAGACGTGAACAGTCAGTTTACCGAGCGTACAGAAGAGTACAAAGGCGGTGGTTTGAGCCTTGAGTTTCAAGCTACCGATCGCTTGCTGTTATCTACGGATATTTCCTATTCCAATACTGCGCGCCGTGAAACCATTTTGCAGACTCGTTTGCAGTCTGAGCCCAAAGATATTTATGGTGTAGCGCTTCCCGGCGGCACTGACGACCCCTTCACGCAATATTATTTGCCCGGTTCTGGCTCCCAGTCTGGCGCCGATGTCATGCTGATTGAGTTGAATAATTTTGATGTCACCAATCACGATGTGTTTGCCGATAATGCGCGCACCCGTATCGATTTGAATCAAGCGCGCGACAATACCATCACCGCCGTTCGCGGCGACTTTAAATATGATACGGACTGGAAAGCCATCACCAGTATTGAAGGCGGCATACGTTTTTCTAAACTGGAATTTGAAAGCTTCCCGCGTGTGCGCGAAGAGCTAACGTTTGATGATAAGGCGATTCAGCCAGCCAGTATCGCCTGCCGCACAGAGTTTCCTGAGAGTGGATTCCTGTCAGATTTAACGGGTGGAAAACCATTGATTACCAACTTGGCTGACGATGGCAGTGTAATTGCCTCGGGTACCGGTAATGGCTACGCAACCTTTGACCCCATTTGTCTGGCGCAGGAATTAGTGGCTGCCGACAACGCCATTAAAATTGCCAAAGACTCGAGTTTTGTAGCGCGCAGTGTGGATACTTTTCCCTCGCCACAACAGTCAGTGCAAAACGTCTATGTGGAAGAGAAAACGACGGCAGCTTATTTGCAAGCTAACTACGCCAGCGAATTTAATAGCCTGCCTATTCGCGGTAACGTTGGTCTGCGTATAGTGCAAACCGATGTGGCTTCTAAGGGCTTGCGTCCAAGTTATACCACGCAGTTAAATGAAGATGACTCTGTCAGCTTGATCGAGGGTGGTACGTTTGATGAGGTTGTTGGCGGCGGCAGCTACACCGAGCTATTACCCAGTGCCAGTATTACCGTGGATCTGCATGAAGACCTGCTGTTGCGCGGTGGTATTTTCCGCGGGCTATCGCGTCCAGACCCTGCTGATTTAGGTTTTGGTCGCAGCATAGGTATCGATGATGACGATACGGCAACCTCAATACAGGAGCTTATTTCCGGCGAGGTTGTGGCCAATGGCAATCCAAACCTACTGCCACTTTTGTCTTGGAACTATGATATAGCCCTAGAGTGGTACCCCAATAAAGATACAATTTTAGCCGCTGGCTACTACTATAAAAACTTCCAAGGCGGTTTTAAAAATACCCAGTCGATTGAGCAATTTAATATTGACGGCACTGACTTCAATGAAGCGGTAACCCTAAGCTCTACCGATTCAGATACCAGTAGTTTGCAGGGTATTGAGTTAAGTCTGGCGCACTCCTTTAGTTACTTGCCTGGTGCTTGGAGCGGCTTGGGAACAAAATTGAGTTACAACCACGCCGATTCAGATTTTGAGTTTCAAGATGCAAATTTTGGCGCTTCAACCCTGAGTGACCCTTCTGGCAATATTATTTCGCAAACCGTTGCGCTAGTGCCGCCCGCGAACCTGTTTGGTTTTTCTGAAGATGTAATGTCGGCCCAGTTGTACTATCAAATTGGCGAGCTGGATATTCAGATGATCTACAAATATCGCAGCGAATACTTCCAGCAGTACATCAGCACCCCTGGCAATATTCGTTACGTGGGTGAAGCAGATGTCTACGAAGCGCGTATTACTTACAACATAACGGATAATGTTCAAATTCGTTTTGAAGGCATTAATTTGTTCAATGAGCCTAAAACGCAATACAATCCAACACCTGACAATGTGTCTGAAGTTAATAATTACGGGCCACGCTACTATGCCGGTGTCCGTGTTAAGTTCTAAACAATTGTTCGTGTGAAGTACTAGGTATGCCTCTTTGCCACCCTTTGCTTCGGCAAGGGTGGCTTTTTTACATTTACAAGTGTGCATTACCCTAGGATTTAAGCTCGTCGGCTTTCTTTTACTGCAATGGTCAGTTAGTCTGAGGATAGGTTTTTGTGAGCATGCCAGCACACACAGCTCTTCGCTATCAACCCGAAGCTTTTGTTGTGGTACTTCTGCTTTGGCTATACTTCGCTTGAAGCGGTGCTCATTGCCATTGCTCTTTAATGGCGCGAAACCACCAGTATCAGGACATAATTAAGCATTCGCATTTATGCGGGTGAGACTTTTTAAGTAGCAGGATATCCTATGCAACCCATTGGTGGCGGTGCCCGTAACGGCATACTTTCCCTAACAATTAAAGACAAAGCAGTGCTTTACGCTGCCTATATGCCCTTTGTTCAGCATGGTGGCATGTTTATCCCGACCAACAAATCCTATCGTTTAGGCGATGAAGTATTTATGTTGTTATCCCTAATGGATGAGCCTGAAAAGATTCCCGTGGCAGGAAAGGTGGTATGGGTCACGCCTAAAGGCGCTCAGGGCAACCGTGCGGCGGGTATTGGGGTGCAATTTAGCGATCAAGACAACACTGCCATCAATAAGATCGAGAACTATTTGGCCGGCATGCTTAATTCTGACAAGCCAACCCATACCATGTAAAATTTCGCCGCCAAGCCATTCGTAAAAAGCCAGCTGACCCTGGCTTTTTTGTTTTTTGGGCCGATTAGAATCACCGCCTAAAGCAGCAAGTAATACATTAATGACTAAAGAGATTTCCCCATGCTAGTTGATTCCCATTGCCACCTTGATCGTCTTAATCTCGACCGCTATCCGGGCGGTCTGAGCGAGGCTATAGCTGCCGCCCATGAACGAGGCATACAGCAATTGCTGTGTATCGGTATTAGCTTGGAAAATATTCAAACCGTCATAGATATCGCCCAAGCCCATGAGCGCGTAGTGGCATCTGTAGGCGTGCACCCCTGCGATGTCAAAGAGGGCACTGCAACTGCGGCACAGTTAATTCAATGGGCGCAGCAGCCAAAGGTGGTAGCGCTTGGGGAGACTGGTTTGGATTACCACTACGAGACGGAAAGCAAAGCGTTGCAGCACGAAAGCTTTGCAATGCACCTAACCGTAGGTAAGCAAATTGGCTTGCCGGTAGTGGTGCACACACGCGAAGCCAAGGCCGATACCTTGGCGCTCATCAAAGAGCACGGCAGCCTTGAGAGCGGCGGTGTGCTGCATTGTTTTACCGAAGACTGGGAAATGGCCAATGCCGCATTGGATTTGAATTATTACGTTTCTATTTCCGGCATAGTCACCTTTAAAAATGCCGAGCAAATACGCGATGTGGTGCGGCAAATGCCGATTGATCGCCTCTTGGTGGAAACCGATTCGCCTTATCTCGCGCCTATACCGTATCGCGGCAAGCCTAATGAGCCTAAATACGTGCGTGAAGTTGCGCAGTTTGTAGCCGATGTGCGCGGTATTGCGCTGGAAGAATTAGCAGAAAGAACCACAGAGAATTTTTATCGGCTGTTCGCCAAAGCGAAGCAGTATTTGCCCAGCTAAGCCGCTGGTTGCATGTCTATCTATTGAATTCATGATCACAGGCAAACACCATGTCCGCACAAACTCAACAAGTTCACA
>Ga0070748_1001469_pt1 | contig 10997 bp, 9 predicted proteins | sample VirMetDEL_Nov_12_FD_77015 | JGI IMG/M metagenome (GOLD analysis project Ga0070748, IMG submission 77015) | Aqueous microbial communities from the Delaware River and Bay under freshwater to marine salinity gradient to study organic matter... | ecosystem: Environmental > Aquatic > Marine > Coastal ...
CTTAAAGATGGAGAGTCAGAACAAGGCTATCTTGCTTTTGTAAGCATACTACAGGGTGCCAACTTGTCCTTGGCTAACCCGCAGCACCATACTTTCTTCTTATTTGTACTAGTGGATCAAGCACAGTTATTAGCCCTAGTCAGCCCACAACAGAACAAACTGCAGGTTCAAACAGAGACGGTTCTGGGTTCAGCTAAACATAATTTTTCGGCAAATAAGAAAAACAAAACCAACTACTACCAAACCCAACAAGAATTGGCATTTAATGTCTGGCAAAATAATCAACAAAGCCCCTTAAATATCTTTGCTTACTACAATAAATCCCCCTATTTAAAGGCTATTTATCAAAATATAGCCTTCAGCTTAGTCGGTTTGCTTGCCATCATTTTAGTGGTTTTTGTAGCACTTCGTGGATGGTTAAAAAAACTCAACACGCCTATCCAAGAGATGGTACAAATAAGCCAGCAAATCGCTCGCGGCGACTACCACATTCCCGCAGAAATAAACCACTTTGCAGAGTTGCATCCTTTGCATGCTGCTTTAAGGTTGATGGCTAAAAAAATTAGCGAACAAAAGCAAAACTTGCAGGAAGCGCAGGACAAAGCTGAAAACTCAGATAAATTGAAATCTCAGTTTTTAGCCACCATGAGCCATGAAATCCGCACGCCATTAAATGGCGTATTGGGTATATTGCAACTGTTGCAAAATAAAGTGACTGACGACAAACAAAACACCATGCTTAATACTGCCTTGCAATCCAGTCAAAATTTGCTGCGCATTCTTAACGACATTTTGGACTTTTCAAAGATTGAAGCAAATCAATTAGATATAGAAAATGTGGCTTTTAACCCCCAAGTAGTCATACAAGAAACCTGTGCTTTATTGGACACCAACTGCCAGCAAAAAGGCTTAAAATTACACATCAATATTGCGCAAGAATTAAAGCAAAATTGGTCAGGCGATGGTTTACGCTTAGGTCAAATACTACAAAACTTACTGTCAAATGCGGTTAAGTTTTCTTCACAAGGCAGCATTACCTTAAGTGCTTATTACCAACATCAAGAGCAACAACACTTTTTACGATTTAGCATCACCGATGAAGGCATTGGTATTGGCCAGGAGCAACTAGCTCTGCTTTTTACTCCCTTTAAACAAAGCAATACACATACCACGCGCCAATTTGGCAGCACAGGTTTAGGTTTGGCTATTAGTCAACGACTCGTCAGTTTAATGAATGGCGAACTTAGTGTTACAAGTGAACTAGGACAAGGCACCTGTTGTTCATTTTCTATCAAAGTTGACAAGATCACTAACCAGACAAGTCCCCCCCTGAACGAAACTCAAGACAAAATACCCGACTTGAGCAATAAACGCATTCTGGTTGCCGAAGATAATTTAATTAACCAAGAAATCATCAAATTAATGCTGGAAACGACCAAAGCACAAATCTGTCTGGCCGAAAATGGACGCCAAGTAATACAGCAAGTTACTGCGTTTCAGCCTGATTTAATTTTAATGGATGTACAAATGCCTGAAATGGACGGTGTGGCCGCCACTAAAGTATTACGAGAGCTGCAGCTAAAAATTCCGATTATTATGCTTACTGCCAATATAAGCGGAGATGATGTTGAGTCATACTTGATCGCTGGGGCTAATGATGTATTAGCTAAACCAACTGATTTATCCCAACTTTATTTGAAACTATCCCATTATTTAACATAACTACAGCGTGTAAATTAGTTCAACAATGCCGCTAAATCTTCAGTTAAAGAAAGCTGAGGTCTTTCAACAACTCGCCCTAATTCAGTAGTGCCATCAAATAAGACAAAAGTGGGTGTGTAACGCAATTCTAGAGTCTGGTAAATGCCACTGGGCTCTTGTTTGTTATGATTGACTGCGATTAAGCGCAATTCAGTTAAGTGTCCTTGGGCCATATCTAAAGTTTTTAATAAGCGTGGTACTTCTCGTTCACTATCATGACACCAAGTGCCAAACAATATAGTCAGAGATTTACTCTCTAATAACTTGACGGCAGCTAATTCGTTTTCACTAGGTTGATAACTGTGATAACTCTGTGCAAAGCCTGAGTTGGCCTGCATTAGCTCTTGAGGTGATACGACACCTAGCAGCTCTTTGTTCTGCTCAGTGCTAGCTGGAGTGGTTTGGCAGCCCAATAAAACTAAAGCCAAGACAAGCATTAAAATACTACGCATTAAATTTCCTTAGTAGGAGTTACTTGTTGTCCATCATCTGACTGCATGGAGCTGTGCTAGGAATGGTTTATGCTTGATTACTAATGAGCTTAAGTGCTTCTTCTTGTTTTGGCATATTCAACAAAAAATCGATGAACTCCCTTAGTCCAACATGATTAACTTCTTTTAAGAAGGCTATTTTCAGTGTACAGCAAAACTCACCACACTCTTCCAGTTTAGTTAACCTACCTTTATTGACATAATCTTCAGCCAGAGTAGTGGGCAATAAGGCCATACCACCTTGGTTAAGCAACAAATCTAGCGCGATACGGATAGAACTGGTATTGAATTTAGCATCTTTGCTTTTAGGAAAGTGTTTTTCGACTTCATCACGCGCCTTATTGTGCCAATCCAGACTGATGTAACGTTTAGACACGGATTCAAGATCTTCGTCATCCAGTTGTTTCACATACAGTGCTAATGGCACGTTAAGCAAAGTCACAGTTTCAATTTGTTCAGACTTTAAGGGTTCACTCACCACGGCCAAATCAAGAGTGCGATTATGCAACTGACGTAACAATTGTTCATTGGTCATGATTTCAGCTCGTACCGAAAGGGCCGGAAAGTATTCACTGATGGAGGTTAAGGCATTGCTTAGATACAGTTCCCACGCATTGGGTGTACCAGCTAAGGCAATATGCTGCACATTGACGTTATTAATTGCCTTAACAGCATCATTTAAAGTGGAAGCCAAAGTCTGGGCAAAGGGCACCAGTTTTTGTCCAGCAGCAGTAAGTTGAATACTATTCCGATTGCGGATAAACAGAGGACTATTAAAGTATTCCTCTAGCTGTTTTATCCTAGCACTAACAGCTGACGGTGTGAGGTAAAGATTCTCTGCAGTCTTACCAAAATGACGAGTTTTGACAACTTCAAGAAAAGTAACGAGGAAACGCACATCCATAGATAAAGCTTGTTGCTGAATTGATGATAGATACATACCTTGAATGGACGCTAATTTCAACAAAAAATACGCCGCAATAAATGCGGCGTGTTGAAATTTTTGCTGAAATCAGTCAATTAACCTGCCAGCTTAGTGACTTTGGCGTAGCCTTCAGACTCCAATTCGTCATTCACACATTTTAACAAGTAAGCGGGTAATTTATCAGCCGCTATACCATCATCTTCAGCCATTTCTGTACAAAACTGCTTTAATTCTTTTAATAAAGCTTCGTCGGCTGTCGGTTTATCGTCAGCATACGAAGAAAAACTCAATAACCCTACAAACACTAATGCAACAGTTTTCATGCTTTCTCCGCCATTAAATAATGAGTTTAAGTTTACCAAACATGCCTTTGATTATGTGGCATGCAGCAGTAAAATTAACCCTTGATCGGCCAATATTGTTGGCCATTTACACAAAAGGCGCATCTAACAGTCTCCTGCAGATACGCCTCAATCCTGAGTAATTCAATCTAAACCAAACTGAAAAGTAAGAGCCTCACCCTAAAAAAGGTTACAGTTTACTCGCCGGTCAAATGTTTATTTTTTGACTCAATATTTTTTTGTCTTTTTTCACGCTGCTTTTTTTCAAGCTCTGCACGAACTTTAGCAGCCTTTTTTTCCTTTGAAGAAGTAGTATCAAAATCATCTTCATCAAATTCTTCTAAACTAACGCGATTATCTTTGCCCATAACATTTATCAGAGTTGCTAACACAGTAGGATTCTAAAACACTGAGTGTAAATGCAAAGTGAATTAAATTGAACGTGGTGATGAAAAAATTTTGTTCTACCTTATACATATTGCTAGTCTTAATAAGCGTAAGATCGGCGCAAAATTTATTTAACCCAATCGCAGAACGATTTCTGCATTATAAAAAGGTCAGTCATGTTTAAAACCCTAGTTGTTGTCGATCATCCGCTCAACTTACCCGATAGCGAACTCACTATTGTTAATTTTGAGCAATACCTCGCTGAATACCCCAAGGTGGGCGATCCTAAAATTCGTATTATTAATTTATGTGACACCGAAAAATATCTCAGTCAAGGTTACTACTGCTCTTTGTTAGCAGAAGCCAGACAACACAAAGTGTTGCCCAGCGTAAATACGATTAACGATTTATCCTTAATGCCACCTAAAGATGAGGAATGGGTAGAAATCCCTTTAAGCAAAAGTCAGATCCCTACTAGTCCAAGCGACGCCGAAAAAGAATTTTTGGTTTTCTTTGGTTGGACTAAAAATGAGTCTTTACGCAAATTAGCCAAATTTGCCTTTGAAAAATTTCCTGCTCCGATCCTTAAATTGTCGGTAGTACGTGATCAACACCAAACACAGTTGGTCTGCAGTGCTATTGGCGTAAATGAAATTGCCCCAGAACTATGGGATCAATTCACCGCTAGTTTGGAACATTTTACTCTAAAAGTATGGCGTAACCCTCCAGGACGTAAACGCGCTCGTTGGGACATGGGTATTTTGGTTAATCCAGATGAAAAAACCCCGCCCAGTGATGCTAAGGCGATTCAGTTATTTATTAAAGCTGCCAGTAAAGTGGGTATCGATGCGGAAACATTTACTGCTGCGCAAAGTGCCCAGCTATACCAGTATGATGCTTTGTTCATCCGCGAAACCACCTCCATTAAACACCATACTTATGAAATGGCGCGTAAAGGTGAAAAAGAAGGTTTAGTGGTAATGGATGATCCAAACTCCATCCTGCGCTGCTGTAATAAAGTATTTTTACACGATGCCTTTAGTTATCACAATATTTCTGCCCCTAGAACGCGCTTTGTTTCTAAATCTGATCCAGAAACCATCGAACGCCTTGAAGCAGAGTTTTCTTATCCTATCGTGCTTAAACTGCCAGAAAGCTCGTTTTCATTAGGTGTGTTTAAAGTTAAAGATAAAGCTGAATTCTCTGCCAAACTAGATTTAATGCTAAAACAATCGGCATTAGTGTTAGTGCAAGAGTATTTATATACCGAATACGATTGGCGTATAGGTGTACTTAACGGTCGCGCTATTTATGCGTGTCGTTATTTTATGGCACGTAATCATTGGCAGATTTATAACCATGGTTCTAAACGCAATAACACCGGAAACTTTGAAACTATACCTACCTTTGAAGTACCACGCGCGGTATTAGCCACAGCAATAAAATCCTGTGAGATCGTTGGTAATGGTTTGTATGGCGTAGATTTAAAACAAGTGGATGACAAAGTGTATGTTATCGAAGTTAACGACAACCCTAATCTAGACAGTAAAATTGAAGACAAGTACCTAGGTGATGAGTTGTATCGAGTCATTATGCAGGAATTTGCTGACCGACTTGAATACCGAGGCCGCTAAAGTGCAAGCACTTAACCAGCATTTGGCTAACGTTGTAGATGTTAGCCAAAGCATAGTGGTTCGAAATGCCGTTCCTTCGGACCTCGATCAATTAATGGCTCTAGAACATCGCTGTTTTGCCGGCGACAGATTAAGCAAACGTAGCTTTCAACATTGGTTGAAAGCACCTAACTGTGTGTTTCAAGTCATTTTACGTAACGACATAGTTGTTGCTTATGGCTTAGTAATCATGCGTAAGGGCACTCATCTTGCTCGTTTGTATTCTATTGCCGTTGACAGCGAAATTCGTGGTTTAGGCATAGGTAAAAAACTCCTTGTAGCATTAGAGCAACAAACTCTTGAGCAAGGTAAGATGTTCATCCGCCTTGAAGTGGCTAAAAATAACGAAACCGCGATTAATCTGTATAAAGGTTTAGGTTATAAAATTTTTGGTAGTTACGAAGCCTATTATGAAGACAATACTGATGCACTGCGGATGCAAAAGAACGTTCGACAAATTCAGTCTTTGCAACAGTTAACTCCCTACCCTTGGTATCAACAAACCACTGAATTTACCTGCGGCCCTGCGTCGTTAATGATGGCTATGGCCAAACTCGATCCACAAGTGGCCTTAAATCAAGAACTTGAGTTGGATATTTGGCGCGAAGCTACCACCATATTTATGACCTCAGGCCATGGTGGTTGTCACCCCTATGGTTTAGCCCTCGCGGCACAAAAAAGAGGTTTTGAGGTGTTAGTTTATGTCAATCTGACTGGGCCTTTGTTTATTGGTGGCGTGCGTAGCCAACACAAAAAAGACATCATGCAAGCAGTGGAAAACCAGTTTCGCACTCAAGTGGAGCAGGCACATATTGAAGTGCGTCTTACTGATGTCAGCCCGGAAGATCTTGAGTTTCATATTCGTCAGGGCGCCAGTGTTATCAGTTTAATTAGTACCTATCAATTAGATGATAAAAAAGCGCCACACTGGGTTTGTGTTACCGAAATTGACGAAGATTATTTGTATTCCCATGATCCCGATCCCGATGATCATGATGTTGAATCACTTGATTGCCAGCATATTCCCATCGCTAAACAAGACTTTTACAGCATGTCCTGTTTTGGTCGGGAAAGGCTGCGCACTGCCGTTATAATCAACAAAAAAGTATCTTAAACTTTACCTAAATAGATAAGACTTGGCCTTTGGCTAAGTCTTATACCTGCCAGTTAATCCCTTGTTTTTGTTGTTCTAACAAAAGTTTATTTGTTTGCGAAAAATGCTTACAGCCTAAAAATCCACGATGTGCCGATAATGGCGAAGGATGCGGGGCATGCAGGACATGATGTCGATTTTTATCTATGGCTGCACCTTTACGCTGAGCATGACTGCCCCACAATAAAAATACCGTACCTGTAGTGTGTACATTTACTTGTTCAATAATCTTGTCAGTAAAGGTTTCCCAGCCAATTTTGGCGTGGGAATGCGCCTGAGCTTGTTCCACCGTCAACACGGTGTTGAGTAACAATACCCCCTGCTCGGCCCAAGTTTGCAAATAACCATGGGATGGAATAGTAAAATCGGGGATATCTGTGGCTAATTCTTTGTAGATATTGGCTAATGATGGAGGGGGTTTAATACCGGGTAAAACCGAAAAACATAGGCCGTGAGCTTGATTGGGCCCATGGTATGGATCTTGTCCTAAAATGACGACTTTAACGTGCTCTAGTTCAGTTAATTTAAAAGCATTAAAAACATCGGCTTGCGGCGGATAAATTTCCTTTCCCGCCGCACGCTGTGCTGCAACATAAGATTGAATATGCTGAAAATACGGCTGCTCTGCTTCGAGCGCCAGCACCTCTTCCCATGTCGTTACTGACATAATCTAACCTAATAGATTGAACAGATGTGCTTTTAAGGCCGCATAATCATTAGGTAAATCTATCGAGAAGCTTTCTTTACCCGCACATTCCGCTAAGGCGTGGGGCAAACTGATAGGTTGACCCAGAACATTTTCCACGGTTTCACGGAATTTAGCTGGATGAGCTGTACCTAAAAACAGTCCAGTTTGGCCTGCTTCTAATTTTCTAACCAAGGCTTTATAGGCAATGGCTGCGTGGGGTTCACTCACATAACCCAAGTGCGCTAACTGACGCATGGCAACCTGAGTATATTCTTCATCAATAGTATCGCCAGACAGGACTGACTTATCCAAATAACCTTGTTCAATTATAGCTTCGATACGTGGCCAATTGTTGGGTTGACTCACATCCATAGCATTAGACAAGGTAGCAATAGTGGCTTTAGGCGCCCACTCACCGGTTTTCAAATAACGTGGTACGGTATCGTTAAGGTTAGTTGCCGCAACAAAGTGCTTAATGGGCAAGCCCATTACTTTGGCTATCATGCCGGCAGTCAGGTTACCAAAGTTACCACTGGGTACCGACACCACTAAATCAGCTCGTTGTTCTACACTCAGTTGCGCAACCGCTTCAAAGTAATAACACACTTGGGCCACTAAACGACTGATATTAATAGAATTAGCTGAGTTTAAGTGCAAACCAACACGGACATCTTGATCATCAAAAGCACTTTTTACTAACTGCTGACAAGCATCAAAATCCGCATCTATCGCCACTGTGTGAATGTTATCACCCAGAGTAGTAAAGAGTTTTTCCTGTAATAAGCTGATTTTGCCTTTAGGGTATAAAATCACTACATTGATATTTTCCATGCCATGAAATGCATGAGCTACTGCCGCTCCGGTATCACCTGAAGTAGCTGTTAATATGGTAATTTTTTCGCCTTTGGCAATTTCAGCTAAACACTGGGCCATAAAACGGCCACCAAAGTCTTTAAAGGCCAAAGTAGGGCCGTGATAAAGCTCTAAGCTAAAAATATTATCACTAACTTGGGCCAAGGGGGCAGGAAAAGTAAAGGCGCGTTCAACTATACCGGCAATGGTTTCTTTAGATAACTCATCACCGATTAATGCACATAAAATCTCAACACTTCGTTCCACAAAAGGCAGCGCAAGTATGGCGTCAATATCATCAAATTTAGCTAAATGAGTTGGGAAAAATAACCCTTGGTTTTTACCTAAACCTTTTTTCACTGCTTCAGCAAAACTAGCCTTATCTGCAGCATCTTTTAAATTTACGAGTTCCAAAATTTAACACCTTATCTGTACTTGTTAGCACCACAGTTTTAATTACTAAAAATTAATAAATAACTGCACCTTGCTGATCTAACTGGCATATATGACTGAAGCCAGTGTCATTCTGAATATAATTATCCACCAACCAATGGTTAATAATAGTAGCTTGCTCTAATGAATCACACACCGCAAAAACCGACGGACCAGAGCCAGAAATACCAAATGCTAAGGCGCCATTTTGCTCAGCAAACTCGCGAGAATCATCAAAGCGCGGTAATAAAGACTTACGGTAAGGCTCAGCAATCACATCCTTCATCATGGCCGCGGCCAACTTTTCATCTTGGCGATGCAGAGCGTCAACAAATACCGCCAATTGGCGACCAAATTGAATGGTGGTGGCCATGGGAATTTGCTTAGGTAAAATAGCTCGAGCGGCGGCGGTCGAAACACTGATACCTGAATAACAAGATACCCAGTACCATTGTTTAAACACCGGCAAAGATAACGCGATTTGTTGTCCATGTTCAGCCATCAGAGTTAGTCCCCCCATAAAACAAGGAGCTACGTTATCATAGTGTACGCTTCCGCTAATTTGTCCTTCTAACTCACCCATCATCAATAACAATTCATTGTCATCAAACAGAGTTTTACCTACAACTTTGGTATAAAACTGATTTAAAGCATGAAAAGCCGCCACAATGGAACTGGCACTTGAACCTAAACCACTGCCGATGGGCAGGTGTTTATGTAATACCATGGCGACTTTAGGCAAGTTATCACTCACAATACCCTTGTTTGCCAAACTTGTTAGATAGTGATGATAACACTGAGTAACAATATTACTGGCCGGGTCTGCAGGCAGTTTATCGGCAAAACGACCTTTAACTTGCAAACTAAAACTGGCCGCTTCACTTATTTCAACTTCATCACCTAATTTACTACCATCTATTGGTTTAAGTGCCGCCCCTAATAAATCAAAACCCAAACTCACATTGCCTATCGAAGCAGGAGCATAAGCTGTCATTACCTTGTTAGGTGTTGTATGCATATTCATTATAAATTTTGTTTCCATGGCATAGTACGTAATACATCAGCAAATACACCAGCCGCAGTCACTGCAGCGCCTGCACCATAACCGCGGATCACAAAAGGAATTGGCTGATAATAGTGACTGTGAATTGCCAGTGCATTTTCACCATCTTTAATCATATACAGAGGATGGGCTGCATTAACTGCTTCAATTGATACTACACAGTTACCTTTACTAATAGAGCCCACATAACGTAATACCTTACCTTCTTGTTTAGCGGTTTTAACTTTGTCAGCATAATAAGCGTCAAGTTCAGGCAGGCGTGTCATAAATTCACTGACTGAGCCACTAGCATCAAAAAAGTGAGGTAATACCGGTTCGATTTTTATGTCACTCAATTCTAAAGTTAAATCGGCTTCACGAGCCATAATCAATAACTTACGCGCAACGTCTGTACCACTTAAATCATCTCGTGGATCTGGCTCAGTAAAGCCATTTTTCTTAGCAATTTCAGTGGCTTCCGACAGGCTCAAACCTTCTTCCAACTTACCAAATACAAAAGATAGGGAGCCAGATAAAATACCTTCAAAACGGATTAATTCGTCGCCGGCGTAAATTAGCTTTTGCAAGTTATCTATAACTGGCAATCCCGCACCTACAGTGGTTTCATATAAAAACTGACGATTAGTTTGCTGCGCCGTATCACGTAATAGTTGATAAAACTCTGTACTACCAGTATTGGCTTTTTTGTTAGGAGTTACCACATGGAAACCATCTAACATCATTTGTGGGTACTGGCTAGCAACCGCATCACTGCTGGTACAATCAACAATAACTGGGTTAACTAAACTGTTATCTTGCACAAATTGATGCAAAGTCGCTAAGGAAAATTGTTGCTCACTTTTTTGCAATTCTGCAAACCAATCACCATTAATATCAACACCACCAGCAGCCAATAATAATTTTTTACTGTTAGCTATGCCGTACACTTTAACGCTGATCTTGCGCCCTAATAAAGCAGATTGTTGTTTAGCAATTTGTGCCACTAATTCGCGACCCACTGTGCCGCAGCCAACTAAAAATACATCTATGGTATGTAAATTAGAGAAAAAATTCTGATGTACAATCTTAACCGCTTTTTTGGCCTTATCACTTTCAATTACCGTTGAAATAGAACGCTCTGATGAACCCTGAGCAATAGCGACGTTATTAACACGAGCTTGAGCTAACGAACTGAAAAACTTAGCCGCAAGACCTTTGGTATGTCGCATGCCGTCTCCAACCAAAGTCACAA
>Ga0070748_1001474_pt1 | contig 10962 bp, 10 predicted proteins | sample VirMetDEL_Nov_12_FD_77015 | JGI IMG/M metagenome (GOLD analysis project Ga0070748, IMG submission 77015) | Aqueous microbial communities from the Delaware River and Bay under freshwater to marine salinity gradient to study organic matter... | ecosystem: Environmental > Aquatic > Marine > Coastal...
GTTACCATTTTCATCGTATATTTTACCCCTTACTTCATTTTTCTTAGCAAGAACATACGCATACCTTCTGTTAATGTCTGGTAAAATGTCCTCTAAATGCACTTCTTTTTTTGTTGTTACTGCCATATTGAAAATTTAGCAAGCGGAGATATTTACCCCCGCTTGCCTGTTAAAAAATCTATGATGCAATACCTTTTACTAAAATGAATTGCTCTGCTGCCACAACCCTTGAACCAGCATACGCTATCTGGTGGAAGTTGTTGCTCGCTTCTTCAGTTTTAGTATTTTGTGTGTAACCAAGCCCCCAACTGTAAATTTTCTGATTGGTTGGTATTTCAGGGTTTTTCTGATACACAACAGCCATATAAGCCATTGTTTCGTCTGTCTTAGCATCCCTTGTCATTCCCTGTGGGGCGAATAAGCCAAAGTTTGCCCTGTAATCCCCTAATGCTGGATTTGGTGTATAACCATACATTGAAGGTGCAGAAAACCCTTTGTAACGGTGGAAGTGGAATGAAACGGTATCAGTGCTGAATGACTGAAACCCTAATGCTACTGCTGCCTCTTTACCGAAACCAACACTACCGTAAGAAATCATCCCATTAGGATAAAGTCCAAATAATGTAGTATTGATATTTTGACGCTGGTTAAGGTCTTGCAAAGCGTGGTATTCATCTGAACCACCGTTGTTATCAATTACCCTTGTTACTCTTTGGAAATCCGCTGAACCAAATGTACCAATGATGTAATCTACTTCACCACCTCTTGAAACAACTTCTGGCAGCACTCCTATTGTACCTGTTTTTGCAGTATTGGCATAAGGAACGCCTTCCATGATACCATCCTCAACTGAATACAACATTTGAAGATTCATGTTTGTTACAGCAAGTTTACCCAAGTAATTATCGCCGCCACCGAAGTCAATTTGCGTTTTATTCATACCCGCCAAATCGCTTGTCTTACAGCCAACACGGAATACTGATGCTGTGTTGTCGTAACGGTAAAGTTTAGGCTGTGTAGTAAGCTGTGCAGAAGATGATTCACCTGCAAGCTGTGTACCGCCAATAACTTCAATACCATCCAAAGCGGATAGTGTTGTAGTAGAAGTACCGGAAGCGAAAGAGTATGCGCCGTTTGGAGTAACTACAACTGAAAATGCGCCTGCTGTTCTTGTTACTGAAACAACAAAACCTTTACGTCCGTTAGAACGGATTTTTACAGTCTGCCCTACGTTAAGAGGTGATTGAGTACCTGTTGCCCCGTCATTATATGATTCAGGTGATTTACAAACGAATGTAACGTTAGCACCTGATGTAATACCTGTTACATCCGCATTTACGATAACAACACCAAAAGAACGTCCTCTCTCAAAATGAGAATACGTATTGGTAGTTGTCATTTGATCTTGGTAAACACTGCCGCCTAATATTTCTTTGGCAAGCAGATAAGACGAATTACCGTATTTGGCATTTAATTTTGGTTGCCAATCCGGTGTTACGAAATTCAATTCATTAAATATACCTGTCGTTAGTCCCGAAGGATATGCTACGACACCGGGTGCGCCTGTTGCGCCCCTTACTATGGCTGCTGGCATGTGATTTTAGTTTAAAATAGTTAAAAAATAGTACTACGAAAGGGCAAATTCCATACGTTTTTGAAGCTCTGTTTTCTCTCCATTAACATCGTAATTCCTTTGACCTGATGAACCGCCTGTTGCTTCCAGTGCAATTACTCTTTTTCTTTCTGCATTTACTGCCTGACGTGCTGCACTTTGAACATACTTGTCAAAGTTGTCGTTAAGCAATACTATCCTTGCAAGTTTGGTTGCATCTAAATTACCGTCCTTATCATAACATTTTCCTGTTATGTAATTCATAATTCCTAAAGCACCTTCTTTGGCTTTAATGAAATCTTCTTTTGTCGGCTCAATAGATACATCAAACTGCATTTGATTGTTAGCATCGTTTACGCTAACTTTCAAAGGAATGTCAGTTTCTTTCAGAGCATTTACTTTTGGAACTGTTATGTTGTTGTAGGCTTCGTCTGCGGAGGTCATACTTGCTTTGTACGCTTCGTAGCTTTCATCAACTATTTTTTGTTGCGGGGCTTTATTTATTTCTGGTAATTCAAGTTTGCTGCTGTACTGTGCGAAGTATTCAGCGGCTTTTACAGTGTCGTTTATTTTACGCTGCTGTAATTTTATTTTCTCCCTTTCAAGTTTATGTTCTTCAATAGCAAATTCGTCAAGATTATACAATTCTTCATATTCTTCCTCAACTAATTTATCGCTGAATAATGGATTTTGTAACTTAATGTATAATTTAAGTTTCTGTTCATCACCCATTGTATCAACACCTTCAAGTAGTTCTTGTGCGTCAAGATGTTTTTTAACGAGCTTTGTATTGCCTGCTAAAAGGTTTTCATATACACGTTTACTTTCTTCATTGGCAAACTTAATTTCTTCTGCCGTTTTGGGTTGCGCTTTTAAAGCCTGCAATTCCATCCATTCGGCTTTAACATCATCAACAGTTTCTTTACCGAATATTTCTTTTACGAATAAATTGTAATCTACTTGTGGCGCATTTGTTTCAGTAGTATTATTTAGAACTTTTTCTTGTTGCTGTGTTTCTTCATTTTCATTTGCGTTAATGATAGTTTCTACCGGAGATTCAGGGACAACATCAAAGGCATAATTCATCATGTCTGTTATAGCCTGTTCGGGAGAAACTTCGGTTGATTGTTCTACAACTTCTGTTACAATAGCTTCATCTACCATATAAGAAATATTATTATTGGTTATAAAAATACTTTTATCTAAAATGTTTTTGAAATATTGTATACATTTGTATACATGAGTAAACCAGATAATAATAAGCCGTTTCCTGTAAGATTGGGTGAGATAAAACCAATACTGCAAAAGCAAGCCTCGGATAACGATAGGTCTTTACATTATTGGATAAAAAAAATTCTTACCGATTTTTTAAAAAAAAATGACAAGTGAACTACCCGTACATTTTCAATTTATAGGTAGGCATAATATTTTTTACAACTACTGTTTTTTTAGCAGGCATTCTCATTTCTCCAAACACTGCTACTAATGCCATTTGCAGGCTTACAAACAAATCGCTTTTTGTTCGATCTAAATGATTGTAGTGTAATGCTTCTTTTAGTAATGGTATGAACTTAACTCTATGCACATGCCCGTTATAAACTTCCTGACTATCTCCATCCATGTACCATTTTGATATTTGAAGCATTTGAGCGAGCTGAAACGGGTCGCCACTTCTACTGCCATACTCTAAAAGTTTATTTGGCTTTAATGGGTTCTGCATTATTTTAGGTGTCCACGTAAGGAAGGCATGACAATTATTGTCATAGAAATATCTGTAAAAATCTGTCCTTCTATCAATTTCATAATTTGCTTTGCAGCCGAACCACAAACAAGCCTTTTTTACTTCTTCATCAAAGTGAATATCCATACGTGTAGGACTTACCCAAAATGCAACAGGATAAAGACCTGTTTCAGTAAGTTGCCCATCTACCATTAACAGGCATGATTTTTTAAAAACAGTTATAGCAGGATTTGACCCAGCAACTGCAACTCTGTCTTGCGTTGTATCAACTCCAATTTGATACAAAGATTCATTTAACGGTTCTTTATATCCGTTTCTGTCTAAAAAATGATTTTCTTTTTGAGGGTATTCTAATACAAACCAACCCCCTTTTAAATCATCCATAGGATGAATACTTACTATTTCCGTTTCTTTTTTCGTACCCTTTACAGGTGCTATTGATTCTTTTATCTCTTTCTTTAAGTTTAACCGTAATTGTCTCCAATAACATACAGAAGGATTATCTTCTACCCATTTAATTTGCGCCTGTATATTTTCTTCGTTAAATTCACAAACGCCTGCGGCAAAAGCAAACATATCAAATTCGTTCACAGGAAAATCCCTACGAAATTCCATTTTCTGTTCACCTTCTTTCAATGAACCTTCCCTTTCGATAACAGTCTTTGCTCCTTCTGTTATCCAATCTCCATCATTGCCCATTACAGGCTCTTTCGGGTCGTCAATTACACTTGCACCAAATTTATCAATACAACCCGCATAACCTTCATAAGCTGGCACAAAATACCTTACAACTCTATGTCTTGTGTTTAATCCGTATGGTTCACCTGTATTTGGATTTATTTCGTTTTGATTGGCTTCTTTCCAAAACTTTTCATAATCTTCGCCGCCTTTATTTTTAGGATTAACTGTTGTTGGTAAGTAAGCAAAACCAACTTTTTTTCTACCTACTCTAAGTGTTGGTGAAACTTTACTCCAATATGTATTAATATCCATTTTTTCATACTTGCCGCTTTCATCGCTCAATAAAAAAGACAAACGACCGGAGTCATAGCTGTTTAATGTTGTAGAAAGAAAATCGCAGTATGAATTTAAACCCTCTCTTTTTTGAACTACACCTTTTGCTGCTTTATCGGCTGGCTTTATAAATCTTACAAAGTTTTCAGCCTTGCTATCAAAATCCCTAACAAAGCATGGAAGCATACCTTTAAACCCACGCATAAACATACCCTGAAAGTTCTTTTTGGCGGCATCATCATTCATTGATATTGAACCACCTCTTTTTTCAGGCAATCGCCCACATATCCACCACATCCAAAAGAACCCTATTGAAGTTGCACCCTGCCTTCTACCTTTACCCCTTGTAATTCCTAATACCTCTGTTTCAAAGCAGATATATTCCATGAACAGAAAAAATATCCTGTCTGCTTCACGATATTCAGGCTTTTCTCCATGTTCCAAAACCCAATGATTAACGTACGCCCAATAAGAAGCGGAAATATATGTCAATACGCCATTTATCATTGCGTAAACACCATTACCATAAGTCATTCGTGACTCTTCACGGTCAACCCATTGTAACTGTACCTTATTGTACATCCCTTTTCTTAACTCATATTCTACTGTTGATATTTCAACTAAATCTTCGTCTGTAAAAGGACTTTCAACTCGTCTAAAATACTGTTCATCCTGTGGTAAGTTAGCATATAGTATTTCTTCGCCTTCAATAAGTTCCCCATCCTCTGTAACAGAAGATTCACGTAAACTTCGGTATGTGCAATTAATACCCTGTATTAAAACTGATTCCATAAATTATTTTAAAGCAACAACATCACCTTTTACAGAAGCAACTTTCCCGGATTGGATATTATCAACTCTACCTTTTACTTGGTTTGTTATGTATTGTTTTGCTACGCTATAAGGAGCTTTTTGAAGTAAATTTTGAATTATTACACCGTCTGCGTTTCTTAATGCTACATCAAAATACCCGTTGTCATTCCCAACTAAAGCTAAATGACCCAACCTGCTATCTCCGTTAATAACTACTTGGGAAAGTGCATTATCATAAGGATTGGTGTACACTCTTTTTGTTGAATTGATAAACTCTTGCGGTGTCCACCCTTCATTATATGCGTTTGTGGCTTCACTACCAAATGCTTTGTATTTACCCGGATCAAATGCTATCGCTTTTTTTGATGCAGCATTACCGCTTCCTGTTAACGGGCTTATCACTGGATTTTTACTTAACGCTACTATTGGCTTTGGCATATTATTGCATTTGTGGTTGTGATTGTTGTTCCATTTGTTCTTGTAGCATTTCTTGCTGTTGTGGTTCTTGCATACCCTGTTGCGATTCCTGCTGTTCTTGTGCGTATTGGTGTGCTGCTGCCATCTGCTGTTGTTGCGCCTGCGCTACTATCGCTTCGCCCATTTGCTTGTTTTCTGCTGCTAATGGAATAGTAATATTTGGCACTAACTGCTGCATTATTGGTAACATCATTCTTGCAAGCTGCCCTGTTTCATCTTTCGATGCTATCTGTCCGTACACCCTTATAAATTCTATTTCTTTTTGTTTGGTGTACTCAAAATCTTTTAAGTCTTTTTCGGCAGCAAGTTTATCTTTCTGCAATGCCTGTTCCTGTTCCCCTGCTATTTTTGCTGATTCCTGTTGGCTTTGGATATTAGCTTGCTCTCTTTTTGATTTTTCAATTTCGGATTTCTTTTCATTTTCATCAACCCTTTGAGCGAGATATAATTCAGCTAATTTCAAGTTATCAATCTGCCTTAAAGTAAAGCAGTCTTTTGGTGTAAGAAGCGGCTTCCCGTTACCGTCTAAAACAGACGACCATTTATCAATATTTTTTTCAAGAAGCTCTCTTTCATATTCAGTCATTCTCATTTTTACTGCTACCTGAAACTTTGTATTTATTAAATCATCTTCACTTTCTTTTTTATCGGTAACAATATCCTGCCATGCCATTAAGCATATTTTATGCAGTGTTTCTTCCATTACCTGATTGTGTGCGTTCTGTACAAATCCTGTTACATTTGATGCTGATTCTGTTTGACCTTCTGCAAGTTTAGCTGCTGTTCTTTGTCCTACATTTGAACCATCCAAATAAACAGGTACACCCAATAATACCCTTAGTTCAGCTTCAATTGTTTGAATTAATTGACTTAACTGAATGATATTATTTAATGTGTTATCCTGTGCGCCTGCTGTAATTGGCGGGGCTGTATTTTCGTTTGGATTTAACCCTTTGCTGCTCCAAAGTTCCGCGCCAGTCAGGGTTTTAATTCGTATGATTTCTTCCCATTCTATAACATCCCCTGTACCCGTTACAACATTCCTTGCCCCCTCAACATCTATTCTATAACTTGAAGGTGTAAGCCTGCCTATCAGTAGCTTTCTTTTAAGTTTAGCTAATGCCAGTTCACGTAAAGGCTCAATTGCCCTTTCAAATAAAGAAGGTACATACCTCCCGTTATTATTTGGATAATTTAAAGTGTAAGAAGATTGTTCAAGTAAAACAGAATCTGGTTTTCCCCAATAAATAAGCTGTCCTGAATATGGTGCATAAACACAACGATACCATCTTGGCTTATACTTTTTTATTACAGTGGAGCGTTCTGATGTCGGATTAGGCTTACTTTTTTTAGGTGCAATATTTTCTTTGCCGAATGAATCTACCCGACTGACATAATATTCAGGTTCGTCAATTTGTATTTCAAAATCTATCACATAACCAGAATAGTCATCCCACGGCGTATTTCCATTGTAAATACCATATTGCTGTGTGAATTGAAAATTAAATGGAGTTGCGGTTACTGGGTTTTGGCTTGACGCTTTTACAAAATCGTAAATCTGCTGTTCGGTAAGTCCGTCTGGCCTTTCTTCCGTTTTCCCCCACTTTCTACGAATATCCTTTACCTTTAAATTATACCCTTCACCGTTATAAAGAACTTCGTCTTTACCTGTGTCGGTTTGCATGAAACTATAAAAAGTGTTTCTTGGGATGCAGGCACGTATGGAGTATTTGCCCGGCGATTCACGATCTACTTTAGTTGCTTCAAGATTAAAAACGACATTATTACGTATAAGTTTAGGCTTTAATACCTTTTCATATTGGTTTGCGACAAGGGTTTTTTCAAGAAGATTTTCAAACCGTATTTCTTTTGGCAACCTATCCTCTAACTCAAAATATACTTTAGCAGCTATTTCGTTATCGGGAACATAAGCGTGTTGTGCTTCCATTTGAACACCTGATTGCTGCATGGCATCCTGAATAAATTCAACCTCTTTCATTCTCCATAAAGCATCTAACTGTCTTTGCTCTTTTTCATCTATACTGTCATCATCAACAGCATAAACACATGGGTATTCTGAATTTTTGGATAAGGAACTGACAAGTGTTCCAGAGAATTGCGCACCTGCCATTATAGGTGTCATGTCAATTTGTGCGTAGGATTTATTAGCGTCTGCAACATCTATAAATGGCAACAGTTCTGCCATATTCTGTGTGCCTAAAGACCATCGTTCTACTTCTTCCCAATGTGCAGCCCTGCCTTGAAATATATTATAGCTTGTTGTATTAGCCCATTGTTGGGCATAAACTTCTTTTGCTATCTTAATACCTGTTTCTTTTTTGGTAATATCAGCGGGGTCGTCAAACGTTATCTGTTTGAGTATTTCGGTAAAAGGCTGCTGATTTGTAGCTGCATTTAATTCATCCATTATGGAAATATTTCCATAAAAATAGTGTTTTCTTAAATAATTTTACCAATAATGTCATTTTGCACAATTTTTACAACCCTTTGTTCGTTGCCGTTAAAAACGTAAACTATTTCATAATCTGCAAATGGATGGGCAAAAATTATATCCCCTTTTTTATACCCAAAGCCATTACTAATTACTTTGTATTTATGTTCATTGGGCTTTTTTAAATGTTCTGGCGTTAATTCGTTACCATCAAAAATATAATCTACAAGCACATTACCGCATAGCCCTTTTACTTTACCAGTTTTACTTACGCTTGCAAAAATGGATGAATTGTAGGCAAGCGAATAAAGATTACCGCCTAAGTGGTGTGGTGAATTTTCAACGAATCTGTTATGATGAACAAGTAAAAATATTCCTTTTGGTATGTGAATATTTCCCGTTTCAACCTTGCAAAGTACAGGGTTGCTTTCCCTTCTATTATGTGAATACTCTTTAGCTAAAAGAATTTCACCTGACCTTTTCTTTTGACTATAATCTACTGAAACAATAATCTTATCATTGGCAGCTATCATACCATTTCTTCATTTTTAAATACATCTGTGCCGATAATATCCCCCTGATTTAATATTAGGTAGGTGATATTTTCTTCTTCAATCTCAAAGCCTGCTGTTTTATTGAATACAGCCGTTCTGCCATCCTTTATCTTCTTATCGCTTACAAGTTCACCTGCGCTTACTATAAAGCCTTTATGCAACTTATTTTGTGCTGAATCTGGCAGCATTACCCCACCTTGCATTTTTATAGATTTATAACGGCGAACCCATACGTTATTGTTGCTTGCTTGTATTGTCATATTGTATCAGTTATCATAAAATTAGAATTGAGTATTTGACATACTACACTTGCTGCGTTCTGTAATGCACACCGATTGCTTTTTGTTGGTTCTATGATGCCTGCTGTAACTAAATCTTCAACTTTGTCAGTTTTGGCATTATACCCAATATTACTTATTTCTTTTTTAGCTGACATATCAGATAGTATTTTATTTATATCTACGGATGCATTAATACATATCTGTTGAAATGGGGTTGAAAGCGCATCATTCATCATATTAAATACGGTTCTTTCAACACCTTCTTTTTTATGGGCAGGCAAAATAATACTGCCTATCGCTAACCCTCCGCCAAGTACATACCCTTCTTCAACTGCGCTCCGTGTTGCCCTTACCGCATCATCAACACGATCTTTCTTTTCTTTCATTTCCACTTCCGTAGTTGCCCCAACTGATAATATAGCTACTGCCCCTTTTAGCCTTGCTATACGTTTTTTAAGAAGATTTTTTTGCTCTAAATCTTCCTCAACCTGTTCTAAAACTTGTATGTTTTGTAATAATGCTTGAAATGCTTTTTCGTCTTTATTTCCTTCAATTATTACCGTTTCATCTTTACCAACTACTATTTTTTTAGCTTGCCCCAAATGTCCTAAAGTGACATTTTCAAGTTTAATTCCTTTTAGTTCATTTATAAATATGCCGCCTGTTGCCGCTGCAATATCTTCCATAAACTCCCGTTTCTTATCCCCTAAAAAAGCCATTTCTACTGCACATGCCTGAAAGTTACCTTGTGCGTTATTAAATGTTAATGTAGCTAAAGGTTCACCATCAATAGCATCTGAAAATATCATTAAAGGTCTTTTCACGCCTGTCATTTCATTTGCCTTAACTAATTTTTCAAGTATTGGCAATAACCCGCTACCGTCATCACTTTTCATCTTAGTAATTGGCCTGTCATAAATAAGTATGTAAGGGTTTTCTAAAACACACTCCGCTTTAGCCCTGTTGGTTACAAAATACTGGCTTGCCCATCCACGATGAAATTTTATCCCATCTGAAATTTTAATACTTGTTTCCCTGCCCTTTGCTTCTTCAATATTGGTAACCCCGTCTGCCCCAATCTTTGAAAATGCTTCTGCAATTAAATTACCAATAGTTTCATCATTATTTGAACACACAGTTGCCACTTGCCTTATCTTTTCAACATCACCATTTATAGGAGTTGACATTTTTTTAAGTTCTTCAACAACATATTCCACTGCTGCGTTAATACCTTTTACTATCTCAATAGCACTTGCCCCTTCATCAATTAACTTTAACCCACCTCCTAAAAGTGCCTGTGCCAATAAAGCGCAAGTAGAAGTAGCATCACCAGCCAATTCCATCTGTTTATCTATAGCTTGCTGAATAAGTTTAACCCCTACCTGTATTTCTGGGTCTACTGAAACTATACTTTTGCTAATTCTGTATCCATCTTTTGTTATAATAATAGGCATATTTTGAATACCGTAATCAGCTACATAAGATTCACTCAAAATACAAGTTCTTCCTTTTGGGCTAATAGTGCTTTTAACGGGGTTTGCTACAAGATTAAAACCTTCTAAAATCTTATCAAACGAACGTTTTCCTGATGAAATTATTTTATTCATACTTTTTTTATATTGTTATAATATTGAAACGCCTTATCTATAAATTTTGCCATTATTTCTTAAAAAATTGATTAAGAATGTATCTGATTGTGGCAAGTATTGAAGGGAACTCGTTTTCGTCTTTATAATCCTCTATTTTCTTAAAAAGGTTACCCGATAACGATAATAGTATTTTCTTCATTTCAAAATAGTTATATACTTGCAATATCAAAAGTATATAACTATCGGTAATATCCCAAAAAAAAATACTTTTATACCCAATCATTCACACAATTAAATTAAATTATCTCTTTCTATCATTCTATTGGTTTATAAGTTTGTTTTTAATTGGTGATTGTCAATGAGTTAAGCCAGTTTTCGGCTTCTGAAAAATCTTCTGGCGTATCGGTAATATCAAATTGATTTCTATTA
>Ga0070748_1001476_pt1 | contig 10959 bp, 19 predicted proteins | sample VirMetDEL_Nov_12_FD_77015 | JGI IMG/M metagenome (GOLD analysis project Ga0070748, IMG submission 77015) | Aqueous microbial communities from the Delaware River and Bay under freshwater to marine salinity gradient to study organic matter... | ecosystem: Environmental > Aquatic > Marine > Coastal...
AAACGCCGTAGCGTAGAGTTTAATCGATTGTCGGCCATTATGATCAGTGGCAAAGTATTCACCGACTGTGACGTAGCGTGTTTTTTCAACTCCGTCTTTAATATATTTGCCGTTAGTTATTTTAACTGTTCCACGTTTTCTTAAATCACTCATTAGAATGATAACCTTTCCGCTAATTCATTTACCTGTACTAGAATAGCATCTTCAAAGGCTCGTAGTTCTCTTATGTCTAATTCAATATCTTCACGTTTAATGTCAAATTGTAAATAAGTTAGTGACGGCATGACATCTGTGTACATTACAAAATGTAATACTTCTAACTCTTCGTTCACGATAAAGTATTTAACGATTTGTTCATGATATTCAGTTGGGTAATGATTTTCATCATACGCTCTAATCATTCTATGGCTATCTAGGCATTTAACCTCAACCGCCTCTTTATTAAATTCAATAGTTTCATCAGGGCTTAAAATGCTGTCTGGATTATCATTTCTTTCCCACACTACACTCTTGCCGATACATACTTTTTTATTGCGTTTTTCAAATTCAGTAATAGCCTCTTTTTCTAGCAGGTGACCACGCAACATCATGCTAAACTTTTGACCGTCAAGCCTATCTTCATAATCATTTGGTGTTATTGGTCGTGCAATTCGTTCAGCTACTAGTTTATAAAAGGCATCTTTTTTATCGCCTTGAGCTTTAATTACGCCAATATCTTCAGCGGTTAGCATTTCAACTACTTCACCGGCTTTAGCTTTTGGGTCAATAAACACTCCACGTGATTCGATATATGCTTTAGCTACTTCCCTAGTTATAGTTCGAGCTGGGTATAAAACATGCAATCCACTGCCGCCAGATTTACCTTTACGGAATTCGTGCCATTCTTCGCTGTTTTGTTCTATTTCAATAATTTTCATTATGCAGACTCCATAAATTCTTGTTTTTTAATATCTTTAGCTGTTATGACTTTAGGATTTAAGGCTAGTTGTTTTAGACTGCCGAATATCTTTTTTAATTCTTCCATGTTTTTAGAGTTTTCAATATTTTCAATTGCTTGTTTAACTGCGCCATCAGTTTTTATTTTATCAGCTTTTGCGCCGATACTATTAGCTAGGTTACCGTCATCATCAGCGTCAACTAATAAGTCAAGCATAGCAACATAGGCATAGCGTTTCATGTAAGTAATAGCTGAACCTTGAGATTGTGGGTCGTTATCTTTGTGTGTAAGAGGTGATACTGACTCGTAGTACTGTTTACTGTCTGCATGTGTTAAACGTGTCCAGATAGCCCCTTTTTCGTTTATATGCACGATCATCTGCTTAACTAACAAACCATTTTCTTGTAATATTGGTCGACATTTAGCGACTATCTCGTTATATGGCATGTACTTATTTTTTAGGAATGGATTTTCCTTTGTAGCTTTTAAAAAGCCTGATTTATCTTGGAATAACTCAAGAGCTTTATCGATTAATAATGTATCTTCACTTTTATTCATTTCGCAAAACCTTTCTTATTGGTTGATACTACCATTATAGCATTGTGTTTGTGCTATTGCAAGTGGTTTATATACTTATTTTTGTACATTCTTAAAAACTCCCTTTTATAATCGTGCTAGTAATCTCGGGGAGTTGTTATTGAAGCTATACCTGATGTAGGGTAGCTAGTGCGTATATCAGACAATGCTTTTACTATTAACTCCCCTTATTCTATTATTAATTATTAAATTAGAATACTTGATATTTATAATCTAGCTGTCATCAATAATTTGTTAAAGTACGCTGTGATTTACTTTCATCAGTACAAAGCAAGCTTTACGATAGCCTAAAACGTTTAGCTGTTTTATAGGTTGTTTTATAGTATCACCTAAAGCCAACAGTCAGGGACTCCCCGATACTTAATAGCCGGAGCTATTGCATAAGTTATTGAACTACTATATAATAAAGTAATTCAGGCATAACAAACGTAGAGAGTTACAGAAATGTAGCTCTTTTACTTTGCTAGGCTTATACGCCGAGCTGTTACATTTTTCAGACATAACAAACTCAGTAATTAAATTATACGCTATATTAAATGTTTATTCAAGTAGCCGTTACCGTCATGTGGAAAACATGTGGAATAAAAATAGACTGGAAGGGATAGCAACCAGTCTATCGTATATTGAGTAGTGAGTACTGTGTACTCTAAATCAAAATAAGGTGCGATTGACTTCGTTCTACGGCTTATCCTGAAACCAGTGGCGCATGAATATCAATTAGCTTAATGATAGTACTAACGTTTTAATTTGTCTATATGTTGATACAAAAAACAAGCCTAGTGTCCTAAGAAAGGCTGCACGAATGCCGAAGCATAAGACAAAAACACTAAGCTTGTTATCTGATATTAGCATTTTTAGAGATTATTAGCAATAATGCTTGACCTAGCTATTGTGTTTGTGCTATTATAGACATAACAACCAATAAGAAAGGCTTGTAAGATGAAAATAACAGTAGAATATCCAATAACTATTAAAAAAGTAATCAAGACATTATCCGAAGCTCGTGCATTAGGATATACAAAAGAAATTGCTCAATGGTTTCCAGTAAATAGAGAGTTTAAGATAGCTGTTAAAACTAATAAACCAGTTGTAACTTGCGAAGATTTGACTGGAATGTCAGCAGTTGAATATCATAGTAAATTTAATATAGCTTGGAACGAATAATATGTCAGTTAGTTTATTAGAAGTAATTGAAGCCGCTGGGTATGATTTAAACACTATAGAAGACGCTGAATGGCTAAAATCTAAAGACAAAGAGTGGAACGAACTATTAGAAAAAGCTGGATTGTTGATTGACTTAGAAGAAGAACGCCTAAGCGCAATCGCTGAAGATGAATACCAAGAAAGGTTTGTCAATGAATAGCACTCACAACGAACGTCTAGCAAAGCACCTAGCTTTTGAGTTAGGTCTACCGTACGAACTAATACTAAAAACTATCTTAGATTATGAGGGGAATAACTAATGAGTAAAGAAACTCAAACAGCAAAGATACTTAAACTATTAAAAGAAAAAGGCTCTGCAACTAACATAGAACTTAACAAAATATGCTTTAGGTACGGCGGCAGGCTATACGATTTAAGGAAAGATGGTCACGATATCATCAGTATTCACGAAAAAGGTGCAGTATGGCGGTTTTATTTAAAGGATGAAGCATGACTGATACAGAAATACCCAGAGCATTACGCAAGCAATTTAAAAGAATAAAGGAATTAGCAAGTAAATTAGACGATGAAGTTTTAATTATGGCAATCGACATTATAGGTGAAGAATTGCAAGCAAGAAGCGATAAATATAATAATTTGAAGGAGATTAAATAGATGGCTGGTATTAAAGGCGTAGACTACATAGACGAAAATGGTGTTCGTGTATTAACAGGTGGTAAATTAGCAGCCGCTAAAAATTTAGCGAATAACCCAAACTTTTATGCAGAAATAGGTGCAAAAGGCGGTAAAAATGGTCATACAGGCGGTTTTGCAGCTAATAGAGAACTGGCCAGAATCGCAGGTGCTCTTGGTGGAAGTCGTAAAAAAGGTTTTAAAAAGGCTGCATGATCATGGATAGCGATTTACTAATAGTAGTTTTAATAATCACATTAATAATAGTAACTACTGCTATCACTTTTGATACAATAATTTAATTAAATAAAGGGGAACAATATGGGATATTTTATAAACGAAAATGACGAACCTAACGGTAAAAGAATCACGTTAGCTATTATCGGATCAATTATCGGTATTATACTATTAGTAAATATTATAATTAGCATTAGAACAGTCAGTGCTGGCAATGTAGGGATTGTAACTAGGTTCGGTAACGTGGAACGCATTCAAACAAGTGGTTTAGCATTTACTATTCCATTTATTGAGAATATGACAACCATGGAAGTTCGTATTCAAAAGGAAGAACAGACAGCTACAGCAGCAACTAAAGACTTACAGGACGTAAATTCTACGTTAGCAGTCAACTTCGCATTAGATAATGAATCTGCTCTTAGAGTATATAAAGAGCTTGGCGAAGATTATATTGGACGTGTTATAACTCCATCAATACAAGAGGTATTTAAATCAGTATCAGCTAAATTCACAGCTAGCGAATTAATTACTAGCCGACCAGAAGTTAAAAAGTTAGTAGTTGATGAAATATCTATCAGATTAGAAAAATATGGTATTAGGGTTATAGATGTAAGCCTAACGAACTTTAGCTTTAGCGTGGCATTTAACCAAGCTATTGAAGCCGTACAGGTTGCAAACCAGAATATAGCAAAGGCTCGTCAAGAACTTGAAACTACTAAGATTGAAGCTGAAAAGGCAATATCTAAAGCTATGGGTGATGCAGAAGCTCAACGAGTACAGCAATCTACTTTGACACAGGCTATGATACAAAAAATGGCAATTGAGAAATGGGACGGTAAAATGCCAACTACTATAAGTGGAGATACCGGAACAATCCTATCTATCCCAATTAAGTAGTATAATAAGAATAATTGCCCGTCTAGACTAGTTCTAGCGTCCGTATCACTTCCACGATGGCAATAACTATATTAGACTAACGAAACGGATCACTTACGAGTAAATCATTACTAGAACGATTCACAATCAGATACGAATATTCAAACACTTTAAGACAGGCTAAAAAACGAAAGGTATGGAATATCAAATGACTGACAAAGAAATACTAGAAAAAGCATTTATGATTGCGACACACAACGGTTTTCAACAAAGAGACGAAGAACCAGATGTTTTTATGATACCTGAAGCGTTTATCTATCGACATGAGTTTGCTAAAGCATTGTGGGCAAACCCAGATAAAAGTAGATATGGGGACCTAGTACATGGTGTGCCGAAAGATTTTGATAGTATCTTCTACGAGTGGCAACATCACCTTCAACAAATGGTCATAGCTGACGACCCTATACAATACTTAGGACAACACCTGTATGAACAAAAATAACATACTGTACCTAGCATTGATGGCGGTACTAACTAGCCTTAACATTGTACTTTGGAACTATATTATTGTAATTGAGAATATGAGGTGTATATGAGCAAACAAGAAAAAGGAACGATCATAGTTGGATTAATAGTAGTTGCAACAGCTATAATATTTATCACAGCATCAATTTGCACACTTTATCTATTAACTACCAGCATTTTTTAGTATACAACTAACGTTTAAAGTGCTATAATAGGAGATACTATGAACCATAGACTTACTGAACTAACTGAAGCATTTACAGAAGAAGGTATATCTAAATTAAATACGAATCAGACACTTACGTTTATATTAGACGGGGTGTCTACTTCATATAAGATTAAAAGAATTAAAGACGGTCGTATTTGGGCTAAAGAAATAAGACTATATCATCCAGACGAAATAAAGATTGAAGATAAGGTTGACACTAAAACTTATTGGAAGAATAAGGTGGTGGGAAATGAATAGTAATCCAAAATTAGTTATGACAATTAGTAAGGTATGTAGAGTATGTGACTATGATAAATCTATTAGCTGCGAAATAGACACACCGGTTAATCTATTTAACCTGGATATTATTTATAAGAAATTATGTAAAAATTTAAAACCACATAAGCATATAACGGCACTTATTGAAAAGGTGGAAGTATTATGACAAAAAGGAATGTAATCTTAAAAGACGGTGAAGTATTCCATAGTAACTCTATAGATAATGGAGATACTGTTATCATAAAGCAAACTAAAGGCGCTAACCAATACACAGAAGACCCTAGGCAGGTTGATTTTATAGCTAACTACTTTGACCCTAAAAGTAAAACATACAGCAATTCATATCAGTCAGCACTAGACGCTGGATACTCTGAAGAGTACGCAAAGAACATGAAAAGTAGAGTTAATTGGTTGTCAGATAATGTCAACACCATTACAAAGGACAAATTAGTATCAAAAGCCAAGAGAAACCTAGACAAATTACTAGACTCAGATGACGAGAAGATACAGGCTGACATCACTAAGTTTGTTGCTAAGACAGACATGGAGTTTAGTGAGAAGCAAGATATACGGTTAACTGGTGATGTCCAGTTTGTAAATGACGTTCCACGACCAAAAAATATCAACGGTGATATGAATTAACATACAAAAGGTGGTTGAAGTGTCAAAAAACACGGGAAAATATAACTCAGCGGCAAAAGAACTTATCATAGATGATATATTACTAGCTAAACAAGCACTCAGCGAGTCAAAGATCAACTTTAGTGGTGCTATGGGCGTTGATGGTAATGGTAAATATAAACTTATTGCACCAAATAATAAGATTGCACAAGAATGGCGAGACTATTATGGTGACAGCGTAAATGTATATGTGTCAGAGCCGTTCAATATGGATAAAGTATGGCCGATGCACTTTAGGGGGATAAATGACTAATAAAGTAAAAGTTCCAGACTACACAGCAAGCCCTAGACAGGCGGTTTTCCATACAGTTACAGCTGACGAGAAGTTATATGGAGGGGCAGCTGGAGGTGGCAAGACTGCGGCTATCGTGGCCGAAGCTGGTACATTAGCCTTAGAATACCCTGGTATACCAGTTAACATATTTCGTAGAACAATACCTGAGCTTAAAGCTACTATCTTACCTGAAATATATAAACAGTTTGGCGATTACATAAAAGCTGGACATATGGTATGGCATGGCCAAGATAGATACTTTGAACTTACAAACGGCTCTAGGATTATCCTTAATTACTTAGACTGCGATAATGATATTTACCGCTATCAAGGTGCTGAAATGCCTATTATAGCCGTAGATGAGCTTACACAATTCCCCCAAGCGTGGATAGAGTACCTTTTAACCCGTAACCGTACAAGTAATCCTGATTGGCCTGTGCAATTCTTCGCTGGTACTAATCCAGGAGGCATAGGTCATGGATGGGTTAAATCAAGGTTTATAGACCCAGTAGCGCCGGAAACGATTAACACTATTAGACTAGATGGTGGGTATACTGTTAAACGAGTATTCATTCCGGCTAAGGTAGATGACCATCCTATTGAGAAGTTCAGAGATGATTATAGGCGTAAACTATCTGCCATTAGTGACCCACAGTTACGACGAGCCTTGCGTGATGGTGATTGGGACGTTTTTGCAGGGCAAGTATTTAGTGAGTTTAGGCGAGATATACACGTCATTGATCCGTTTGATATACCTGCACACTGGCAACGCTGGCGAGCAATGGACTATGGCAACAATAACTGTGTGCTATGGTTTGCGGTTGACCCCGCCAGTGAACGAATATATGTCTATCGAGAGTACAGAGAAACTGAGTTCGTGGACATAGGAACTAAAGCCCGAAATATTAAACAGTTTGAAGCTGGAGAAAAAATATCGTATGGTCTAGCTGACCCATCTATATGGGGCGGTGCTGGCGACCATAATACAGGCAAATCTGTTGCTGAAATGTTTGAATCAGAGGGTGTAAGCTGGATGCCTGCTAATAATGACAGGAAAGCTGGTTTAGCAGCTACTCACGATAAGTTGGGCATAGGTAAAGATGGGTTACCTAAATTACAATTCTTTAGTACTTGTGTATCATCTATTAGGACTATACCGTCACTGCCTTACGATAAAACAAAGGTTGATGATGTAGATACGAATGCCGATGACCATGACTACGACACATGGAGATATGGATTGATGGCTCAAGTGCAGAAGAAACAACCAGTGCTACCACAATATAAACCTGTAAACTTCATGGTGGGGTAATATGCAATTAGACTACGGTAAAAGAATAACTCGTGAATCATACTTTGGTGGCAAACTTAAAAGCACAAAGGTAGAGTATAGCGTACCAATTTTGATAATGGATAGACCACAGGCTTTATCAGAGATAATGAAAGCCCTTGACCTAATCACTACTAAACAGACAAACCAGGTCACTATCACTATCGAAGCTGATTCTAAAACCCATAATTTAAAAATGATTACTAAAAACTATACTATTGATTTATAATCGTTTATAGTATAATTATCGTATAAGAGATATGCCTCGCAGAGATTATCCTCAATAAGGAATCTGCAATGTCAATCTATATAGAACCAAAAGACCTACAATCTACCTACAACGAAGCCGAGAGAGTCGCTGTCGAGTGGTACAAGCCATTTGATGAATATGAACGCATCGCCGGTAATAAGCTATCTAAAACATTAGCTAAGAATATGCCACGTGTTAATGACGGATCGCTCGCAGCGTCACTAATTGAAACACCAATGAACGTTCTACCATTCATGCAACCAGGTAAGTTCACATCTACATTACAGAAGAAATCATGGGTTGGTGAATTAGCTAATATTATCTGGAAGACCAAGATTGTCCCAAACGCTAATACTCAAGCATCTTTTTTTGATAAGGAACAAATAGCCTTATATCGTGCTACTAAGTACGGCGCACAGCCACGCTATAACTTCTACGTATCAACTGAAAACTATACTGGTAGCGATTGGTCACTACCTTACATCAAGAACGTCAAACTTGAACCAGGTAAGTTCTCAGATGGTGACTGTGACTACATATTCCTAGATATCTATTACACAAAGCTACAATTACAAAAGATTATCGACCAGCAAAAATCAGAAGTTAAATTAGCTAAACAAGAGGGTCGTAAACCTGATACATCTTGGAACATTAAAGCTCTACAAACACTTGTAGATGGAGCAATGGATTCTAAGCAGTTAAGTGAGCAGAATATTAATGAACGTGATAAACAAATACACAGCTCAGGCATTAAAACGACTACTTGTTTCAATAGAGGCGTAAACGCACCATTTTATATGTTCTCAAAGCACCTACCAGAAGGTGAATTATTGCGTGAATGGAAGAACCCTGACCCTACCGGAGATTTGCCAATCACTATGCAGTATTGTTACGAGACACTTGAGTCACCGTACGGCATAGGTCGTGTAGAGCTTGCTGGCCCAACTCAGAACGTCTTAGACTATATGACACAGGCTCACGTACTAGCTACGCAATTAGGCTTACAACCACCAAAGCAAGTTACCGGACCAGTTGAAACTGCTAACTTAAATACATTCATTCAACAACCAGACGCATTATGGATTGCTGGGAATGCCAGAGTTGAAGTAATGAATAACACTAACCCTGTTTATACTCAATTCCCTAATAACTTCGGGCTATATAAGAGCCAACTACAAACCTTACAAGGTCGTACAGATGGATCAGTATCTGCTTCAAGCGGTAATACATCATTTAGTAAGACTAGCGCTGGCGTTAATATGCAAGAACAACGCACTAACTCACAAGACAACTACCTACGCAACAAAGCCGATACTGCAAGCTCTAAGATGGCAGAGAAGATGATGAACATACATATGGCTATGATGAGTGGTGCTGACTTACTAGATATTGCCGAAGAAGACCGATCACGATTAGAATCTGCTGGTTACTTTGATGAAAACCCACAAACAGACGAGCCATCAATCAATGAAATACCTATCGTTTATGAGGAACTACGAGATACATTTAAGTTTAAGTATGACCCACGACCAGAGGCTGACAACGAAGAAAAGAATCGCTGGTTAGAACTAATTGACATCGTAGCAAGCAACCCTAATATCTTGCCTATGTTACAAGCGTCTGGATATGAGTTTAACGTTGGTGAAGCATTTAAACGTGTTACATCTGCTAGTGGCGCAACTGGTGTTGATAAAGTGCTAGTTAAACAAGAAGCTGAAAACATGACTGAGAATGGTCAAGAAAATAGCATAGAAAAACCCGGACAACCGCAACAGCAACCTGCTCCACAAGACCCACGAATGATGATGGCTGAACAAAAAATGCAACAATCACAAGAAAAACATGCAGTCGATATGGCTAGTAAGCTAGGTAAATTAGAAAGCCAAGGCATACAACCGCAACAGCCACAGCAACCTGTACAACCAGAGATAGATCTAAAAACTACTATGGAGATGTACGGTGTAGATGAGAATATGGCAACAGCTATTATGGACGCTCGTAGCAAAGGTTTTAAAGAGGAAGAGATAATGAACTTCTTAAATGGAGGTAACCAATAATGAGTGTTGATGATTCAGTAATGTATTCCGGTATAGACAGCGATCCGATTGAGGGAATGTTCGGTAATGAGTCAAAACCTAAAGAGGTTGAACGGCTGCTACAAGAACAAGACAAGACTTTAAAAGAACTTACGCCTAAACTTCAGTCTATTATCGACATGATTGAAGCTGAACGTAAAGACGTAATTGATGGTATAGCTGAGTTTATAGATAACTCACTCGATAGCAAAGAAGTAGTTGACAATGAAATTAAAGCTGCTGCTCGTTATCGTAAGTACCTAGATATGTTAAAAACTAAGTTTGCCTTAGCATTAGGTGAAACGTTGAAAGGCAAATAATGGCAGAAGTATTAGATGGTTACAAAGGTGAAGAGACTGAATCTAAACCAGAGTACCAGTTTAATATTGACGAAATGGCAGTTACTTCAAAACTACTACAAGCTCATCAAGAAGGTAATTACTTAGTTGGTATAACTGATATGGGTATTAAGTTTAAACAACGCATACCAGTCGATAAGATGTTAAGCAAGAACGAGAAAGGGGATTGGGTATTTATTCCACTACGTAGAGGTGATATTTTATGAAATACTTAGATTATAAAACTACATACTCATCTTGGAGGCATATGAAATATAGATGCACAAGCGAAAAATATTCAGGTCACAAGAACTATATTGATAGGGGTATAACTATTTGTGATAGATGGTCTGGCAAAGACGGATTTGACAATTTCTTAAAAGATATGGGTGAAAGACCAGAATATAAAACATTAGACCGTATTAATAACGATGGTAACTACGAGCCATCTAATTGCCGTTGGGCAACATGGTCTGAGCAGCAAAAAAATAGGAGATGGTCAAAGCCAAATGTTAT